>ENA-UPXC01000058-UPXC01000058.1-human-gut-metagenome-genome-assembly--contig:-NODE-58-length-152212-cov-11.837421_pt1 | contig 152212 bp, 128 predicted proteins | sample MGYA00250047_ERZ773371 | MGnify/ENA primary metagenome ERZ773371 (study PRJEB29103, sample SAMN06111975) | human gut metagenome | biome: human gut; feature: ankylosing spondylitis patient; material... | reverse complement strand
CTCTGCTTATTGCGATTGTTTGAACCTTTCTGCATTTTGGAAAGCTTACGTTGTTCTCTCGCTAATTTTTTCTCCGCATTCCTGTAATACCCGGATAGGCAGGCTCCTTACCGTTGCTGTCACGATATAATCCATGCATGGAAAAATCTAAACCTAAAAACTTTTGCAGCTTCTTTTCCTGTACTTGGTCTTCATACTCAAAGACAATACTTGCATAGTATTTTCCGCTTGGGGTCTGACTTACTGTTACAGATTTTAGTCTATATTCACTTGGAACAGTCCTGTGCTGTTTTAAGCGGACTTGTCCAATCTTAGGTAATCTCAAATATCCATTAGACAGAGTTATGTTCCCATTGATGCAGACCGTGGAATAGCTGTTTTTATTCCGCTTTTTTGATTTGAACCTTGGGAAACCTGTTTTCGGCTGTTTGAAAAAGTTCTGAAATGCCGTATCAAGATGCCTGAGTGATTGTTGTAATGCGATACTGTCTATTTCCTTTAAAAATCTGTATTCTTCCGTTTTCTTCATTGCAGCCATTTCTTTTGCACAAATAGTATATGTTACGTTAGTCTTGTTCTCCTCATACTGGCGAATCTTTCTATCAAGCCAATGATTGTATACCATTCTCACACAGCCAAAAGTCTTAGCAAACAAAATCTTCTGTTCATCATTGGGATAGATTCTGAATTTATATGCTCTGTTTGCCACCATGCCACTTCCTTTTCCTCGAAAACCTACCTGCGATACTTGAACACAAGCACAAGATGATAGTATAGTAAGAATACTAAATGTGCGTTATTATCTCAATTTTTTATTATCCGACTAAAGATACTATACTATAATTAGGATGCTCTATCAAGTAGGTAGCAGACGCAATTCATCTCCCACCTTAGATGTCGGAGTCTTCTTGCTGTAAGAGGATAAAACTCAATACCTTTACTCTTATTTTCTTCACTCATAAGTCTCTTATCCTGAAATCAAAAAAGAAATCTATTACACGTGTCATATCATTTGTGAAAGCTATATTTAGGCATAATACTTTCTTTAAGACATCGTGTAATAGATTTCTTTTTTGATTTCTTATATTATTTAATTATTATCTAATTCCTATATTATCAATATACTATCTAACTTAACACGGTGACAGCTGCTTCCATTTACTGATCAAATGACCAGCTTCCATCATCGTTCTGTGTTCCGCCAATGACATCCTGTCCATCTACAGATACTAATACATCTGTGCTGCTGACATTATCACCACTTACGGAAAAATCATAATATTCTTTATCTCCCACTGTAACTTGCTTCTTGTAAGAATATTCTGCATCTTCTCCATAATAATCTTTTGCTTGGCTTAATGCGTCATCCTGTGAGATTCCTTCTGTACTGTCGGTAGAATCTGTAGCATCCGTGCTGTCTGTAGATGAATCAGCATCTGTGCTGTCTCCATTCTCGGATGTACTGTCTGTACTCGCTTCTTCACTTTCAGAAGATGTACTCTGATTCTCAGAATCTGACTCTCCAATCTGTCTGATTGCTGTAGCAGAATAGGCAAAGCAGTTATCATCACCATCAAAAGAAGATGCGGTGATCGTCACTTCATATGTTCCTTTTACTTCATCTGTATCTTTATCTCGAAGCTGTGATGTGATGATATAATCGCTTCCATCTTTCACACAGTTTGTAATATATGGAACAAGACTGCTTACCTCTCCTTTTAAGAAGCCATACATCTGCTTGCCATCATCATATGTCGCATATTTATCACCATCAGGAATTTCCGGGAATTCCATGTTGCCCATCCCATATGCATTATAAAGAGCAGATGCATACATATTTGATGTGTTCTCTTTAAGATAATAGTAGGAATCCATCTCAATTCCATCTCCGTAAGCAGATTCATTCTCCATTAAAGAAGTGAGTGCGGCCATAGAAAACCAGAAAGAATCCGACTTTTCTTCACTGGCACCATTCGCATAGTATGGATAACCTTTCGAATAATTCTGTAACATCAGAGCCTCAATTGGATAAATCATATTTTCAAAATTATCTGGAAGCTCTACACCAGAAGCAACGTAATCCGTTGTCGTATCATCCTTTGCGGCCTCTGTTGTTGCCTCTGATGCCCGTTCTGCCTTAGAAACGCTGTTTTTCTCTGCACTTTTGCTTGTAGAACATGCACTTACACTCATAACCATCATTCCAGCAAGAGTTACTGCACATAATCTTTTCAGTTTATTCTTAAACATAATTCCTTCCTTTCTGTTTCGCCGGTGTATGTTCTCATCTATGCCACTTTTTATTGACTATATCTGCATCCACCGCAAAACATGAACTTCTCTTAAACTTTTTCCAAAGTATTTTCATCAAAATAATAGCCCATTTGAAAATAATTGTAAAGAAATTTCTTTTTGCTTTCTTTCCTGGCTTTTGCAGGTTATTTTTTATATTATTGGAAATTTACCTTCTTTTCAAAGAAGATTTCTATTTGTTTTCGCGTTGCTTTCAGAGAACCCTGTGCAAAAAATGGTTTTCCACCTCCTCGTCCGTTCAGTTCTTTATTCACCTGCTTTACAAGTTCCCGGACATCTCCTTCTCTCTGTCCAATGGCATATTTATATCCGTCTTTATCATTTCCCGCAAAGAAAGCTGCAACACCGCTGCATGTATCTAAAATCGCATCGGTACATTTTCTTACTTCTACTGGTTCCATATCTCCTTCAATCAACAGCACATTTTCTTTTCCCACACAGGAAGCAGCTATCTGTTCAAAATGTTTTTGCTTTTCTGCTGCAAGTTCACCTTTTAAGTTATAAACTTCATCAAGAAGTCTCTGTACTGCATCTTTTGTCTCTTTTTCTTTTACCGAAAGTCTGACTGCAACCTGGCTGTTTTGCTCCGCACTTTTTGACAGATATTCTAATGCCCGTTTTCCTGAAAGCATTTCCATACGAACTCCGTCACGAAACTTCTTACTGGAAAGGATTTTGACCAGGCCAATCTGGCTGGCATGTGTCACATGAAGACCACAGCAGGCACAAAGGTCTGCTCCCGGAAATTCTACCAGGCGAATCTCTCCTGTAAGTTCTTTTTTACTTCGATATGGAATGAGTTTTCGTTGCCTCTCATCTGGATAAAAAATATTTACCTCCTGATTCATCCAAATATAATCATTTACTTTTTGTTCAATTTCAGCCACTTGTTCTTCTGTCAGCATTCCGCTTAAATCAATTGTAATGACTTCTTCTCCCATATGAAATCCAACATTTTCATAACCATATTTTTCATGAATCATTCCACTGACAATATGTTCGCCAGAATGTTGCTGCATAAGGTCAAAACGCCATTCCCAGTTGATTCGTCCTACAACTTGTTCCCCTGCTTTCAATGGTTTTTTCATGATATGACAGATTTCTCCATCCACATACTGCACATCAAGAACTTCTTCTCCCTCAATCGTTCCCTTATCTGCTGGCTGTCCTCCGCCTTCAGGATAAAAGGCTGTTTCATTTAAAATGATATAATATCCTTCCTGTCTTTCCTCACAGGAAAGTACAATGGCCTCAAACTCTCTAATGTATACATCTTCATAAAATAATCTTCTCGTTTTCATAATTAAATCCCCTTTTATTCTTGAATTATTTTTCAAACACAATCAGCGAGTGTCTTAAAAATATCCCTGCAACCTGCATGCTCCAAATTGCGGCATATTTTTCAGAAAGCATTTTTCAAAAAATACAATCTATTAAAAAAGACTACCGCGTCAGAATATGATCGCGGCAGCCTCCCCTTTTCGTCAAGTAACACCTGACTAGATGCTCTTTATTTTGATGATTCTGCTTTTATATAGAGGGATAGATCAGAATCTGGATTCTGCACTTCCATCTGATAATGTGTAAACTCCTTCGTTCCATCCTCATCTTCATATACCTTATATCCATCATGATCAAGTACAGTAAAGTATAAATCAATTGGAAGATTAAATGTATATTCCTGATTCTTTTCTCCATCATAATCAGAGTAAACAGTACATACTCTCTTTTCTTTTTCCTTCTTTAAATCTTTATAGAACTGTGGAATCTTTTCTTCACCGTCAAACTCTACTGTATAACCATAGAAAACTTCATCCCCACATTTCTCCTCTACAGAAGTAATAAGCTGTGTCTTTTTATCAATAATAATCGTTTTCTCGATCGTATCTCCAGCAGAGAATCCGTATTCCGTATCATAATCATCTCCGCTTTGAACCTTAGTCGTAAGCTGTAAAGTGATTGTACTATCACGTTCTTTTTCGTTCTGAATCTGATCTTTCATATCTCCCTGGAAAATGCTGTCCTCAATCGCTTTTACGCATTCTTCCTCGTAATCATTTCCAACCAGTCCGAAATACTGTGTATACTTCCCATTATAACGATATAATTCTTTATTACTGATTACTTCTTTGTAATCATCATCGGAACCTTCTTTCTTAAAGTAAGAGAAATAGTTCCCCTTTTTATCTTTCTTAATCTGGCGGGTTGTCGTATAATCAGAACCTTCTGCCAAATGAGAGTAAGAAGCTGTAATTGTAACAAGCTTGTGCTCCTTAAGTAATGCCTCGACTGTATTTGCAGAATTAATCTCTTCCATGTGTTTTGCGTTCTTATGCGTTCTATGCAAAAGTCCAAAAACAACACCTGAAAGAATCAGCACCGTAAGCAATAAGCTAATACCCAATATCTTCCAGAACCACGGCCGATTCTGATTGCGGCGATGGGAAGTTGTCTGATCTAACTCATAGCCTTTATATTTTCTTGTATTTGTAGTATCCGACATAAAATTAAAAGTTCTCCTTTCTAGTTTGCCAAAAGTCATATTCGCCTTATTATAATCCAACCCCTATCTATATTTCAAGTTTTTTCACCCTTTTTGTACATTTTTCATCAGCATGTAGCTGATGCCGTTTGTCTGATTCTCCTTTTTCTCTGCATCAGTAAGCGGGCGGATTACCTTTGCCGGAGAGCCAAATGCCAGCATTCCGTCTGGAATTACCGTTCCCTGTGTAACAAGGCTTCCTGCTCCAATAATACAGTCGGAGCCAACCTGCGCGCCATTCATAATAATCGCACCCATTCCAATGACGGTATTATTCCCGATTGTGCATCCATGAATAATCGCATTATGACCAATAGATGTTCCATTCCCGATTTTACATGGGAAGCCATTATCTGCGTGAACAACGGTGCCATCCTGAACGTTAGAACCACACCCTACAACAATCGGTGCCATATCTCCGCGAAGTACCGCATTATACCATACAGAACTTTCATCTCCTAATGTGACATTTCCTACTACACAGGCTCCCGGTGCTACCCATGCATTTCCCTGAATATCTGCGTTTTTAATATAACTCATGCTTTTCTCCTTTTCTTTGTCTCTCATTATACCTGGCTCTGCGCCATAAAGAAATCAAATGTAAGCTGGTCAGTTTCCGGAAGTCCTGTAAGTATTCCAAGTTCCACCATCTTATCTACGTTCGTCTTACTGACTTTCGCCTGATTTCTAAAGTTTTCAAGTGAGGTAAACGGACCATGTTTCGCTGCCTCTTCTACCTGCTCACAGGCCTTATCTCCAAGACCCTCCACACTGGAAAGCGGCGGCATGATCTTACCATCAATAATCTGACATTCTCTTGCTTTTGCCTTATAAATATCAATCGGCATAAACTCAAATCCTCTTGCGTACATTTCCTGTGCAATTCTTCCATCACGAATCGTATCCTGATCCTTTTTCGTCTGCTGATCCTTCGGTGTTTTTAAAAGTTCCGTAAGTGCAATGTCAAGACGTTCTTTTCCCCGGCACATAATCTCATAGGAAAACGCTGAGGCACGGATACCAAAGTAGGCTGCATAATAAGCTAATGGCTTATGTACTTTAAACCATGCCACACGCCAGCCCATCATAACATATGCCGCTGCATGCGCTTTCGGGAACATATATTTAATCTTCTTACAAGACCAGATGTACCAGTCTGGCACGCCGTGGGATGTCATCTCTTCTTCCCACTCTGGTTTTAATCCCTTTCCTTTACGAACAGATTCCATGATGGTAAAAGACTGTTCTTTATCAAGTCCCATATTGATAAGATAGGTCATAATATCGTCTCGACAACAAATTGCCGTGGAAATCTCTGCTTTTCCCTCTTCAATCAATGTCTGTGCATTTCCAAGCCATACATCTGTACCGTGGGACAGGCCAGAAATACGAACAAGGTCAGAGAAACACTTTGGATTTGTATCTTTTAACATCTGCATAACAAACTCGGTACCAAACTCCGGTACGCCAAGAGAACCCATCTCAATTCCGCCAATATCTTCTGGTGTGATACCAAGAATATCGGTACTGTGGAAAAGAGACATAACTTCTGGATCATCAAGAGGAATCGTTGTCGCATCCATTCCTGTTAAGTCCTCTAATCGCCGAATCATAGTGGGATCATCATGGCCGAGAATATCAAGTTTTAACAAGTTGTGGTCAATAGAATGGTACTCAAAATGTGTTGTAATAATATCTGTATTCACATCATTTGCCGGATGCTGGATTGCGGTAAATTCATAAATCTCATGTTCATGAGGTACTACGATAATTCCACCCGGATGCTGGCCTGTGGTTCGCTTTACACCCGTACAGCCTTCCGCCAAACGCTCCATCTCACATCTTCTTTTATGAATATCTCTTTCTTCAAAATATTTGTACACATAACCATATGCTGTCTTTTCTGCAAGGGTACCGATGGTTCCTGCCCGGAATGCCTTTCCCTCTCCGAAAATAACTTCTACATATTTATGCGCTTTTGACTGATATTCTCCAGAGAAATTCAAGTCAATATCCGGCTCTTTATTTCCCTTAAATCCAAGGAATGTCTCAAATGGAATATCATGTCCTTCCTTTTGTAACGGTGTGCCGCAGACCGGACAGTCCCTATCCGGCATATCACAGCCAGACATACCTTTTTTCGAATATGGTCTTACTGCATCAGAGTCAAAATCTACATAATGACATTTGGGACAAATATAATGCGCTGACAAAGGGTTAACTTCCGTAATACCTGCCATTGTCGCTACAAAAGAAGATCCTACGGAACCTCGCGATCCTACCAGATATCCATGGTCATTCGAATCCCACACCAGCTTCTGTGCGATAATGTACATTACGGCAAATCCATTGGATATAATAGAATTCAATTCTCTTTGTAGTCTCTCCTCTACAATATCCGGCAGATCCGGCCCATAAATCTCATGGGCTTTATCGTAACAGATTTTCGTTAATGTCTCATCAGACTTTGGAATAACCGGAGGACATTTATCAGGATGTACCGGCGAAATCTTTTCGATCATATCAGCAATCTTATTTGTGTTGGTGATAACAACTTCCTTTGCCTTTGCTTCTCCGAGATAGGCAAACTCCTCAAGCATTTCCTCCGTCGTTCTAAAATACAGCGGTGCCTGATTATCCGCATCTGAAAATCCCTTTCCTGCCATGAGAATTCGACGATACTGTTCATCTTCTGGATTTAAGAAATGAACATCACAGGTCGCAACAACCGGTTTGTGATATCTTTCGCCAAGTTCCACAATCTTACGGTTATAATTCTGTAAATCTTCAACTGTTTTCGCTTCGTACCTGTCACTTTCAAGCATGAACATATTGTTACCGATTGGCTGAATTTCGAGGTAGTCATAAAAACGGACCAGTTCTGCTAATTCCTCTTCACTTTTCCCCCTGATGACTGCCTGAAACAGCTCTCCCGCCTCACAGGCAGACCCTAAAATAAGTCCTTCCCTGTACTTTTGAATCAAGCTTTCCGGCATTCTCGGACGGCGGTTAAAATAGTCCAGATGTGAGGCCGATACCAGTCTGTTTAAATTAATACGGCCTGTCTCATTCTTTACAAGAATAATGCCGTGATAGGACGGCGCTTTCTTAATCAGATCTGGTGACATCGCTCCCATATCATTTAATTTGGCAAGTGTGTGTACGTCTTGCTCTTCAAGCATTTCCACAAAACGAAGAAACACCTCTGCCGTTACTCTTGCATCATCGACTGCCCTGTGATGATGTTCCTGCTTGATATTCAATCGTTTACATACTGTATTTAACTTAAACTTATTCAAATCCGTAAGAAGCAGCCTTGCCATCTGTACCGTATCAAGTACCGTAAAATCTGTTTCAAATCCCTGTCTTTTTGCATTCTCTTCGATAAAGCTCACATCAAACTCTGCATTATGTGCAACCAGACTGCACCCCTCACAAAAAGAGAGGAATTCCGGCAAGATTTCTTCTATTGACTTTGCATCTGCAACCATTGAGTCATCAATGCTTGTAAGTTCTGTAATCCGAAGTGGAATCGGGCGCTGCGGATTGACAAACACACTGTAATGGTCACTTATTTTCCCCTTGCTTACCTTAACGGCACCAATTTCGATAATCGCATCATGAATCGGACTAAAACCTGTTGTTTCCAAATCAAATACAACATAATCATCTAATAATGTCTGTCCTTTATCATTCGTGACAAGCTTCTTTAAATCATTTACAAAATAACCTTCCACTCCGTAAATGATCTTAAACGGTTCATCCATCGTAATACAATGATTCGCAATCGGGAATGCCTGCAAAACTCCATGATCTGTGATTGCCATTGCCGGATGCCCCCAGGCTTTTGCCTGATTGATAACCTTTTTAATGTCAACCACGCTGTCTAAATCACTCATTACGGTATGAAGATGCAGCTCTACACGCTTTTCCAAGCTCTTATCCATTCGCTTTTCTGTAAAGTCAGGAATCGGTTTAATTCCAGAAATTGAGGAAAGGGTCAGGTCGTGTTCAAATGTATCCATACGAGGCATTCCCTTTACTTTATAGAACTTTCCCTTTTCAAATAAATCCAAAAATTCCGGCAGCTGGTCATTGGCAATAAAAATCTTCCCAACAATCGTATCGGTAAAGTCTGTAATATGAAAACTTACAATCGTACGCTCTCTTCGGATTTCTCGAAGTTCCATTTTAAGAATCTGCCCGCGGACAACAACCTGTCCGATCTCATCGACAATTTCTTCTAATGGCACAACTTCTCCATCACAATCCTTACCGTAAATAACATCTGGGTCCTTTGAGCGGCGTCTCTGACTAAATTCCTGTCTTCTTGCCCGCTCCTCAAAGAAATTCCCAGAATAGCTTCGTTGCGGTTTTTTCTCTTCTTTTGAACCTTCTCCATCTTCCGCATCAGAATCTTTTTTCTCACTTTCCACCTTTTTGATCTGACTCATGACCATATCTACTTCCAGATTCAGCTTATGGTTTCTCGCCTTATAAAATGCCTGTTTTGCATCATCGGTAAAGTCAAATCCTACCTGAATTTCCTTTCCAAAACGATGAGAAAAAAGATGTTCAAGATATTCTTTTAAAACACGGGATTTATCCCTTGCAAGGAAAGAATCTTCTAAAAGGATCGTCATGATGTTGCCTTCAAATCCCCACTCTCCATTCGAAAGAAGACTATACTCCACCCGGCCCATTTTTTTCACTTCATGAAGAATACTATTCCAGTAATCATTCGTTATACTCTCTAACGTATAGGCTGAAGACAGTTCATACGTATCATCAAAAGAAATAAACACAGAAGTCTTTCCAAACAGCTCTTTTTTCATATCGTAGGCAACTTTATTCAATACTTTTCTTGGAATAATATGTTCACTTCTCAAATGAACAACCAGCTGTCTTGTCTGCTGTTTCATGACAACCTTCGAAACAATCGCATTGGACAAAACATACTTTAAATTATCTGGAACGGTATAGTCTGGAAATACTTCTATAAAAGTCTGTCCTTCAAGCATCTTCTTCTCCTTTCTTCCTCAATCGATTCAATATTGTGCAGGCTATAAATTTAAATATGCTCAGAGCGTATTTAAAAAATACCCTAAAGTGTGTTTCAAACACACTCTAATGTATCATATATTTTTATTTTCAGAATACACTTTAATAAATATGAATCGGAAGGACTGTTTTTTTTGAGTGCAAAAACAAAAATCGTTGTCGTAAAAGCAAAAGAACTTATTTATACTGCTCTTTTCGTCTGTTTAGGTATCATACTGATTCTTCTTCTAATCTTTATGTTTGCTCCAGAAGAAAAAAGCACCAAAACCAGCGCAGGTGTCTACACGCCCGGAGTCTATACTTCTACGATTACTCTTGGCGATAATACATTAGATGTGGCAGTTTCCGTTGATGCAGACCACATTACCTCCGTCAGTTTAAACCATCTTTCTGACAGTGTAAGTGCTATGTATCCGCTCCTCGAGCCATCTCTTGAAGAAATCAATGCGCAGCTTGAGCAGATTTCTTCAATTGATGATCTAAAACTAAATGCAGAAAATAAATATACTGGCCTGATCTTACAGCAGGCTATCAAAAATGCACTTTCCAAAGCCAAATCTTAGAGCGTGTTTGAAAAATGCTTTCTGCAAGATGTGCGTCGCAATTTACGGTATATTTTCTATTACATAAAATACTGATATCACTCTTTTTAAAGCCCCAGCTTCTCTTTTAACTCATCTAATTCACTCATCCACACAGCAGAACTTGCATCACTTGGCATTCGCAAATCCCCTCTCGGTGAAACCGCAATAGAACCAACCTTTGGTCCATCCGGGAGGCAGGATCTCTTAAAATGCTGTGCAAAGAAACGCCAGCAGAACGTACGAAGCCATTTATAACAGGTTGCAACATCATATTCTTCTCCAAATGCCTGTCTGGTCAGACGGAAGATTTTCTCTGGATGGAATCCAAAACGAAGCATATAATATAAGAAGAAATCATGCAGTTCATAAGGACCCACCAAATCTTCTGTTTTCTGGGAAATAACACCGTCTACCGGTGGAAGTAATTCAGGGCTTACCGGTGTATCTAAAATGTCAAGCAGTACCTCTTTTAATTCCTGTTCCTCGCTCGTATCCGCATAATAACGTACCAGATGTCTTACCAAAGTTTTTGGTACAGAACAGTTCACAGCATACATGGACATATGATCTCCATTATAGGTTGCCCAGCCAAGCGCCAGCTCTGACATATCTCCCGTTCCAATAACCATTCCATTTGTCTGATTGGCAATATCCATCAAAATCTGTGTTCTCTCACGCGCTTGAGAATTCTCATATGTTACATTATGAATTTCCGGGTCATGTCCAATATCTGAAAAATGCTGCTCTACTGCTTTATTAATACGGATTTCACGCAGGTTTGCGCCAAGCTTCTTCGTGAGCTTTACTGCATTGGAGTACGTTCTGTCTGTTGTTCCAAAACAAGGCATTGTCACACAGACAATATTCTCTCTTGGAATCTTCAACATATCAAACGCTCTTGCCGTTACTAATACTGCAAGAGTGGAATCAAGACCTCCACTGATTCCGACAACTGCCGACTGACAGTGGGTATGTGCCAGACGCTTTTTCAGACCCATTGCCTGAATGGTAAGAATCTCGTCACAACGCTTTTCTCTGTCAATCTTATTAGAAGGAATGAACGGTGTACGCTCAAAATAACGGCTGAGTTCTGTTCGTTCTGCTTTCAGCCGGAAATAAACTCTCTCATAATTTTTATCTGCGCCTTCTGTCACAAAAGTTGTCATTCTCCGTCGGTCTGCCTCTAATCTTTGCAAGTCAATCTCTGTCTCGATATAACTATTCTGGAATCTTCTTGATTCTTTCAAAATAGAACCATACTCTGCAATCATGTTATGTCCACTATACACTAAATCCTGTGTGGACTCTCCCTCACCGGCACAGGAATAAAGATAAGCGCATACCAGACGAGCAGACTGCTGGGATACAAGATTACGGCGGTAAGTATCTTTTGTCGTTGTCTCATCACTTGCTGACGGATTACAGATTACAGTAGCCCCTGCTAATGCATGATGGGTAGATGGTGGCAGTGGACACCATAAATCCTCACAGATTTCACATCCAATCACCAATTCTTCCATGTTCTCACAGCAAAATAAAAGATTCATCCCAAAAGGTACATCCTTACCACCAAGACGAATCTTTCTTACTTCCTCTTCTCCCGGAGCAAAATGTCTTGCCTCATAAAATTCTGAATAGTTTGGCAGATAATGTTTTGGCACAACGCCTAATATTTTACCGCCCTGTACAAATACCGCACAGTTATAAAGCTTATGATTCACTGTTAATGGAAGACCTAAGACGATTACCATATCCTGTCCTTTTGTCTCCTCTAAAATAGCAAAAAGCTGATTCTTTGCCTCATCAAGTAACGTCTTTTGTAAAAAAAGATCATTACAAGTGTACGCAGTAAGAACAAGTTCCGGAAAAACTAAAAGCTTTACGCCATTCTTATCTGCCTTCTTTATTACTTCCATTACCTTTTCTTTATTGTGAATCGGATTGGCAACCTCTACATCAACAGATGCCACACCAACTTTTAAAAAGCCATCTTTCATAAAAACCTCCATAAAGCAAAATGGGAATCCTAAGTTCCTTAGTCTTCCCATTATTGTAATCAATTATTTATCTTTTGGCAACAAGCAGTACAAGGAAATTTTTGATTGCCCGCCACATGGGAAATCAAACGTTCTCTTATGACCTTCTTATTCCTAGAGCGTGTTTGAAAAATGCTCTAATATACAGTTATTCTTTTGTAGAAATCCGTAATAAATTACTCAAGGAAATCCTTAAGCTTTCTGCTTCTGCTTGGATGACGAAGTTTACGAAGTGCCTTCGCCTCAATCTGTCTGATACGCTCTCTTGTTACATTAAATTCCTTACCAACTTCCTCAAGAGTTCTTGTCTTACCATCATCAAGTCCAAAACGAAGTTTAATAACGTTGCGTTCTCTTTCTGTAAGAGAAGCCATTGCCTCTTCAAGCTCTTCTTTAAGCATGGAAAAAGATGCAGAATCTACTGGAGAAAGAAGAGATTCATCCTCAATGAAATCACCTAACTGGCTGTCCTCTTCCTCACCGATTGGTGTATCTAAAGATACGGGATCTCTGGATGTCTTTAAAATCTCATCAATCTTGGCAACCGGCATATTCATCTTCTTTGCAATCTCTTCGTTGGTAGGTTCTCTTCCGAGTTCCTGAAGTAACATTCTTGAAGTACGAAGTGTCTTGTTGATTGTCTCTACCATATGTACTGGTACACGGATTGTCTTCGCTGTATCGGCGATACCTCTTGTGATTGCCTGACGAATCCACCAGGTAGAGTAGGTACTGAACTTATTACCCTTCTTATAATCAAACTTCTCAACGGCCTTCATCAGCCCCATGTTACCTTCCTGAATAAGATCAAGGAAAGACATTCCTCTTCCAACATACTTCTTGGCAATACTTACTACAAGTCGGAGGTTTGCCTCAATAAGCTGCTTTCTCGCCTGCTCATCTCCCTTTTCGATACGCTGTGCCAGAAATACTTCCTCTTCTGCTGTAAGTAGAGGAATATTACCAATCTCTTTTAAATACATACGAACTGGATCTTCTAAGCTGACACCTTCAAGAATATCAGCATCATCAATGATCTCAACTTCTTCTGTATCATCATCTATAAAATTATCATCACCGTCATCTTCTTCGTTGGTATTTAAAACATCAACGCCCTGTTTTTCAAAATAATCAAGAATCCACTCAAACTTCTCCGGAGTTAACTCAATATTCTTAAATGCATCGTTAATCTCCTTATACTCTAACACATTTTTATTCTTATGTGCCTGTTTGAGAAGCTTCTCCATGATGTTCGAAAAGACTATTCTTATATCTTCCATTCTGTTCTCCCAACTCTAATTATAACTAAACTTTCTGACTGTTTCCTGATTCTCTCCAAATACTTTCAATATAAAAAAATAAAATCAAAAGCTAACGAAGAAAAAGAATCCTGCCCGGCAGAATTCTCCGACTGCGGACGGCTATTATTTACTGCCATCCTGCTTATATATCCGTCAAATCAGTCTGACTGCTGTGCCATATACTAAAACCTCAGCAGCTCCCTGCATTACTTCGCTGGAGGAATAACGCACACATACTACTGCATCTGCCCCCATCTGCTCTGCGTTCCTTACCATCTTATCTGTTGCAAGCGTTCTGGCTTTCTCCATCATCTCCGTGTATGAAGTAAGCTCTCCACCCACTAACGTTTTTAAACTGTTCATGATATCCTTACCTGCATGAACTGTTTGGACAGAAGAACCTTCTACAATACCTAACGGCTCGATTTCTCTTCCTGCAATTCTTTCTGTAGTAACTAATAGCATAGCTCCACCTCCATTGCGAGTAGCGGCACTCAACCTATTATAATCTCATGTTATCAATAGAATACTCCAAAAAGAAAGCTTTGTCAACAAAAAGTGAGGGGAACAGACGAAAATCTTTGAAAACTACAATTTTCAGATTTCAAATAGAAGAATTTCTTCCAATAGTACTTTTTATTCTGTTGTGCTAAACGTTCCATTTTGCCCAATAGTACAGAAACTTCGGAAAAACGACTCCGAAGTTTCTATGGTCAAAATTCCACAGCACAAAAGCCATAAAAAGTACTATTGGAAGAAACCCTTCTTTCCCGTAGTTCATCGCCTTGTAGTTTTCAAACCTTTTCTGACTTCTGCAATGCCCTTTTTGTGGCAAAGCAGATGGGGAAGTTCGGGGTTGCAATCTATAGTTAGTACTACTTTTCTGTATACTTTTTTGAGCAATCCGACAGTCACTTTCTCTATAGTGGCATCTTCCCAGCCAAAGCACAACCCTCAGTAAGATAAACAGACCATATTTATGGCCTCGGAGCAAAGGTTGGATGCGAGCGCATAAGCGAACATTCAACCTGCAGCGACTAAAGTCACAAATATGGTCTGTTTATCTTACTGAGGGTGTCTCCCTTTGCCTGCGGCAAATTACTATTTAATGTTCAGAATCTTTTTCACTTCTTTGCACATATCTTCCGTTTCGCATACAGTATCATGAAGAACTGCTGCACTTCTGATATCTTCGATTGCCTGTGGTACTTTGACACCAGACAGTTTCTCTAATTCATCAATGAGTTCAAAATCTGTCTTACTGTCATAAGAAGAATCAATCGCATTCATGACGCTTCTTGTAAATTTATATGGGCTTGCTGTAGATGCGATAACCGTTTTTGTGGTATCGCCTGTTTCTTTTTCATATTTTTTGTAAACAGATGCTGCTACCGCTGTGTGGGTATCAATGATGTAGTCTGCTTTGTTGTAAACTTCTTTGATGGTCTGTGCTGTCTCTTCTTCTGTTGCATAGTTACCGTAGAAGTCTTTCATCTGTTCTTTCATGTCATCGGTAATTGTATAAACACCGTTTGTATTCAGTTCTTTCATGAACTCATTGTTCTTCTCGGCATCTCTTCCCGCAGTCTGATAAATGAGACGCTCTAAGTTACTGGAGATTAAGATGTCCATTGATGGAGATGTTGTGAGGATAAAGTCTCTGTTTCTGTCGTAGCATCCTGTTGTGAAAAAGTCAAAGAGTACTTTATTCTCGTTAGATGCACAGATTAACTTTGCGATTGGTACTCCCATCTGTTTTGCGTAGGATGCTGCTAAGATGTTACCAAAGTTTCCTGTTGGAACAACTACGTTAATCTGCTCTCCGTCAGAGATTTCTCCGCGGGCTAATAATGTAGCATAGCTGTATACATAGTAAACAACCTGTGGAACAAGACGTCCGATGTTGATAGAGTTTGCGGAGGAGAACTGGTATCCTGCTTCGTTCATTTCTTCTGCGAGTGCTACGTCAGAGAACATCTTCTTTACTCCTGTCTGTGCATCATCGAAGTTACCTTCGATTCCGATAACGTATGTATTCTCTCCACGCTGTGTTACCATCTGTTTTTCCTGAATAGGGCTTACACCATGCTTTGGATAAAATACAATAATCTTTGTTCCTGGTACATCAGCAAATCCTGCTAATGCCGCCTTTCCGGTATCTCCGGATGTTGCTGTAAGAATGACGATTTCATTCTTTACCTGATTCTTCTTTGCGCTTGTTGTCATTAAATAAGGCAAGATGGAAAGTGCCATATCCTTAAATGCAATAGTTGCTCCATGGAACAGCTCCAGATAATATGCATCATCTTTCTTCACTAATTCTGCAATATTCTCTGTGTCAAACTTTTTATCGTAAGCACTGTTAATACAATGCTTTAACTCTTCTTCTGTAAAATCAGTCATGAAAAGCTTCATAACTTCATAAGCAACTTCCTGATAACTCATCTTGGAAAGTTCTTCTAAAGATTTATCAAGCTTTGGAATATAGGAAGGAACAAAAAGTCCTCCTTCTCCGGCTAAACCTTTTAAAATAGCTTCGGAAGCTGTTGCTGTTTCCTGATTATTTCTTGTACTTTTATAAATTAAGTCCATGTCTACCTCCCGTGTGCGGTTGTGCGCCTGGCGCACGTCATTTCGGTTTTTAAATCAAATAAACGCCATCATTATAGCATACGAAAATCTTTTTGTATACGCATAATTTGCAGGTTTTCACTCTCATTTATTCTTTTTTCTGTTTTTTACAAAAAAATTCGGACTATTTTTCTTTATTTTTCACAATAATTTAAAAATAATTATTGGCTGGCGGCTACTCTTATACCTGCATTTTTATCTGTCTGACTACTCTCTTGCCTGCTTTTCCATCTGCCAGACTGCCAGAGCCAAAAAGGCAATTCCCATAAGGATGCACATAATACTCGCTGCTTTATAAAAAAGGAAGGAGAAAGCCTGGGTTGAACTGTCGATGCCGATTCGCCCGCAATAAAGATTCATCAGGCCGCTATCTCCCGTAATATTCCCGTAATATCCCATATATGCTGCCAGCGGATTTATCAGGCTTAAGAGCAGGCACAGACTTGTCGTGATTGGTGCCAGATTATCCATTCCTGATACAGAGATAGATATCGTTCGCATAATTTCTGTTCCTAAAATCGTTCCCAGAATGAACACTGCCTCAATGACTGTATTTTGTGCAAATGCCCAGATTCCTTTTTTACAATAACTAAAGGAAAAAATGGAAACGGAAGCACTCCAGAATGTACAGATAAACAGCATAATCCCAAGACGGATAATCTTTCTCCACGGCAGGCCGCTGTATATACAAGACAGGGAAATGATAGGCAGGCTAGATATAAATAACATCATATATACGGCAATAATCACCGAAACTCTGGCAATAATAAATTGCTTAGAAGAACCTGGAATCATTGCAAATTCTTCTAACATATGTTTTTCTCTGTCTGTTGAATAAAATCCCCATACCGAAAAAGGCATGAGTACAAATATCATTCCAATCTGAATCGTGCTTATAATTAAAAACTGATACAGATATGCAGAAGTATCGTAGGAATAGCCTTCCTGAAAGGACTCTGCATTAAAAAACATAAATAAAATTGTGATAAATGCCAGTATCGCATTATAAAAAATGAGCATCATGGGAAGCCGTATATTTCTTCCTTCTTTCAGCCATTCTACTTTTAAAAAGGGATTCCACATAACTACTACCTCCGGAAAATTTCTTCTATGTCCGCCTGATCCCGCATATAATTATGAATCAGTGCACCAGATGCAACTAAGTCGGTAAGAAGTTCTGCTTCTTCCTTTTCTCCTCCGTTAAATCGGAAAATCACATCATCCCCATCTACCGTAACCCGGTCAACAAGAGGATTCTCTTTCAAAACTTCCAGTGCCTTCTCCATCTGAGCTAAAATATGCATTCGTACAGGACTTTTACATAATGCCTCTGCGTACACTTCTTCTACCGGACCAAAGGTCAGATTCTTTCCAGACTCCATAACAAGAACATCCGTAATGAATCCCATCATTTCTGGATACATCGGAGTATTTAAAATGATGGAAGTCCCTTTTTCATGGAGGGTGAGCAAAATTCCTATCATCTTTCTCCTTGCTGTCACACTCATATTATCAAACGGTTCGTCCATCAACAGCCATTCTGGTTCCTGTAAAATGGCCTTTCCCAAATATAAAAACGGTAAGGTTTCTGCCGGCAGTTCACCGATGAATGCTCCCTCATATTCTTTCATATCAAGAAGTTCCAGAACTTCCTCAATCCTCCGGCTCCGATATCGTCCTCCTACCTTATACAGTGCCAAGAACAATTCGTAATATTCTTCTACCTTTAACAGACTGTAAAAGCCATATTCTTTAGACATATAGCCAAAATTACAGTACGCATTTCCTCCTTTTTCATAAATAGAGATACCATCTATATAAATGTCTCCTGTTTCCGGCTTTTCCCCACCAGAAGCAGCCTTAAGCAGCGTGGACTTTCCCTCTTTATCCTCACCCAGTAAGGCGAGTATCACTCCATCCGGGGCTTTCAGGCTGAAATCATCTAATACTTTTTTCCCTTTTCTCTGAATAGAAATATTTTGAAAATCCAGCATTCTTCTCCCCCTTTACTGCTTCTTATAAATCAGTGACAGCACCGGTGCCGGTCCATACTCATCCGACGCATCCATCTTATAAGTAATCCTCATTTCTCCATCTCCTGACAAGTAACTGTTCAGGCTTTCTCCTGTTATATAAGATTCTGTCGATGATAAAATCCTGTCTCTTTGTCCGGTACTGTAATTATACGCATATATCTTTCCTGTGAAATTATCCTTGTTTCTTGCCAGTGCTTCTATTTCTTCTTTGTCAAAGACATAACTGACTTCTGTCTTATTCTCCTCTAACGTATCTTCCTCTATAGCCAGTCCTTCTCCTTCCTGTTTCAGACAGGACATATTGATATTTAAAATATGCTCTCCGGTTTCTTCTTCTAACGTAAAATGATTAATCATCACCGTCACATGATTTTTCAAAACATTATCATCAGAAAACAACTTAAAGTCATTCTCACTTGTAATACCGACAACTAAAAGTTCTTCTTTTGACTTTTGCGTATTCATGTAAGTCTGTTGGAGATATTCCATAATATTTCCTGTAACTGTATTTTCATTTTCCGTACCAAAAGCAGAATTCTCTTCATCAAAATGATTCCAGCACTTCACCATATCTTTAGAAACAGACGCCTTTTCCCCTGCTTTTACACTTTTAAGAATCGCATACTGATTCCCCCGAATTAAAATAACTCTGGAAAAATTATTCGAAGAGGTATTCGTGATATTGCCATAAAAACTTGTATACGTTGTAAAAATATCCTGCGTAAATACTTCCTTTTCCGAGGCACTTTTTGTATTGCCTGACAATTTCAAAATTCTTGAAGTTCCTGGCACACTCTCTTCAAAGGCAACATCAAAGCCTTTTTGTGTATTATTAATCGTAATATCTTCTCCGGAAGTTTTTATATTTTTTCCTACAATCGTCCGGTAATTATAATCCATCGGTATGACGGAAGTAATTGTCGAAAGAAAATTCACATTGCCCTCTACTCCCTCATCATTTTGATAGAGAAAATAAATATTTTCCTGCTCCTTCTCACTGTCCGTCACACGCAGCGCGGAAAAATAGCTATCGCCAGAGCTTTTCATTCCCCTGGAACGGATAAATAATCCAACGGTAAAAACCAATGCAAGTACAGGAACTATAATCCAGATGTATTCCCTTTTTTTGATTTTACACAAATAATAATATGCAATGGTTACCATCAGCAAAATATAGAAAATAAAAAACACCCCATAAAAAAACGTATTCGGAAGCTGTGACTTCATAAATGCATATAATGCCTTTTTTACATACCAAAGACTCGTATCGCTGCTTTCGGTATCTTCATCTTTTCCCATAAAATGAGAAAGAATCTCTACTGCTGCTTTATCTCTCACACTCCATTGTAAAAATGCAGAATTTGTCAGGCTAAAACGAAGGATTGAAATCTTTCCGCTCCCTACTGCTGCAGTATAACCTATTTCCGGTTCGAAATCCCCGTAAGCTTCCCATTCATATTTTTGTGAAAGCTGAAGATTACTCATAAGAATCGGCAATTCCTGTACTGTATTATCCGCATCTGCCAAATAAAGTTCAGAAACGACGACATCTTCCTGTATAATTCCAAATGTCTTTTCCAGCCCCTCAAAAGAATCTATCTGCTGGCCGCCCCCGGCAATCAGTAGTTTCCCGCCTGACTTCAACCAGCTTTTTAAAGCACTTTTTTGTTTTCCAGACAAACTTTTCGTATCAAAAGAATCAATGATCATTCCATCTAACCCCTGAAACTCTTCTTCTGTCTGTGGAAAACTATTTTTTGAATAGCAGACCACCTTCACTGACTCTTCGTCCGATTCTTCTCCTATTTTAAGACTGTTTAAATAAGACAACTCCTTTGACTGTCCACTCAAAACACCAATGAGATTATCCGCCTGTTCTGAAAATGCTCCGTTCCGATTCTTCGCATCAGAAAAAGAGACATCTTCTGACAATTCCGTAACGCCAAAAGAATCCATAATTTCAAAACAAATTGCAGAAGGATCACCAAGTTGCGGAACATTTAAAACAATCTTTTCCTTCTCTCCTGCCTTACATTTCACTGCAGACTGGTAGGCAATTCCCTTGCCATTTTCTCCCGGAAGAGTGACTTTCATTACCCCGGTAAAATCTTTCTCTGCAGCAAAGATATCTAAAGTAACCGGCATCTCCTTATCTTTGGCAACATAACCTGCCGCCCCAAAAGTTACTGTTCCCGTACAATTACTCGTCTTAAACTTATAACAATAGCCATTCGTCCCTTTTATTGTCTTTTTATTCCACTCTACTACTTCACTCTGACTACGCTGTTGGTGTCGACAACCATAGAACCAGAAAACAACCGAACAAAGCAGTACAAGAAGCAGTAATATAATTTTTTTGTAAGTACGGAACAAATCATTAATCATTTTGTATTCCTCGTATCTTTGCTATTATTTTCCAGCATTTGGCATATGAGCCTGCACAACTGGAAGTTCTATCTGGAATCTGGTTCCCGACTCATCGCTGGTTGCCCAGATATTTCCCTCATGAAGATTGATAATGTTCTTTGCTATTGCCAGCCCAAGTCCTGTACCCCCAGTCTTTAATGATCTTGAGTTTTCCACCCTGTAAAACTTATCAAAAATCTTGTCTAGGTCTTTTGCCGGAATAATCTTTCCGTAATTGACAATTGCCACAAATGCCTTCTTATCTTTTAAACCGGTATGCACTTCTACCAGCTTTCCATCGGCCCCATATTTAATCGCATTCGAAATCAGATTGCCAATCGCCCTTGCAAGCAGCTCGCCATTCCCCTCAATATTCAATGCCCCCTCATAAAAATCAGTACGGCATTCCAATTGATGGTCTATGAAGCTTGGATAAAATTCATCAACTAACTGAGGCACAAAAAGATTCAAATCAAGAATCTCCTTCTTTATTTTGACCTTATTCCTGTCATATCTTGTATAATCAAATAAATCCTTAACCAAAGTTTCTAACTGCTTCGCCTTTGAAGATACAATGCCGAGATACTTCTGTTTTTGTTCTTCCGTAAGAAAATCTCCCTGTGTCAGCAGATCCAGATAACCAAGTATTGAAGTAAGCGGCGTACGAAGATCATGTGCTACATTCGTAATCAGTTCGTCCTTCGTCTTTTCCACTGCCTTTTGTGCTTCCATCGTTTCATAAAGATTCTGACGCATCTCGTTAATAGACGCTGCGATTTCTGAAAATTCATCCTCTCCACGGACAGGAATCTCCTCCATCAAGTCACCAGACTTCATACGTTCCACACCGCTGATAATTTCTCTTACATACATTACGAACTTATTCGATATGAGAATAAAATAAATAATCAGAAGCAATATCGTAAATATGGCGATGACCCAGACATCCAGTGCTATCGACTGTGACAGCGTAAATGTGCCAAAGGACATCTTCCCCTGCCCGGATGCTCCCCACACCTTCTTATATTCACCGGCTATAATCTCCGTCTCATACAAATAGATTCCCATAAATATAAGACCTTCCGTTATAAAAGTGGCAATCAGGCTGAAAAACATATACATGACCATCTTAAAACGGAAGCTTTTAAATCGTTTAACCTTCAATTTTGTAACCTACCCCCCATACAGTTTTTAAAATTTTCGGGCTTCGGGAGTTATCTTCTATCTTCTCACGCAGTCTTCGTATATGAACCATAACAGTATTATTTACTTCGTATACCTTCTCGTTCCAAACCTTTTCAAAGATTTCATCAGTGCTGAATACTCTGTCTCTGTTTGATGCTAATAAATATAAAATATCAAATTCAATCGGAGTCAGTGCAACTTCCTTGCCGTTCTTCTTCACTACATGAGCCGCCTTGTTAATCGTAAGATCCTGAATCTCAATCTCATCCTTACCGGCTGACTGCTGTTCTTCCCCTAACTGAATTGTTGTGTAACGCTTCATCTGAGACTTCACTCTCGCAAGGAGTTCTAATGGATGGAACGGTTTCGTAAGATAATCATCCGCTCCCGTTCCAAATCCGACAATCTTATCCATATCTTCTGCCTTCGCTGATAAAATAAGAATCGGGATATTGCTTGTCTTTCTTATCTCACGGCAGACTTCTAATCCATCAATTCCCGGCATCATAATATCGAGAATGAGCATACGGACTTCTGGATGTTCCTTCAATGTCTGTAAACACTGCTCCCCATCCGAAGCTTTCAATACCTGATATCCATCATTCACCAGATAAATCTCCACAAGATCCGCAATCTCTTTATCATCATCTACTACGAGAATACTAGCATTCTTTTCCATATCTTTACCCTTCCTTCACGTCTTTTTTTGTTTTATATTCTATCATAAAATGAATATAAAAGTCCTTACAAACTTCTTACCTTGACATTTCTCACCTTATTTGCTAGAATGATGAACGATGCTTTTTGCATCTTATATTGTTTTTAAGAGTCGGATAAATGATCGCTTCCCTTAGTTACCGAAAGGTCTGGGAAGAGGAAAGTCCGGGCTTCACAGGGCAGGGTGCCGGATAACGTCCGGTGGAGGTGACTCCAAAGATAGTGCAACAGAGATATACCGCTGGCTTATGCCAGTAAGGGTGGAAAGGCGGGGTAAGAGCCCACCGATTCTCTGGTAACAGAGAATGCCATGTAAACCTCACCCGAAGCAAGACCGAATGTAAAACGATAATCTGGCCCGGATTGTTTTCAGGTGGGTCGCTAGAAGCTGCTGGCAACAGCAGAATTAGACAGATGATCATTCATGACATAACCCGGCTTATCGTCCGGCTCTTTTTTGATGAATTCAACGGGACGCTCCCGAAAAGATATCTACTTTTGTGACTTTCGTCGTTGCGAGAAGTAGGCTTCTAGGAAAAGCCCGGAAGTAAAGTATTGATTTTGACTCAGTTGTACAAAACACAAAGGTGTCAAAATCAATACTTTACTTCCGGGCTTTTCTAACGTTTTGTTACATTCTCGCAACTTCCAGGCCACAGATATGGCTTATTTATCTTTTCGGGAGCTGACTTTGGATGGATTTTGTATATAAAAAAGAGTCGGTGGGGTTGGCTCTATATTCCACTATGTCTCTACTACTCCAATCTTTTCCCAAAATTCATCTACTCTAAACCTTTTTCTATCGCCAATACCTCCAGCTTTCTTCCCCTTCTTCTTCAAGAACCTAAAATAATTTATCAAAAAATAAATTCTACTTTTGCTCCAGCAACCAAGAAACAGCTCCCCAAGAGAGAAGATACCCTATATTTGTGGCCTTAGAACGAGGATTGAATGCGAGCGCGTATAAGCGAGCATTCAACCCGCAAGTGATAGAGTCACAAATATAGGGTATCTTCTCTCTTGGGGAGCGTCTCTACTTGCCTGCGGCAAATCAGAATTAGTTATTTGAGGTTCTGAATCTCCATTGGGTCATAGGTAGTCATCTGATATACATAATAATTCAGCCAGTTGGTATACAACGTATTCGCATGGCATCTCCACGACTTCACCGGTCCGAGTTCTGGTTTATCGTCTTTGTAGTAGCGATTTGGAAATGGAACATTGTCCATTCCTTTAGCAAGATCACGTTTGTATTCGCCATCAAGAGTCAGTACATCATATTCTGGATGTCCTGTGACAAAGATTTGACGTCCTTCTTTTGCTATGATGATGAATGGACCTGCTTCTTCGGAGTCTGCAAGAATTGTAAGTTCCGGATTCTTTTCTACGTCCTCTCTTACAATCTGTGAATGTCTGGAGTGAGGTGCATTGAACACATCATCAAATCCACGAATCAGCGGGGTCTTTCTATGTATAGTGTGATGCTGGAAGATTCCGAAAATCTTTTCGTCTAACAGTTCTTTTCTCACACCGTAATGATAGTAAAGGCCTGCCTGTGCTGCCCAGCAGATATGAAAGGTCGATGTTACATGTGTTTTTGACCATTCCATGATTTCTACGAGTTCCGGCCAGTAGTCTACTTCCTCAAAATCGAGAGTTTCTACTGGTGCGCCGGTAATGATAAGTCCATCAAAGTACTGCTGCCTGATTTCCGGGAAAATAGTATAGAATGTTTCCATATGGGTCTGGGATTCATTCTGTGCATCGTGTGTTTCTGTTTTTAAGAAAGTGATGTCTACCTGTAACGGCGTGTTAGAAAGACTCCTTAAAAGCTGAAGCTCCGTTGCCTGTTTGGTAGGCATCAGGTTCATGATAATGATTTTCAATGGACGAATATCCTGTTTTAAGGAACGCTCGTAGTCCATTACGAAAATATTTTCATGTTCCAGTATTTTTTTTGCTGGCAAATCAGCATTTATTCTGATTGGCATGTATTTTCATCTCTTTTCTAAAATAATATATAACCATTTTATTCAATCATTGAAAGAAATTCTTCTTCTGTAATCACAGGGATTCCGAGTTCTTTTGCCTTTTTGTTTTTGCTTGAAGAAGACATGTTGTCATTATTGATAAGATAATCTGTCTTTTTAGAAACGGAACCGGTTACTTTACCGCCGAGACTTTCGATTTTTTCTTTCAGTTCTTTTCGGTTTGCGAAATGCTCTACTGTTCCGGTAATAACAAATGTCTTATCTAAAAGGCTCTGTGCCTGCCCACCTCCTGCCGATACATTTTCCTCTTCAAAATGTAAATATGGCAGCAGTTTTTCAAGAAGCTTCTGATTGTGTTCGTTCTCAAAATAATCGTGTACGCTTGTTGCGATTACTTCACCGATTCCGTCAATCTGTGTCATTTCTTCTACGGATGCTCCGCGAAGATTTTCTAAAGAGTTTCCAAAATGACGGCATAAAAGCCTGGCATTTGAACTTCCGACATTTAAGATTCCGATTCCATAAATGAAACGGAACAACTGTGTATCCCTTGATTTTTCAATAGACTGCATTAGATTATTATACGACTTCTCGCCGAATCCGTCCATAGCAATGATTTGTTCTTTATACTGTTCTAAGTTGTACAAATCATTTAATTCGGATAAAAATCCCTGCTCAATCATTTTCATCAATGTTGCTTCAGATAAGCCGTCGATATTCATCGCATCACGGCTTACATAATGAGAAAAGAGCTTCACTTTTTTTGCACTGCAATATGGATTTACGCAGTAAAGTGTCTTGACATTATTCTCTATGCGAACTTCTGTCGCACCACCACAGGCCGGGCAATGCTCTATCGGCTGGCAGGTGCCGCTTTTTGTAAGATTCTCCGCAATCTGCGGGATAATCATATTGGCTTTATAAACCTTGATATGGTCACTTTCTCCAAGTTCCAACCCTTCCATAATACTGATATTATGAAGGCTTGCGCGGCTTACCGTTGTTCCCTCTAATTCTACCGGCTCAAACACGGCAATCGGATTAATAAGACCGGTTCTTGACGGACTCCATTCAATGTGTAAAAGTCTGGTCTCTGCTTCTTCGTCTGCCCATTTAAAGGCAATCGAATTTCGCGGGAACTTCGCTGTTCTTCCAAGAGAAATTCCATAAGCGATATCATCATAAATAAGAACAAGTCCGTCAGATGGAAAATCATTTTCCACAATCTTTTCGGAAAAGTTCTGAATCTCCCCCATAATATTCTCTCTGTCTACCCTCTTATATGGTACAATCTCAAATCCAAGATTCTGTACCCAGAGCATATTGCTTTCCACAGAATTCTCCAGTTCTCTTCCTTCTGCTTTTACAAGGGCAAATGCAAAGAAAAAGACATTTCTCTTTGCGGTCACTTCGTTGTTAAGCTGGCGGACGGAACCGCTGCATAAATTACGAGGGTTCTTATAGCGGGCATCCACGTCCTCGATGCCTTCGTTAATCTTTTTAAAATCCGAATATTTAATAACCGCCTCACCACGCAGAACAACCTCACCCGCAAATGGAATCTTTGCCGGAAGATTTTTAAATACTCTGGCATTATTGGTGATAACCTCGCCTACAACACCATTTCCTCGTGTAACTGCCTTTTGCAAAACGCCATCACGATAAGTCAGCACCACCGTAAGTCCATCCATTTTCCAGGAAAGAAGGCCTTCTTTTTCACCAAGCCAGTCTCTTAATGCTTCTGGACTCTTTGTCTTATCAAGAGAGAGCATCGGGCTTTCGTGTGTCTCTTTTTCCAGCTCGCTGAGTACTTCATAACCGACATTTTGTGTAGGACTCTGGCTCATCACGATACCAGTCTCTGCCTCTAATGCCTGCAATTCATCATATAATTCGTCGTATTCTTTATTGGAAAATAATTCCCGGTCTTCCTGATAGTATGCCTTAGAAGCCTGATTCAGCACTTCTACAAGTTCCTTCATTCTCGCCTGCTTATCCATGATAAACTCCTCCCGGTTTTCTTCCAGCAAGTTTTTCAAGCTTAGAAAGCTCCTCCCCGGTAATCTCCCGATACTTTCCTGTCGGCAGACTTCCCAGATGAATATTCATAATACGAAGACGCTTTAACTCTCTTACACGGTAACCACATGCCTCACACATACGGCGAATCTGGCGATTTAAGCCCTGTGTGAGAATAATGCGAAATGTATACACGCCCGTTCTTTTTACTTTGCATGGACGTGTCACCGTATCGAGAATCTCCACACCCTCACTCATTTGCTTTAAGAACACATTTGTTACTGGACGATTAATTGTCACCTCATATTCCTTTTCGTGATAATTTCTCGCCTTCAAAATCTCATTCATCAACTCTCCGTCATTGGTCATCAAAATAAGACCCTCGGAATCTTTATCCAGTCGTCCCACCGGATAAATCCTCTCAGGATAGCCAACAAAATCAACGATATTATCTTTCTCTCGCTTCTCTGTCGTACAGACAATGCCTTTTGGCTTATTCACCGCAAGAACAATCTGTTTACGACTCACACTGACACGCTTACCATCCACACGGATATCCTGTCCCGCATGCACTTTCTGACCCATCTGCGCCGGCTCTCCGTCAACCAAAATACGTCCCTGTTCCACATAGCGGTCTGCTTGTCTTCTTGAACACACACCTGCATCACTAAGGAACTTATTTAGACGCATTGGCTCACCGTTCGATATCTTTTCCTTAAAATCCGTGGCATTCTTTTTCAGATTATTCCTTTTTGAGTCATTTTTTCCCTGATTATTCTTTCCTGTCGCCGCCATTATTTATCAAACTTTCCATTCGCTTTATTCTGGAACTTCTCTGCATCCACAATAAATCTCTCGTGTGTTCCTTTACCAATCACTCCTGCTGGATCTTTCACTTCAACAGCAAAAGTAAGCTTCTTTCTATCAATTTCTGTAAGCGTTACTTCACAGCTTACTTCACAGCCAATTGGGCTTGCAGAAACATGATCTACATTTAAATTCGTTCCAACAGTTGTCATTCCCTCATCGAGATGTCCGTCTAAGAGCGCAACGGCTGTCTTTTCTACTAATAAAAGCATTGCTGGAGTTCCATATACTAAGAGACTGCCGCTGCCTAAAGTCTTGGCTGCATTCTCCACTGTTACTGTCTCCGTTTTTATCATTTTCATTCCTGTATTTAAGCTCATGATTAAACCTCCCAAAATAAATTTTTATTTTATCAACATTGTATTAGTATATCAGAAATGAGGGAACTTTTCCATTAAATTCTGAGTTGCCACAGACAAAGGAGATGCCACAAAAAAAGCCTATCCCCTATATTTGTGGCCTCGGAACAAGATTTGGATACGAGCGTGTGTAAGCAAGTATTCAAACCGCCGCGACTAAAGTCACAAATATAGGGGATAGGCTCTCTTTGCTGGCGTCTGTTTCACAGCCTCGCAAATCAGAAATTATCCTTCCGCATCGATTATCTTCTGGAATCCCTTCACATCTTTCGCGATTTCCCCACTAAGCAATAGCATACAGATCAGATTCGGTATCGCCATCAATGCATTCGCAATATCCGAAAAGTTCCATACAAGTTCCAAAGTCTGTGTTGCACCAACATAAGCAACCAGTGAGAAAATAATTCGATAAACCATATTCAACTTATGGGTTCCTACCAGATATTCAAAAGCTTTTTCTCCATGATATTCCCATCCAAGAATTGTTGAGAAAGCAAATAATGTAATACCTATTGTTACGAGATATCCACCAACTTTTCCAAGTACTGTGGAAAATGCAGCGATGGTTAATGCGGATCCAACATAAAGCTGTCCTGTTTCCGGATCAATCTGTCCAAGCACACCAGAACTTGCGATGGCAAGACCCGTGATCGTGCAGACAACAATCGTATCCCAAAAAGTTCCAGTCATATTAATATAAGCCTGCCTTACCGGATTATCCGTTGTTGCGGCTGCGGCTGTGATTGCAGCAGAACCCATTCCAGCTTCATTGGAAAAACACCCACGGGCTACACCGTAACGTGCTGCATTCATCATGGATGCTACGATATTTCCACACAAAGCACCACCTACTGCTTTCACACTAAATGCCATTTTAAATATCATGATAATTCCAGCTGGAAGATTATGTATATTTCCAAGAATAACAATGATTCCGGCAATAACATAAAATATCGCCATCACAGGAACTACCACAGAGGAAACTTTTGAAATTGTTTTAATTCCTCCAATGATAATTAACAGGGCAAGTACTGTAATTACAACTCCAACAGTAGTTACTGATATTCCAAATGTTGCATGAACAGACGTTGCAATGGAGTTTCCCTGTGTCATATTTCCGATACCGAAAGAGGCAATAACTGCAAAAAGAGCAAAGAGCCACCCGAGGACTGCTCCTAACTTCTTATTTTTCAGTCCTTTTTTCATTGTATACATCGGGCCGCCGGACATTTCTCCTTTTTCGTTGACCTCTCTATATTTAATCGCTAGCATACATTCTGAAAATTTTGAAGAAAGTCCAAAACAGGCAGAAATCCACATCCATACTAAGGCACCTGCGCCTCCGGAAACCATCGCTGTTGCAACACCTACAATATTTCCGGTTCCTATAGTTGCGGCAAGTGCTGTCGTAAGTGCGGAAAATGGTGAGACATCTCCTGTTCCTCGACTTTTTGTTCGTGCTTCTTTACTCAACGTCTTTTTCAATGCCCAGGGAAGATTTCTCCAGGTCAGGAAATTACACCGAACTGTTAGAAGTACTCCTGTTCCTACCAAAAGAACCAGCATCACGGGTCCCCATACAAATGAGTCTATCTGTGATACAATACTACTTATTTTAAGCATACTTTTTACCCCTCTCTTTTTTTAGATTTTCGTCTACAAAAGACTTTTTCTGTTATTTCATATAAGAGTCTGCAAAAATTTTTCTGCCCTATTTTGCAATATTCCAGAGCATATTGAAACACGCTCTAAATCTATCTCTTAAAAAGTATACGAAATAACAAAAAGGAGCAACGAAAATCGTTGCTCCTTCAACTTATGAATTAAGTATATCATATATGTCAATTATGTCAATATGCATTTTTAATTCTTAATTCCTGCATTTTTTAGTTTTATAGCTTTGAATTTCTATAATCATCAAAGCTTCTATTTGTTCCATATCATAATGGTTTTACCCATCATCTTATTAATATCCATCTCAAATGCCCTTGTCATATCTGCAATAGAGTTCACTTCAACCTGCGCTCCTACGATATTGCTGAGGTAACCGAGAATTTCTGGATATTCCTGATATAATTCAACTGTTTTCTCAAAATCGGCTCTTCCACTTCGGCTGCTTCCATAAAGATGAAGCCCCTTCTCTAATACCATACGGGTATTGATTGGAACCGCATATTCTGATACCCCAAGAAGGGCAATTGTTCCTTCTGGCTGGATAATATCAATCATCTGATCAATTGCTTTCTGAGAAGCGTCACCACCTACACACTCAATCGCATGGTCAACCTTAAGGTCTTCCGGAATCTCCCATACAAGATGGGTCTCATCAGCAAAAGTAAAACCACTCAGCTTATCTTCATTCGTTCCAAAGATAACCAGCTTGGTATCTGGATGCATATAGTGGAAAAATACTGCGGTAATGTAACCTAAGTTACCATCTCCCCAGATACCTACAACATTCTTTCTCGCGTGAGTAAAACGTTCAAAACGACGAAGGGCATGTACACTAACACTGACAATCTCTGTGAATGCAGCTACAGTTCGATCAATATCCTGCGGTAAACGCACCAGTCTGTCTCTGTCTAAAGCGACATTATCCTGCATAAATCCATCAAAACCGCTTGCACGGAACTTGGAACTTCTCAGATAATTTTCAGCGATAACATCGTCCTTCTCCACTGGTGTATTCGGAATCATAACAACAAGTTCACCCGGCTTGAATTCTCCTGTCGCATCATACACCACATCACCAATCGCCTCATGAATCAGAGCCATCGGCAACTTCTTTGCCATAACATCCGCCGGACGTGTTCCCTGATAATAACGCTGGTCTGCATGACAGATAGATAAATGCGTTGGACGCACAACTACCTTATCACTATTTAAATCAATATCGTTAAATGCTACTTCAAATCTCCTGGGTGCTACCAGACGATACACTGTATTTAACATTATTTCTCTTCTCCTTTAATCAAAGTTTCAGCAACTCGCAAGTCATATGGATAAGTGATCTTGATATTAAAAACTTCTCCCTCTACTAAATGTACGTCCTGCCCCTTGATAACGAAAATCTTGCAGGCATCTGTAAGAATCTCTTTTTCTTCTTCTGTCAGTCCCTCGTAAAGCTCTTTTAACTTCTTTGCCTTAAAAGACTGCGGTGTCTGTCCCTGATACATAATAGAACGGTCAGGAATGTTACTGATAATCTCATGTCCTGCACTTTCTACAATAGTATCGGAGGCTGGGATAACGGTATCACAGGCACCGTATTCCTGCGCATAACGAATGTTATCTTCAATAATACGATAGGTAAGGAATGGACGAACAGAATCGTGTGTTACGATAATCGTATCATCATCCAGACCATATTCTTTTTCAATGTAACGAATAGAATTCATGATTGTCTCATTACGGGTAGAACCACCCTCAATCACTACAATCTTACTAGAATCATTAAAGTTCTTCTTAACCAGATTCTTCGTATGGTTAATCCACTGAGAAGGGCAAAGTACGATTAACTTCTCAAACTTACTGTTCACATAAAACTTCTCTAATGTATGAAGAATGATCGGCTTGCCACCAACGCTAAGATACTGCTTTGGTTTCTCAACATTTCCCATTCTGCTGCCGATTCCTCCGGCTAAAATTACTCCAAAAACCATGTTTCCTCCTTTATCGGGCATCTGCCCTTTAGCAAGTAAAATAATGTAAACTTATCATATACCAAAGAGGGAAAACTGTCAATTGAATTACTATTTAATTAAGGAATAAGTCAGAAAGATATTTCGTTCCGGTGTTGGTTTTAAAAATATTTTTCTGTACTTTTTGGGCTGCTTCCCTGCTGCTTCCGTCTTCAAAGAGATTTACTAAGAAATCAGCTTCCACAAGAATTTGGTAATCTAGTCCTTCTATCTCGTTATACGTATGATGGTGGGCAATAAGGAAAAGTACCCTGTCGATGACCGCTTCATCGTATCCCAGTGCAAGCAACATCGGTTCTGCTACTGCAGGGCCTTCTTTTTCCTGATATTTTCCATTGGAACTTCCGTATTTTTCTTCGCTTATTTTTATTCCGATGTCATGAACGATTGCTGCGGTTCGGAGGATATGCATTGTTTCCGTATCAAGGGATTCTGACTCACCAATTAATTTTGCAAATTCGTAGACTTTGAGAAAATGCTGTACTCTTTTGGGTTCTCCGGCGTAATATTCCATCATTTTTTCTATTAGTTTTCTGTCTTGTTCATCCATGATATTCTCTTCTCCTTGTGTTGCCTGAAAATGCCCTGGGGTTCTCCTAGTATTTTCCATTATATTGACTGTATCTGTTATATCTGTTTTCATATTTTTTACTGTATCTTTTGTTACCTTTTCCTGTATCGCTATATTTTTCTGTATAGTTTTCTCTTCCTGTACAGTTTCATTTTCCAGATTAAATTCTCGTAAAAGTGCTTCTTTCATCATATCTTTCGGTGCCATATTTTCCGTCCAGAGACAATAATTTAATGCTGCCTGGTTTACTAGCATACCAAGTCCATTAACGGTAGCTGCTCCGCGAGCTTTCGCCTCTTTTAAAAACTTTGTTTCTGGTGGATTAAATACAACATCGCATACCGTCATGTTCTTCCTGATATCTTCATATGTTATATCTGGTTTATTTTCATCAGGATAAAGCCCCACATTAGTACAGTTCACGAGAACTTCTGTGCCTTCTGGAATAGGTACGCTTCCTTTCCATGTAAAATAAACTCCCTGCGCTTCTGTTTTTTCAGAAATTAAATCGGCCAGTTCTTGACCGCTTTCTTCATTGCGAGCAACAATATTAACTGTTTCCGCTCCTGAAATCGCACATTCTACAGCTACTGCTCTTGCTGCGCCGCCGCTTCCAAGTACAGTTATTATCCGTCCATTTAGTTCTGCTCCTGTCTCCATTAATGATGTGACAAAGCCTTTTCCATCAGTATTTTCCCCAATGAGTTGCCCATCCTGTACACGAATGGAGTTTACTGCTCCAATAATCTTTGCCGCTGGAGAAAGTTCATCCAGAAATGGAATGACTGCAATCTTGTGTGGAATCGTAAGATTCAGACCTCTCATGCCAATGGCACGTATTCCTGCAATTGCATCTTTTAAGTTTTCCTTTTCTACCTTCATGGTAATGTATCTGTAATTTAATCCTTGTGCTTTAAAACCCGCCTCCATCATGGGCCCGGTAGGATTTTCATCCACGGGGTTACCGAAAAGGCCAACAAGTTCTGCTCTGTAATTTTTGCTCAAAATATTTCTCCTCCTTCTAAATGTATCTAAATCATTAAGACCGTTTTTCAGCACCAATAGGTAATTACGAATCGTTGCCATCCGAAGGCTTTGACTCCGCTATGTTGTGGCAATATGTGCAAATATTCGTAATTACCTATTGGCTCTGAAACTCCTCCTCTCAATATTTTTATAACATTAATAAAGTAATCGCGAATCATTGCCATTCTAAGATTTTGGCTCCACTATGTTGTGGCAATATGTGCAAATATTCGTAATTACCTATTTGTTCTGAAACTTCTCCTCTAAACACTTTTACACTATTAGTAATAGCCTTTTTTAGCTGTTTACAATATCAACAACACAACTTATGTTTATGTCAAAATTTTTTTCGCTATTTGTAGTTATGTTTTGAAGATAGTGGCATCTTATTTCCGATAAACATTTTACCACGAAAATTTTCTACCGTAAAATGTATATTTTTTACCTCAATTTCACATCTTAATTAGAACTTAAGTAGTACTCAAATTCTCCAAGGAGGTTTTATGGATATTTTATATGTTACTTTTCTGTCTGTTTTTTCTCTAGTTGTCCTTTTTCTTCTGACAAAATTAATCGGTTATCGACAAATGTCAGAGATGAGCATGTTTGACTATATTAGTGGTATCACAATTGGTTCGATTGCTGCTGAAATGGCTACAGCCCTTGATTCGAGTTTTTTAGAACCGCTTACCGCTATGATTGTTTATGGACTACTGACGGCTTTTCTTGCTTTTATTACGGGAAAAAATATGAAGATACGGCGTTTTATTTCTGGTTCGCCTTATATTTTGTTTAATGATGGGCATTTATATGAAGGAAATTTTAAGAAAGGACATATTGATCTGTCCGAATTTCTTGTGCAGTGCCGTTTAAATGGATTTTTTGATTTGAAGGAATTACAGACGGCAATTCTTGAAGAGAATGGTCGCATCAGTTTTCTTGCAAAATCGGAGCATCGTCCTGCCTCACCGTCGGATTTGAATTTATCGCCGGATAAGGAATGGCTGCTTCCAACCTATATCATGGATGGGAAAATCCTTTATGAGAATCTCTTACATTCCGGAAAAGATGAGGAATGGCTTAGGAAACAGCTTTCTGCACATGGCTGTAAACGCCTTTCTGACATATTTCTTGCAACAGGGAATCAACAGAATACTTTAAATGTTTATTTTAAAAATAACCGCAGGGGAAGTAGTGTTATCAAAGAGTGACATCCTTCCCTTCTGTGGAACTTTTCAGTGGTATCCTTAAAGGCATGCATCTTCTTGCCGGAAGGCTGGTAACTTAATTTTTGAATTTTTTTCTCTTTTAGATTTCACAAATGAAAGTTTGTCTGTTATAATTGATTCGTTTCTATCATAAATCGACATTTTTCTCAACTTTTATTTCATTTTCTTTTTGTCGGATTTATGGTAGTACATAGGTTTAACAAAATTCATATATAAGGCTATTTTAAACAATAATTTTTTATACGATTACCATTGTTTATATTTTTTACGACTTTTTTCCGTGTAACACGGATATGAGTTTTTTATAGGAACACATTTCTTTTTACTTACGAAGAAATGTACTCTCAGAATTTCTACTATCTGAACGTATTTGAAAATGCTTTTTTATTTTTCAAACACAATCTAAAACGGATATATAACTGCGATTACTTAACATTTTGAGAGTACACAGAATACAAATTGGAGGATAACATGAAAGATTTAATTGAAATCCGCTGGCATGGTCGCGGCGGTCAGGGGGCGAAAACTGCGGCACTTCTGCTTGCTGATGTAGCTTTCAGTACTGGAATGTATGTGCAAGGATTCCCTGAATATGGTTCAGAGCGAATGGGTGCGCCGATTACTGCATACAATCGTCTGAGCAATAAGCAGAACAATTGATGCCAGAAAGATTTCCTTAGAAGCACTTGGAAAGTATTTTCCAAATTCACCGATGCTTGCTGCTATCGTAAAAGTATCCGGTGTTATGGATGACGAAGCTTTCCTTGCAGAGATGCAGAAGTCGTACACACATAAATTTGCTTCAAAACCAGAGGTGATCGAGGGTAATATGAAGGCTCTCTCCCTTGCTTTACAGGAGGTACAATAATGGTATCAGATATCAACAAACTCGGACTTGATGTAAAATGGCAGAATCTTACTCCGGGATGCACCATCGTCGGAAGCTGTACTGCGTGGACTTCACGAAGAAGACGAAGCGGTTATCACCTGTGCAACCGGGTGCCTTGAAGTATCCTCCTTCATGTATCCATACACTGCATGGAAAGATTCTTTTATTCATAATGCTTTTGAAAATGCCGGAGCAACCTGCAGTGGAGTAGAAGCTGCCTATCGTGCTTTAAAAAAAAAGGCAAAGTTAAAAACACACATAAATTCATTACTTTCGGTGGTGACGGTGGTACATACGATATCGGATTCCAGTCTTTATCCGGTGCAATGGAACGAAATCATGATATGGTTTACGTTTGTTATGATAATGGTGCTTACATGAACACTGGTATCCAGCGTTCCTCCGCAACTCCAATGTATGCTGACACAACAACTACTCCTGTCGGTTCCGAATCTGACGGAAAAGCACAGAATCGAAAAGACTTAACACAGGTAATCGCTGCACACAATATTCCTTACGTTGCACAGACTACCTTTGTGCAGAACTTCAAAGACCTGCACACAAAAGCAGAAAAAGCAATCTACACAGAAGGTGCTGCTTTCTTAAATGTCATGGCTCCATGCCCAAGAGGATGGCGTTACAACACACCAGACATTTTAGAAATCTGTCAGCTTGCAGTAGACACTTGCTTCTGGCCATTATTTGAGGTCATTGACGGCGAATGGATCGTAAACTATGTTCCTAAGAAAAAACTGCCAATCGAAGACTTCTTACGCCCACAGGGAAGATTCAAACATTTATTCAAACCCGGAAAAGAAGAATTAATCGCAAGAATCCAGGCAGAGGTTGATAGAAAATGGGAAGAATTACTGGCAAAAGCTAAATAGGACTTTGCTGCAGGCAAAGAGACGCCCCCGAAGAGAGTCTAACCCCTATATTTGTAACTTTAGTCGCGGCGGTTTGAATGCTCGCATCCAAACCTTGCTCCGAGGCCACAAATATAGGGGTTAGATTCTCTTCGGGGGCGTCTCTTTTGCCTGCGGCAATTACTTCAACATCGAGGCAACCATCTGGTTTACGAGCTTACCATCAGCCTTACCTTTTACCTTTGGCATGAGGTCTTTCATAATTTTACCTCTGTCCTTACCTGTTGGTTCTGTAATTCCAAGTTCATCAAGTACGGACTGAATTGTTGCTTTGATTTCATCTTCACTCATCTGCTTTGGCGCAAATTCTTCATAAACAGCGATTCTCAGTTTGCACTGGTCGATAATATCTGTACGGTCAGCAGGTGACATCTCAATCGTATCTTTGCACTGTTTGATTTCTTTTGCAATGATACTGTTCTCCTCTGCCTCTGTTAAATCTTCTCTCTTATCGATTGCCTTCGCCTTTAAAGCACCAAGAAGCATGGATAATGCATCTTTTCTTTCTTTATCTTTTGCTTTCATTGCTGCGTACATTGCGGTACGGACTTCTTCGATTTTACTCAACTTAAACCCTTCTTTCAAATAGTATAATCGTTATTCAAGTAAAACTTTACTACTATTTCCAACCAAAATCAAGGGGGAATTCTTTAAATTTCCTTCGACATTTTTACTATAGCAAAAAGTCGGAAAAGCATTTGAAAATTTATTTATTCATTAATTTCTTGTCAGAAAATTCTGTATATATAAAAAATCATTTATCTGAAATGCCAATCCTGCAGAATTAATTTTTTGAAATCTTACTCTCTCCTGTCCTCTCCCCTCCAAAATTTTTCAATCAATTTGTCGGATCGAAACAAACAGATTCAACGAATCACTACCTACCGACTCTTCCCCAAAGCACCCCAACATTAAATAGTAATTTCCGTCCAACAAAAAACAGCTCCCACAAGGAGACGATATCCTATATTTGTGGCCTTAGAACGAGGATTGAATGTGAGCCGTTTAGCGAACATTCAACCCGCAGTGATAGAGTCACAAATATAGGATATCGTCTCCCTGTAGGAGCGTCTGCCTTGCCTACAGCAAATTACTATTTAACAACCAAGTTTACGATTCTTCCCGGTACATAGATTTCTTTGCGGATTGTTCCATTGACTTTATCCCCAAGTGCTTCTTTTGCTTTTGCGAGGATTTCGTCTTTATCTCCATCTGGATTGATGGCGATTGTGCATTTGGTCTTTCCGTTAATCTGTACTGGAATTTCGATTTCATCGTCTTTCATAGCTTCCTCATCGTATTCTGGCCATGTTGCGTGGAATACAGAATCGGTATGTCCAAACTGTTCCCAGAGTTCTTCGGAAACGTGTGGAGCAAATGGTGCTAATAAGATGATGTATGTCTCTAATGTTTCTTTATCTACACCGCCTTTTTTTGACAGTTCCATCAGTTTATTGTTGTATTCCATAAATCCACTGATTACTGTATTTAAGCTGAAGGTATTCAGGCGGTTTGTGATATCATGAACAAGTTTATGACGTACTTTGATCAATTCCGGTGTTGCTTTGATATCTTTATCTTTGTTATCAAGAGCAAGTTTCCAGAAACGTTTCAGGAAACGGTTTACACCTTCGATTCCTTTGTCATCCCATTCGGAATCAAGTTCTGGTGGTCCTACGAAGAGTTCGTAAATTCTTAAGGAGTCACATCCGTAATCTCTTACAAGATCATCTGGAGATACGACATTTCCTTTAGATTTACTCATCTTGATACCGTTTTTACCAGTAATCATTCCCTGGTTGAAGAGCTTCTTGAATGGCTCATCAAAGTCGATTACTCCGATATCATTAAGGAACTTTGTATAGAATCTGGAGTATAACAGATGTAATACGGCATGTTCTACACCACCGATATACATATCGACCGGAAGGTATTTATCTGCTTTTTCTCTGTTTACTAATTCTTCATTATTCTTGCTGTCAATATAACGTAAGAAATACCAGGAAGATCCTGCCCACTGAGGCATGGTGTTTGTTTCTCTCTTTGCCGGAGCGCCACAGCATGGACATGTTGTATTTACCCATTCTGTAATGTCAGCAAGTGGAGATTCTCCTGTACCTGTTGGCTGGTATTTTTCTACCTCTGGTAAAAGTAATGGAAGATCTTCTTCTGGAACCGGTACTGCACCACACTTTGGACAGTGTACGATAGGGATTGGCTCACCCCAGTAACGCTGACGGCTGAATACCCAGTCACGAAGCTTGTAGTTTACTGTTTTCTTTCCGATTCCCATCTTCTCGATCATAAGAGGAGCTTCTTTTTTAAGTACAGAGGATTCCATTCCGTTCCACTCGCCGGAATTGATCATTGTTCCTGCTGCTTCGGTATAAGCTTCTGTCATATTTTCGATTTCTTTTCCGTCTTTGGCAATTACCTGAATAATCGGAATATTGAACTTAGTAGCAAACTCAAAGTCACGATCATCATGGGCAGGTACGCACATGATTGCTCCGGTACCGTAATCAGCAAGTACATAATCGGATAACCAGATTGGTACTTTTGCTCCATTTAATGGGTTGATTGCATAAGAACCTGTGAATACACCAGTCTTTTCTTTGTCCTGAAGACGATCTACGTTAGACTTCATGGAAGCGTTGAAGATATACTTTTCTACAGCTTCTCTTGTTTCATCTGTAGCAAGTTCTTTTGCCATTGCGTGTTCCGGAGCTAATACCATAAATGTTGCTCCGTGGAGTGTATCTGGTCTTGTTGTATATACAGTGATTTTCTCGTCTTTTCCTTCTACAGGGAAGTCAACTTCTGCACCGTAACTCTTACCGATCCAGTCTGTCTGCATCTTTTTAACCTTTTCAGGCCAGTCAAGCTTATCAAGGTCATTTAACAGACGGTCTGCATATTTTGTGATACGAAGCATCCACTGTTTTAAGTTCTTCTTTGTTACAGGAGAACCACAACGCTCGCAGCATCCGTCTACTACTTCCTCATTAGCAAGACCTGTCTTACAGGAAGGGCACCAGTTGATTGGCATTTCTTTTTCGTAAGCAAGACCTGCTTTAAACATTTTTACGAAAATCCACTGTGTCCACTTGTAGAAGTTTGGATCTGTTGTATTTACTTCCATATCCCAGTCATAGATAGCTGCGATTTCATTAATCTGTCTCTTGATATTCTTAATATTAGAAGCTGTAGTAATTTTAGGGTGTGTTCCCATCTTAATCGCATAGTTCTCTGCTGGAAGGCCAAATGCATCCCATCCCATTGGATGAATCAGGTAATATCCCTGAAGCATCTTGTAACGGCTCCATACATCACTGATTACATACCCTCTCCAGTGTCCTACATGAAGTCCGCTTCCTGAGGGATACGGGAACATATCAAGACAATAATATTTTGGTTTCTTTCCATCGTTTACGTTGATTGGGTTTGCTTCCCATTTGTCACGCCATTTCTGCTCAATGGCTCTATGGTTATAAGGTTCTGCCATAGGTTTTTCCTCCTGTATCATAAAATATAATATAATTATATCCAATTCCTTCAGTTCTTAACTGACGGGTGGATGATAGTTAGCATAAATTATTCTGCTGTTTTTTCTTCTGTAGTTAACTCTGTTGGAGCTTTCTTTTCTGTTGTTGTCTGCTTTGGCTTCTTTCCAACTTTAAAGGTAAATGTTTTTGTTACGCTTACTGCTGTATATGGATCAGTAATGGTACACTGTACTTTATAAGTACCTGCCTTCTTTGTATTTACCTTTCCCTTTACCTTCATCGACTTTAACAATGCATCGGATGAAGCATAGGAAGAACTGACATTTACCATATTTTTTATATTAAATGCACTTCCATAAGCAATCGTCTTTGCTGCCTTTTTCTTTAAAGTAAGTTTTGGACGGTACGGATTACGGGAATCTGGATCTGTAGGATCCCATCCAGCTCTCTTTTTAGTGGATACCCTTACTTTTGGGCGAGTCGGCTTCTTTAATGTACGTCCTTCTCCAATTACTACCTTTGTTCCAAGACGGCAATAATCATAAATCCACTTGGCATCTGTCACAGCCAGACGGATACAGCCTGCAGAAGCCTGCTGTCCTAACTTGTTATATTCCTTTGTGGATACCTGACTTTTATTGATACTATAATAAGGTACAGAATGGAACAGGTATGCTCCGTGGATTCTTGTACTATACTGTCCGTAAACCCCGTGAATCAATGGTCTCCATTTATACTTTGCTGTTGTATTATATGTACCTCTTATTGTTCTATAATTTTTTCCAGTAGAACAATACATTGCTTTTACAAGCTTGCCGGTTTTTGAATTGGTTACGTTAACAAGATTTGTTCTGCGGTTCACATAAATCGTATACTTGCTGGCAGCCTGTACATCCACTGTATTAAAACGGATAAAGGCAAATGTAAAAACAAACATTGCAGCTAGTAGTAGCATTCTCTTTTTCTTCATCTTTCCTCTCCTTTCTCTCTTCTGAAATATTGCATCTTGAAGCATTCTTGAAAAATCATTCTGACACTCTCCTGCAAATGTAACATACATCTTGCTGTAAGCATTTTTCAAACACTTTCTGGTAATTACGCAAAACTCCATTTTTATTATATAATTTTTCTCGTTTTTGTAAAGCAGAAGTTTGTAAATTTGCAAATTTGCCCTGCCCGTGCTTCTATGTTATAATACAAATCATAGCAATCGTAACTATAGTGACTCCATTCACAAACAGTATATATATCCGGAAGGTCTTTTTGTGAATCATTTTCCAATAGTTACAGGCAAATTTATAGTTGACATGTACAAAGGAGGTTTACCATGATTGAATTTAACCATTTTAACTTTAATGTTCTTAATTTAGAAAAGAGTATCGCTTTTTATAAAGAAGCAATTGGTCTTTCTGTTGTCCGCGAAAAGGATTCCAGTGACGGAAGCTTCAAGATTGTATATCTTGGAGACGGACGTACCGGCTTTACTCTTGAATTGACTTGGATGCGCGACAGAAAAGAGCCTTATAACCTTGGAGATGAAGAATTCCATCTTGCATTCAAGACAGATGAGTATAATGCTTTTCATAAGAAACATGAAGAGATGGGATGCATTTGCTACGAAAATCCTTCTATGGGAATCTATTTTATCAATGATCCAGACGGATATTGGATTGAAATCGTTCCGGTAAGATAACTTTTTCATCCATATGACAGGATATACTTATGAATTATAATGAACCATCTATAAAAAAGAAACGAGAAGAACTTTCATCCCCAAAGAAAAGAAGACGAACAACCGCTTCGGCAGTTGCTTTTCGTGTTATTTTATTTCTTATTTGTGCGATATGTGTCAGTGGAGCCGGATTAGCTTACGGCTCCTTTAAAGGTATTATCGCCAGTGCACCTAAAAATGTCTCTCTTTCACCAAAATATTCTTCTACGATTATCTATGACGATAATAATAAAGCAGTGCAGCCTCTTCATGATTATTCCTCTAATAGGATTAAGGTAAAGTCTGAGGAGCTTCCGGATAATCTGAAAAATGCTTTTATTGCTATTGAAGATGAACGTTTTTATGAACATGACGGTGTTGATTTTAAGGGGATTTTGCGTGCTTTGTGGACAGATCTGCGCAATGGTTCCACCTCACAGGGAGCCAGCACACTGACACAGCAGCTTATTAAGAATAATGTATTTGAAGCTGGCGGTGAAAGTAATATCATTGCAAAGATTAAACGAAAGATTCAGGAACAGTATCTTGCAATTAATGCAGAAAAAACAAAGCCGAAAGAAGAGATTCTTACCGACTACCTAAATACCATTAATTTAGGTAAAGGTAATCTTGGGGTGGAAACCGCTTCCAAATATTATTTTGGCAAGTCAGCAAAGAACCTCACCTTATCGGAATGTGCCGTTTTAGCTGGAATCACAAAAAATCCGACTTACTTAAATCCGGTAGATTATCCTGAGGCGAATGATGCACGTCGTAAACTAATTCTAAAAAAGATGTATCAATTAAATTATATTTCTGCGAAAGAATACCAGCAGGCTTCTGAGAATAACGTTTACGCAAAGATTAAGAGCCATACCGCCAAGGGAAACAAAAATTCTGTATATTCCTATTTTACAGATGCGCTTATTACCCAGGTTGTCGCTGATCTTCAGGAACAAAAGGGATATACGCAATCGCAGGCTTATCAGCTTGTTTATCGCGGTGGCCTGAAAATTTATTCTACACAAAACACAAAGCTACAAAAGATTGCAGATTCTGTTATTAATAATCCAGATAATTATCCGGTAGCTACCAAGTTTTCCTTAGAATATAAACTTCAGGTAACGCATGCTGACTCTTCATCCAGTACTTATACAGAAATAAATGTTGCTTCCTATTTCCGCAAAAAGAAAAAAGATCCAACTTATAAAACGATTTATAATTCAAAAAAGGAAATGAAAGCCGCTGTAAAAGCATTTCGAAAGTCTGTAATGAAAAAGGGAGACAAAAAGAAGGCCGAATCCATACATTATTCTATGGAACCCCAGCTATCTTACTCTCTCATTGATCAAAAAACAGGCCAGGTTAAAGTTCTAGTAGGCGGACGCGGACAAAAGCAGGACGATCTCGCCTTAAACCGCGCAACATCTGTAAAGCGGCAGCCGGGTTCAACATTTAAGATTTTATCTACTTATGCTCCCGCTATTGATACAGGAAGTATGACACTGGCAACGGTATTTGATGACGCCCCATATCAGTATGAGAATGGACAAAAAGTTACAAACTATGTTTCAACAAGTTATAAGGGACTTACAACTGTCCGTGATGCCATCATAGATTCTAACAATATTGTTGCAGTAAAAGCCCTCACAGACCTGACTCCTCAGGTCGGTTTTGACTTTCTGCAAAAACTTGGTTTTACAACTTTAGTAAATAATCGGGTAAGTACAAATGGTACTTATGAAAGTGATGTAAACCAGTCTCTGGCTCTTGGTGGAATTACAGATGGTGTAACCAATGTGGAATTGACCGCCGCCTATGCGGCCATTGCCAATCAGGGAACTTATAACACCCCTGTTCTTTATACGACTGTAAAAGACAGCAATGGCAATGTTCTGTTAAGTAACAAAAAGAAATCTCGCAAAGTAATAAAGAAATCAACCGCCTGGCTTCTTACAAATGCGATGGAGGATGTTGTTAAAAAAGGAACCGGCCGGGCTGCGCAGCTTGATTCAGATATGGCTGTTGCCGCCAAAACAGGTACTACTTCTAACAACTATGACTACTGGTTCTGCGGATATACGCCATACTACACGGCATCTGTCTGGACAGGTTATGACTATAACACTTCTTTTGATAATGATGAAGATTACCATAAAGTAATCTGGAAAAAGATTATGGATCGCATTATCAGCGAAAAGAAACAAAAAGTGAAAAGTTTTCCTTCCAATAAAAATATTAAAAAAGCGGAGATTTGTATCAAATCCGGCAAGAAAGCTCTTCCTAATGTTTGTTCAAAAGATCCTGAAAAGTCAATGGTCCGCACAGAATATTTTGCATCGGGAACCGTTCCGAAAGATAGTTGTGACGCGCATATCGCAGTTACTTTCTGTTCAAAATCTCATTTAGTTGCACAGAAGTTCTGCCCAGATAAGTTCCGCTACACAAAGATTTTCCGTGTTCGTCCAAAACACTCTTCTCATAAGACGGATGATGAACCTTACTTCCTGAATATTGATATCAACAATAAGTGCAATATTCACACGGAAGAATGGCATCAGAAAAAATTAGAGAAGAAAAAGAAAAAACAGGAAGAGAAATTAAAAAAACAGCAGAAACAACAGCAAAAGGGAAATAACAATACAACTCCCGATGATATTAGCAACCAGATAAAAAAGATATTAAATCAATAAATAGGAATTTGCCGCAGGCAAAGGAGACGCCCTCTGGAAAATAAACAAAGCATATTTGTGACTTTAGTCGCTACAGGTTGAATGCTCGCTTTAAGTGCTCGCATCCAACCTTTGCTCCGAGGCCACAAATATGCTTTATTTATCTTCCAGAGGGCTGTGTTTGGGCTGGGGATGGAATTGCTATTTATTGTTGGAGGGATTTGAGGACGCTCCAGAAGGTTATAGCTTTCGTTGTAACTGTTTTTTGAAGGATTGACTCGAATTACTTCTATCTCTCCTGACTTCTTCCACAAATCTTTCCATAAATTTGCCCAGGCAGCCAGAAAACAGAAGTCCGAGAATCAAATCATCTATATTTGTGGTCTGGGAGCTACGAGACTAGAATAAAATATTAGAAAAGGCCGACTTCTCGTAGCGACGAAAATCACAAATATAGATGATTTGATTCTCAGACTTCGTCTGTTTACTCACCCCGGCAAATTCCTATTTTTTATTCATAGCCTCATGTTCCCTAGCTAATTCATCATGTAAAGTCATCGAATCCCACTTCACATTATGCTCTGTCAGCATAGCCTTCAGATTAATTTTTGGAATCTTCTGCTTACGCATCGCATTTAAAAACTGGTCAAGCTTCTGTCCGGTAAATCCGGCAAACACCAGCATTGGGTCATTAAAAGAAGGCTTTTCTTCTGAACTCTCAGAGCGAAGATATAGTTCCATATCTTCTTTTTTTCCAAAAGCCAGCGTTCCAATAGGTACATCATACTGATTCTTTTCCACAACTCGAATATGAATACCACCTTGTATACATAAAAACTTGATTTTATTTCGAATAGCAGCAGAATCTAAATTATAAAGTAAAATAGTTTCTTTCATAATATAACTCCTCGTATAATATATTATTTATTTTTTATAGTGAATTTTCAACAACCCAAGCACGTTGTTACTCGTAAATAATGTCTCCTATAATATAAAACGAGAGACTTAAAAATAGCCTCTCGTTTGAAAATCTTCATCGCTCGGTCAATTTTTATATTAGCGTCCTGTCGGAACCGTCACAGGACTCATCGGATGAAGAAGAACAATGTGTTGTTCTCATCATTATTATATGCGATATTTTTTAAAAAATCAAATATTTAATTCTTAAATTTTTTGCAACATTTCTGCCTCCCATTGATGGGTACTATGCTTTTGCATCCTGTATATATGCAAGTATGTAAGCGCATTATAAATAGAGCTTTTTTTAGAAATCTTCTTTTTTGCAGTAACAGTAACTTTGCAGAAAGCATTTTTCAAACACGCTCTATCTTAATAAATATTTTTTTGGGGAAAAACTACATTTTGCAGAAGTCGATGTATCAGAAAAAGAGAACAATTCGAATAACCTATATGACGGCGAAATTACAAACATTGCAGGAAATATTGCGAGAAAAAATAAACGGGAACCCTCAGCGGACATCCTTGATTTATATGGAAATACTATTCTCCGACTGGCATATTCTTATCTTCACAACTTGCAGGATTCAGAGGATATTTTACAGGAAACACTGATACGCTACATACAAAAAGCACCGCCAGAGCTTGGAGTCAATCAGCATAATGTGGCATCAGATAATAAAAAAGATGCCACCTTAGAAAACGCAGACGCAAAAGCTACAGATTCCAAGTTAGCAAATGAAAACACAAAAAATATAGATTCCGAATCAGCAAATACAAGAGATGCAGATTCCGATCAGCTAAATCCAGATACGATTGATACAGAAGACGAAGCAAATACAGCTGCAGAATCCGAGACAGAAACACTATGTACAGAAGCAGCACATGGAATAAATCAATATTCTTCAGCAAAAGAACTATCTCAAAAAGTAGGATTCACCATATCGGATATATCATCATCACTCATACCATTTAAAATAAGTGAAAAAATCTATGCTGACTGTGGAGATGGACTTGCAGAAATCCAATACTACAGTGATAAAGTGGACAATGTAATCTATCACAAACAAACTGCAGCAAATGCAAATGTTTCTGGTGATTATACGGAATATAGCAAAATAACAACAATAAGAGTATGTTCCATAAATATTTGCTTAAAAGGAGAGAATAATAAATATAATCTGGCAACCTAGAGTAAAGGAAACTACTCCTATTCTCTTTACTTCTCAGAAGCAATCACAGAAAAGACATTCCAAAATATTTTGAAGATTACTATTTAATTCATTAAGCAAACTACAGACGAAGCGATTCCCCCCCCAATAAGGCATATTTGTGATTTTAGTCGCGGCGTGTTGAATGTTCGCTCTATGCGCTCGCATCCAACACTTGCTCCGAGACCACAAATATGCCTTATTGGGGGGAATCGCTTCTGTACTGTGGCTGGAGAGGATGAATTAAATAGAAAGTGGGAGGATTTGGGAACGAGATGCCGAGTCTTCTACTTACTCGAGAATGACTGGGAATAGAGGGGATGATTTGACCTATAATAATTTCAGAGCAAGCAGAAAACTTCTACCCTCTCCCCCAAATACCCACAACCACTATTTAATTCAAACAAAATTCAGCCAAAGACAGCCCGGGAAGAGATACGATATCCTATATTTGTGGCCTCGGAGCAAGGTTTAGATGCGAGCGCTTTAAGCGAGCATTTAAACCGCCGTGACTAAAGTCACAAATATAGGATATCGTATCTCTTCTCGGCGTCTATCTCTTAATGAATTAAATAGTAAAATTATAGTTGCATACAAAATGTAGTATAAATAAATAAAAATAATTCAATAAAATGGACAAAACAACTACCAGAAATAATTTGTTAAAAAAATAATTATCTAATATGCTTCAAAAACCACAAATTTTAACGTGATTTATCATGCAAAAAGACGATAGAAACATACAAAAAAAGAGAATTGTCTAAATACACCGCACAGAAATTATGTTAATATAAAAGCAGAGGTCAGGAAGGTATTGGGCTTGACCAGAACGTAATGAATTATTTTAAGGAGGGTTTACTTATGGCTAAGTACATGATGGCGTTAGACGCAGGAACAACTAGTAACCGTTGTATCTTATTTAATGAAAAAGGTGAGATCTGTAGTGTAGCGCAGGAAGAATTTACACAGTATTATCCACAGCCAGGCTGGGTAGAGCATGATGCAAAAGAAATCTGGCATACTCAGTTATCCGTTGCACGTCAGGCTATGGAGAAGCTTGGTGTTACAGCAGCAGACATTGCTGGTATCGGTATTACTAACCAGCGTGAGACAACTATCGTTTGGGATAGAGAAACAGGAATGCCAATCTATCATGCAATCGTTTGGCAGTGCCGTCGTACATCTGAATACTGCGATTCCTTAAAGGAAAGAGGATTAGTAGATAAAATCAGAGAAAAAACAGGTCTTGTTATTGATGCTTACTTCTCAGGAACAAAGATTCACTGGATTCTTGAGAATGTACCTGGAGCAAGAGAAAGAGCTGAAAAAGGCGAGTTAATGTTCGGTACAGTTGATACATGGTTAATCTACAACTTATCAGGAAGAAAGATTCATGTAACAGACTACTCTAACGCAGCAAGAACAATGTTATTCAACATCAATACTCTTCAGTGGGATGATGAGATTTTAGCAGAATTAGATATTCCTAAATCAATGCTTCCTACACCTAAGCCATCAAGTGAAATTTATGGTATGACAGATGAGAGCCTCTTCCAGGGAAGAATTCCTATCGCTGGAGCAGCAGGTGATCAGCAGGCAGCTTTATTTGGACAGACATGTTTCAATCCTGGTGAAGCTAAGAATACATACGGAACTGGTACATTCATGTTAATGAATATCGGTAAAGAAGTTAAATTATCTGAGAATGGTCTTGTAACTACTATCGCATGGGGACTTGACGGCGAAGTTAACTACGCATTAGAAGGTTCTGTATTCGTAGCAGGTGCAGCTATTCAGTGGTTACGTGACGAAGTTAAGATTGTAGACGCAGCTCCAGATTCCGAATTCTTCTGTAACAAAGTTCCAGATACTAACGGATGTTATGTAGTTCCTGCATTTACAGGACTCGGAGCTCCTCATTGGGATCAGTATGCTCGTGGATGTATCGTAGGTCTTACACGTGGATGTAACAAAGCTCACATCATTCGTGCTACAGTAGAATCTCTTGCATATCAGACATATGATATCCTTGAAGCTATGCAGGCTGATGCAGGTGTTAAGTTAGCAGCTCTTAAGGTTGATGGTGGAGCTTGTAAGAATGACTTCTTAATGCAGTTCCAGGCAGATATCATTGACGCTCCTGTACATCGTCCACAGTGTGTTGAGACAACAGCTATGGGTGCTGCATACCTCGCAGGTCTTGCAGTTGGATATTGGAACAGTAAAGAAGATGTTATCGCTAACTGGGCTATCGACAAAGTATTCGACCCACAGATGGATGATGACAACCGCAAGAAATTACTTAAAGGCTGGAAGAAAGCTGTTAAGTGTTCTTACGGATGGGCAAAAGAAGATTAGTTAGAATTTGATTAATAAGAATTAGCCATTTAGTTACATAATAAAGGAAGCTCCCCCACCGAGAGGTGGGGGAGCTTCTGATTTGCCGAATGGCAAAGTTGACGCCACCAAAAAGAGAAAGAACCTATATTTGTGACTTTCGTCGCTGCAGGTTGAATGTTCGCTTATGTGCTCGCATCCAACCTTTGCTCCCAGGCCACAAATATAGGTTCTTTCTCTTTCTGGTGGCTGTTCTTTGGCGGTTGGGGTAAAATCAGAAGTTCATGTTGGAAGATTTGAGGATTTTCCAGGAGATTGTGCCCTTTTCCTTATTAGTTCTTATGTGAGTTTTTTGAAAAGTAATATATGAAGAGTTTTGTTTCCTTCTGTCATCATCCTCAAATCCACCCACACATTTTGTTTTAATTCATTTAATCCAGCAAAAGCACAGCTCCCAGGTAATACCATACGCTGTATTTGTGGCCTGGGAGCTGCGAGAGTGTAATATGATAGAAAAGCCCGACATTAAAAAATATTGATTTTGACGACTTTGTGTTTTGTACAACTGAGTCAAAATCAATATTTTTTAATGTCAGGCTTTTCATAGAAGACTATTTCTCGCAGCGACGAAAGTCACAAATATAGCGTATGGTATTACCTGGGAGCGTCTGCTTAGCCAATGAATTAAAAGCCAAAATCCTCATAATCTTCTGGTAAGAATCTATGGTATACGATTTGAAGTTCTTCATCCTTAAAGCAATAATAATATGGGTCATCTCTGTCAGTGAATGTGATCAGAATATCAAATTCATCGTTATTGACTTCTTTTATAACACAATTCTCATCCCATTCTTTAAAGAAAGAAGTGACTGTCTCAAGAGAAGTATCTGGTTTTAATAATAACTGAATCAGATCGAAAATAAACTCATTTTTCTCTTTATGTTCATGGACATAAGTAGGGGCAGCTTCGCTTAAATAAAAGCAGAAACGATGTTCTTTATACTCGATTCTAGTTTCTCCAAATCTAGGGGCAACAAAATCAATAAATCCCTGTAATGCCTTATTCATCTCGTCAGCTTCCCACTCACTGTTGAAGAAATGATTTAAAGTACGGAGTGGATAGTAGAACTGCATCGTATTTTTGCTATAACCTAGTTTTGCCTGTGCTTCAGCGATATTATCTGTTAAACTGCGTTCTAATTTTTTATATGCTTCTGTGTACATAAAAACCTCCCGGTAGTAAATAAATATATGTTGAAATATAAATTAAAAACCTTTTAACTGCTTCAATTTGGATTTCATCCCAGTTAATAAATGTTGAATTTAAATCCTTAAAAACAGCCGTTGTTATCATAGCATATTTTCAAAAAACTCTAAAGAATATCTTTCACTAATTTGCAATAGCCAAAGGTAGCTCCCCGAGATCACAAATATAGGATATCTTCTTTCTTCGGGAGCGTCTGTCTGTCACTACAAACCAACTTTCCTGTGTTTATCCAGCAACATTAACTTTTCCCATTCCTCCACATCGTTATCCCACTGTTTATAATTCGTAGTTCCCCTGCGGTCAGGAAGACCATACTCTTTTTTCAGATATTCTCCAAGATAGGCAGAGGTCTTTTTAGCACCCTTGATATTAAGATGGTCGCCGCCATCTACACTATCTTTTTTCCAATTAATCTGTTTCTTTAATTCCAGATTCAGATCGACAAAGTTGATTCCGTTTTTATCGGCAATTTCCTGTAAGGCATTATGCTTTTGATAATTCCATCCGTTATAGTTTGGGACGGAAACCAGAACAGGGATAGAACCCTGGCTTTTGCAGTAATGAATACACTTGGAAAAAGTAGAAGCACTGAGTTTGTTAATCTGCCAGCATTTTCTGGTGAATTTCATGCGGTGCTTTTTCTTATGTACTTTATGAGATGCCTTTCGGTAATAATATCCTTTCATAACGGAGTATCGGTTTCCAAAAATATTTTTCAGTCTGTGAGGATTCAAATTTTTGTGGAAACTGATAACTGGGAAAATAGTTGCAAGTTTGGCCTTTGTGATAGAGTCGAGGTTATCAATATCGGTTTTATCACGGAAAAGGTTGTTGCCATCAATTAGGACGATAGATGGTTTCTGGTGTTTGTAAATTTTTTTTAAATATTCGTAAGTTTCCGGGATACGCTGGCTTGGCTGTCCCCAGGTATATCCGGTAAATCCCTGTTGTTCCCACCATACGAGAGGGAAAATGCTGCTGTATACATTGCTGTCTCCGATGGAGAGTACATCAATACTATTATCTGGCTCCTGAAAAATGCTATAGCTGGAATAGTTATACAGCGGATTAGCGTTATATCCCATAGCGATAGAAAGGGAGGAAAAGATTTTCAGTATAAACGCTAAAATCAACAGGAAAATTACGCTTTTCGTTATCATTCGTTTTTTAGACATTTTAAATCCTCCTGTAAGTTAAAATTTAGCGTAAATAAAATCTGCAACGCCCCATCCTGGTCCGTAGGCTCCGGCAATGATAATCAATACAATCGGAATTATATAGATGGCCCAGCGAATCGGTAATGGCTGTGCAAGAATCAGTTCACGGATAGAATGACCATTTTCCTGTTTCTTTCCGATAAAATAAAGGAGAATGACACTGAAGGCAATAAGCAGAAAGTCTAATTTAAATAGACCGCCCCGGTTAAATGCCAGCTGCCAGAAATTAGATTTTCCATGCCACGGTTGAAATACGGAACCAAGCATAGTGATTGCTGTTTTAATATCCTTTGATCGGAATATAAGCATTCCAATATTTACAAGGATAAAAGTACGCACTACCTGCATTGTATGATACCAGGAAGCATTTCTGTCGATATTAAGTTTGCTGCAAAAACTTACGAAAGCCGGTTCAAGCAACATTCCAAGAACCATGATAACGTAGTAATAAAGTCCATAAATAATATATTTCCATTCGGCTCCATGCCAGATTCCATTTCCAAACCAAACAGCAAACAATGCAAAAATGCCAGGAATAGTTGCGGCATAGTAACGGTTCATATGTTTTCTACAGTTCTGACTGAATTTCTGAAAATGCGTTCCGAGGGAGATTGGATAAAAAATGTAATCTTTAAACCAGGCTCCGAGAGTGATATGCCATCTGCGCCAGAACTCATTAACGGAAGTGGCGAAGAAAGGCCGCTTAAAGTTCTCTTCTAATGTAATTCCAAAAAGCTGCGCGCTTCCCCGTGCAATGTTGATACAGCCGGCAAAATCCATGTAGAGTTGGAATGTATACAAAAGAATTGCCATAATAACCGGAAACCCGGAATATTTCTCATGATTTGCAAAAATAGCGCGGACATACATATTTACACGGTCAGAAAGAAGAACTTTCTGAAAAAGCCCCCACACGATAAGCTGAGCGCCAAAACAAAATTGCTTATAATCAAAATGATGTTCTGCTTTTAACTCTTCTCCAAGCTGTCCATAACGAGAAATTGGTCCCTCTGTAATAATCGGGAAAAAAATCAAAAACAGGAGAAGGCGAAAATAGTTCTTTTCTGCTTTGCATACTCCCCGGGCAACATCTGTCACATAACTGATGGCAGACAAGGTATAGAAGGAGATTCCAAGTGGGAGAAAAATATCTAAGAATGGAATCTGTGCGGAAATATGCAGTGCATGGAAGAGAGTGTTGATATTTTCACCAAAAAAATTAAAATACCTTGTGATAAATAGAATGCCGAAATTAATGACACATAACAGTGCGATAACATAACGATTCTTTTTTGTTATTTTACTCTTTAGTTCTTTTCGGGCGGCACGGTCTAACTCTTTTTTCTTTAACTTGAACTGTTCATTGAATTCTTCAATTGTTCTTGCACCAAGATAAATGGTTGCCGTCGTAAATAAAACAACGGCAACCAGATTCTTCATTGCAAGAATATAAAACAGCAGGCTCGAAAAAAGAAGACCAATCCAGCGGCGCTTTACAGGAATTAAATAATAAAGAATTACGCTGCCGCCAAGAAAAGGAAAGAGATAGAGCCATGAATTATACTGCATATTCTCACCTACTCATCTTCTAAAATTTCCTGAACCATGTTGTAAATGCTTTCCACAGACTTAAAGTTCTCTGGCTTAATATAAGGAAGCGTGATATTAATATCAAATTCGTCATTAAGTTCAGATACAAGCTGAAGAATCTCCATGGATTCTAAGAGATGTTCTTCGATAAAATCTGTGGATGAAGCAAAATCAGCTCCCGGTTTAATCGTTTCTAAAATTTCAAGAATAGTGTCCATAATTAATTTTCCTCCGTATAGTGTTTATAAATATTGTTATAGTCATTGTAATAGTTACTTTTTATATAGTTTTTTCTGCTATAGTGTTATAGCTGATTTTCTTCCAGATAGTTCGTTTTCAATAACTTTCTATCAACCTTACCATTTGAATTGTAAGGCATCTGACGAATTCGAATGAATTTATTTGGGCGCATATAAGCAGGAAGTTTGCCTGAAATTGCCGCCGAGAGAGCTTCCTGTTTAATCTTTCCCTGATAAAATAAAAGAATTTCGTCCGTAGTTTCAAGATAAATGCATACACATGCATGAATTTCCGGAAGTGCGCCGATGGCAGCTTCAATCTCACCAGGTTCAATACGGTATCCCATATGTTTGATCTGGAAATCTTTTCTTCCCTGATATCTTAAAAGATCGTCCTCACCTCTGTATACAAGGTCACCTGTACGGTATACGATTTCAGGATAAGCATCATTCAGTGGATTCTGAACAAAAACTTCAGCGGTCTTTTCTGGATTATGATAATAACCATCTGCAAGAAATGGGCCTCTGACAAGAAGTTCACCACTTGTAGCCTCCTTTCCGTTCTCATCTGCAATAATCAAATCACAGTTGCTGCAAGCAACACCAATCGGAAGGGTCTCATCATCAGAAAACGTACGATTTACGACATAATAACTGCATATATCGGTTGTTTCTGTCGGACCAAACAAATTGGCATAGAAAACATCAGGGAGCGCCTTCCGCCAGTAATTTAATTGTTTTACTGGCATCACCTCGCCAGCAAACAGCACTTTTTTAAGATATTCCGGTTTAATATAAGCAAATGTATCCCAATTTGCCACAATATTAAGTGCAGAAGGAACCCAGTAAATCGTATTTATCTTATAAGTGTTCAGATACTCAATAAGCTGCATCGGAAATGAAAAATACTTTTTCGGAATAATCTGATATGTTGCTCCAGTACGAAGTGAGGCATACAGATCAGAAACAGACATACTAAAATACAACGGTGTCTGGCTTCCAAAAACAGTTCTTTCATTAATGTCAAATGCGTGAATGAACCAGTCGCTATATGCAATTAACGCACGATGACTGATCACTGTACCCTTTGGCTGTCCGGTAGAGCCGGAAGTATAAAGAATATAAGCAGGATCACGTTCTGTCATCTGACTTCTCAATCTTCCAAGAAGTTTTGTATCTATTTCTGTTGAAATACTGTCTTCTATATAAAATGTTTTATAAAACGTTTTCAGTTTATCCTCTTTAATCTGGCTATTTTCGCAGCTTTGTTCTGTAATAGATGTACTATTTATCGCATTATCATTTTTAAAACTATTAATAGATTCAACTTTATCAATATAAGATTTATCTGTGAGAATCGCTGCCGGCTGCAATGTTTCAAAAATACGGCGAACCCTTTCTACAGGCATCTGCGTATCAAGAACAACATAAAAATTGCCGCTGTAAAGAACACTTAACATTGCCTCCACTAAAGCCGGACTCTTATCAATATAAATAGCCACAGGAAGGGAATCTTGTTTTAGTTCAGAAGCAATCATAGTACCGGCCTGCTGACTTCTTGTTTTTAAATCATTAAAAGTAACCGAAGAAGATTCATTTGCTACCGCTATATGATTGGGAAACTGCTCACAGGTTTTCTCAAAATACTGCAATATATTTTTCATTGGTAACTCCTTAATATCATTGCAAATATTCCAATTGTCAAAAATGGAATATTCACAGCTATAGATGTTGTTTATAACTATAGAGTAACAGAAAAATCTTAAGCATAAGATAAAGCAAATCTAAAATATTCTTAAGAAAGGGGATTACTATTTAATTCATTAAGTAAACAACAGACGAAGCTAGTGAACTTCATAAGCCATATTTGTGCTTTTAGTCGCGGCGCGTTGAATGTTCGCTCCACGCGCTCGCATCCAACACTTGCTCCGAGACCACAAATATGGCTTATGAAGTTCACTGACTTCTGTGCTGTGGCTGGAGAAGATGAATTAAACAGGCAGGGGATTTGGGGACAGAAGCTGATATCTTCTGCTTACTCTAGAATGACTGGGAATAGAGGGGATGATTTGGCAGATTGAGTAATCTATCTAATACTTAGACTATTTGAAAAACTGGGATATGGAGAATATGATTTGACTACATAGAGATATAGAAACAAAAAATTGACATTTTAAATTTGATTTTATAAATATTGCGGATAACATAATATAATCATGCCAGACTTGGTTAAAATCTAGTTCTTTATCTAATCCTTATGGAATAACCATGGATATGTATATATAACTCATAAAAAACGGGGAAATATAGAAAATACATATTTTTTAATGATTATAACAGCAATATTCCAGTAATTTCAGAACAAGAAACAGGCTTCTGTTCTCAATCTCAGTTCTTTACTAAATCCATTTAAACATTAAGTATCTATTCACAATATTTTCAGAGCAAACAGAAAACTTCTACCCTCTCCCCCAAATCTCCACAACCACTATTTAATTCAAACAAAATCCAGCCAAAGACAGCCCGAGAAGAGATACGATATCCCATATTTGTGGCCTCGGAGCAAGGTTTAGATGCGAGCGTATAAAGCGAGCATTTAAACCGCCGCGACTAAAGTCACAAATATAGGGTATCGGTTCTCTTCCTGGGAGTCTGTCTCTTAATGAATTAAATAGTAATTTGACAAATTTTATTTTCGGGGATATTATTGGTAGGGAATTTGTGAAAATAGTTAGAGGTATACAAATGATGCAAAAGCTAAAAGAAGAGAATTATCCAGTGCGTATTCTGGTATATATTTTTGGACTTTTTATTATGACACTCGGGATTTCAATGTCAGTAAAGTCTGATCTTGGAGTATCACCAGTAAGTTCAATTCCGTATTCTATTCCTTTTTAATAAAGTAAAAATAGGATTTGATGTGAGTATGGTCACAATTTCATTAATTCCCTGTTTACTTACACTTAGACGGCTTGGTTCAGTTGGTGTTGGTACAATTATTGCGGCTGTTCTTGTAGGAACAGTTCTTGGATTTGTGACAAGATTATTTGGGGTAAAAAGAGATGCAATCTTATATCCAAAGGGAAGAATTTCTAAATAATAGTATAAAGGGAAATATGTTAATTTATATACACTCTAATTATAAGAATTATACAGAATAAGAAAGGAATCTACATAGTATGCGAATTTTATTAATAAGACACGGTGACCCTGATTATGAAAATGATACATTGACTGAAAAAGGATGCAGAGAAGCAGAGCTACTGGCTAAACGGGCATTGTCTCTTCATATAGGTAAATGTTATGTTTCTCCGCTTGGAAGAGCACAACGTACGGCACTTCCGTCTTTAGAAGCGGCTGGATGCAAAGCAGAAACTGTGGAATGGCTGCAGGAGTTTCCGGCTAAGTTAGATGTTAATAAAGCTCCGGAACTTGCGGAAGCTTATCCGGACATTGAAAAAGAGGGAGAAACGTATCGCCCAAGAATTGTGTGGGATATGGCACCGGGATATTTGACAGAACATGAAGAATATATGGACAAAACAAATTGGAGACATTCTTTAGTAGCAAAATGTTCTGATATGGAAGACGTATATGATAAAGTTACAAAAGAATTTGACACACTCCTCGCAAAACACGGTTATGTCCGTGAAAATGGTTATTATCGTGTAGAAAAAGAAAGTACAGAAACAATAACTTTATTCTGTCATTTTGGACTGATCTGTGTATTGCTTTCTCATTTATGGAATGTTTCCCCATTTACTTTATGGAATAGCTTTGCATTAGCACCGACTTCCGTTACCGAAGTTGTCACCGAAGAACGAAAACAGGGTATTGCATATTTCCGTGGTTTAAAAATAGGAGATATTTCACATTTATATGCCGGAAATAAAGAACCATCGTTTGCGGCGCGCTTTTGCGAAACATATAGTAATAAAGAACAAAGACATTAATCCTGATTTGGCGAGCTGAATAGACGCCGCTATGAAGGCAGTGACAATTGGATTGCTAGAAATAATATTGAAAAGAGAGACTAAAACATATCCCGTTTTGCTTCGTTGTGCTAAACGTTCCATTTTGCCCAGTAAAGCAGAAACTTCGCAGTAACGAATGCGAAGTTTCTATGGTCAAAATTCCACAGCACAAAGGCACAAAATGGGATATGTTTTAGTCTCTCTTTCTTATAGGCTTTGAGCCAATCCGGTCAAAATTTTTCAATGCGGCTACTTAATTCTATTACTAATAAATCAAGGAAAGTATCTGAAATTTCAGACAGGAGTCTTTGGCAAATATATTGTTAAATAGCGACCAGAATTTTCTTCTATTTTTAAAACGAAAAATAGTGAAAATATATTGAGACTTGGTAGCCATCGTTTTTGCGTAACCTTCTGGTAAATCCCCTTCTCTCCCTGATTGTGATTTGGAAAACCAGATGAAAAATTTTTATATAGTAATAGATATTAGACAGCTGCATTAGAAGAATTTTATGTTGAATGATTTGGGATTCTGAAAGATTGCAATTTTATAGAAAAATATAGCAAATTCATAATGCGAGATAAACCATACAAAAGAGAATTCTATAATTCCATCAAATCTTTTCTATCAATTTGTAGGATTTAGAGAAAACAGCCGTTACAAAAGTTTTTTGCCGGATTTTACAAAGAATTTCGGAAAAAGGAACATAAAAAATATCCTATTTTGCGACTTTGTGCTGCGGAATTTTGACCATAGGAACTTGGGACTCCTTTCTCCCAAGTTCCTGCTTTACTGGGCAAAATGGAGCGTTTAGCACAACGGAACAAAATAGGATATTTTTTATGTTTCTTATCTAAATACTTATAAAAATCCGGCTACATTGCTTTAAACAACAGCGTCTATTCAGCTCGATAAATCAGAATTCATCTGTTTCAATTCTGGGAGAACTGTCAAGAGCATTACGATGAAGCACAAACTGCCGCCAATTACATTGGATACTGGTTCGGCCATAAACACTCCGTTGCTTCCCATATGGAATACGTAAGGGAACATGTATGTCATTGGTACAACAATGATAACTTTACGCAGGATAGAGAAAAAAATTGCCTGTTTTTTCTTATTTAATGATTTAAACATAGTCTGTCCGGTATACTGAAAGAGCATGAAAATAAATGCGGAAAAATATAGTTTCATTGCAGGGACAGTATCAATCATCAAGCTTTTATCAGAACTGAAAATTCCAATTAAAAATTTAGGTGCAAATAAAATAACACTCCAGGCGATTAAACTGTAAATCAAAGCAAGGACGGACATTGTAATCCAGGCTTCAATAACTTTCTTTGGTCTTTTTGCACCATAATTATAGCTGATCACTGGTGAAGAACCCTCGGAGATAGACCAGATTGGGGTTTCTATCATCTGACGGACGCTGGAAATAATCGTCATAACGGAAACATAAACATCTCCGCCAGTAGCGGAAAGTACATTGTTACAACAAATGCTTACAAGGCTGTTCGTAAGCTGCATAACAAATCCGGCTGTTCCGAGGCTTACGATATTCTTCGCATCTTTTCCGCAGGTTCGGATTTCTTCCTTATATAATAAACGGACTTTATATTCTGCTTTTTTTGAAAGAAAATATAAAACAAATCCTGCAGATAAGCATTGGGACAAAACTGTTGCGATTGCTGCTCCCCGGATACCAAGATCAAGCATAAAAATGAAAAGTGGATCGAGGACAATATTAGCTATGGCACCAATAACAACAGAAATCATTCCTGTCGTTGCATATCCCTGTGCATTAATGAATGGATTCATTCCTGTTGCAATCATGGAAGGAAAAGTTCCAATCAGATAAATCATAATATATGGATAAGCGTATACGAGTGCATTTTCAGAAGCACCAAAAAGAATTAGAATCGGGCGGGCAAATATAAATCCAATGCACATTAACACGATTGCACATACAGAGAGCATAAAAAATGAAGTGTTCATAATCATGCCAGCTCTTTTTTTATCGCCGCGTCCTCGTTCAATAGAAAAAAGAGGAGCACCACCACTGCCAAATAAATTGCTAAATGCAGTAATAATTACAATGATCGGAAAACATAATCCAACCGCTCCTAAAGCCGCCGTTCCGATATTTGGTATTCTTGCAATATAGATTCGATCTACAATATTATAAAGAAGACTTAAAATCTGGGCGACCAACATCGGCAGTGCTGCCTGTAAGATATTAGTCGTAATCTTCCCGTTATCAAAATCAATACGTTTCATAAATACAATCACTTCCTGTTATTTTTTACATTGTTTTTACTTAAGAGATTATACCATGAAGTAAAGCATATGAATAATATTCTTTTTATATCAAAACTAAATAAATTTTAGATGGATAAGTCGTAATAAATGATCTTTTATGGTATATTTATAGTAATTCTATAAAATATCACCATTTTTTATATCAGGTTGTATATTTTATTATGATATTCACTAAAATATATTCGAAAAATCATCTCATTAAAATATATGTCATAATCTACCAAAATCATTTTTCAAATATACTCGATAACCGTTGATATAAAATTATACATTGCAATAGTTCAACGATAAAATAATAAATAATTTTTAATTCAATTTTTCAAAAAAGCAACAAACAAAAAGGAAGTTATAATACTATGGAAATAAAACAATTAGAATATTTTCGGGCAATCGTAGATGCAGGAACAATCAGTGGAGCAGCACGAAATCTCCATATGACACAGCCTCCGCTTAGTTATCAAATTAAAATGTTAGAAGAAGAACTTGGTGTAAAGCTTTTTGTACGAGGTGCAAAAAATATTACTCTTACAGAAGCGGGAAAAGCGTTATACATAAGAGCTGGAAGTCTGCTCACAATGGCAGATATTACAAAAAGAGAAGTAATCAAGGCAAATGAAGCAGCAACAATTCATATTGGACTGGCACCATCTACTGTATCTATGATGGCAAAGCAATTTAAAATATATGCAGTAAAACATCCAGAAATCCATTTTGATATTCATGAAGGTTCCACGTTTACTTTAAAAGACCAACTAGAGAATCGTGTTGTAGATATTACAACCTTGCGTACACCGATTTCTGTAAATGGTTATGCGAGTCATATTTTAATGACGGATGAGTTATGTGCGATGTCTGTACTGCAGGAAAAGTGGGGAGAAAATGGTGTTCTTACATTAGAACAGCTTTCAGGAGAACCTTTGATATTATCACATCGATATCGTGGGTTTTTGCTATCTGCATTTGAAAGAAAAGGTCTTTCTGTCGATATCTATTACGAATGTGAAGATGCCAGAACGGCGATGACATTGGCAGAAAATGGACTTGGTATTGCAATATTACCAGCATCCATGCGTCCGTTAGCAGATAAATGTTTTGTTTATAAAATTGATAGTGATGAGCTGATTACAGAAGTTTTACTTGCATGGAACAAAGAAAAAGTGACGGATGAGATTAAAGAATTTTTGGAGTTTCTATTTAACCAGTTTGATTAGCTGTTATTAGGACAAAAAATTTTATCCTCAAACTTTTAAGATAGGCCACTGAAAAAGTCCTTTTGGTGTGCAAATCAACACAAAATAAAATATGACTATTAGAGCGTGTTATATATTGTACGCAAAATCAGTTTTTCAGTGGACATCTAAGGTGGAGGTGAATTGCGTCTGTTACCCACTTGACATTATTTTTGTAACTTAGTCAACTGAAGCCGTAAGTTATATTTTTCTTCTTTTGCTTCGTCAAGTGCATTCCTAAGTTCTTCTATCTTGGAGAGCATTTCCCGTTCTTTTTCGATGACAGCTCGTTCTTTAATAAGTTCAGATTCTTTTGATTGCTCGGCAAGTTGAATATGCAACACATTTAGTTCTTTTTCCTGTTCAGAGAGAAGTTTAGTCTTTTCGGAGAGTTGTGCCTGTATTGTTTCATGCTCTTTGTATTTCTCTGTATTTAGCTTTTCGATAGTGACAGAATTTTTGTGTGCTTCTTTCTTTAATTGTTCGATTTCTTTGATATGTAGAAGTTCATTTTTCTCGTAATCTTTTATTTTGAATTGTAAATCAGAGACTTTTTGCTTTAAAGAAGCATTTTCTTTTTCTAAGGTATCGTAATTTCCAGCTTTTTGTTCAGCATCACGGAGCTTTTCCGTGAGCATAATATTTGTCTTCTCTTTTTCTTTTACAAGATTTACGGCAGAAGCAGCCTGTTCTTCTGCTGCCTTTCTTGCAGTCTCTGCAGTTTCCTGTAATTCCTTTAAATCAGTATACTTTCGCAAAACATCTTCCTTTTCGGAAGCGAGTTTACCAAGCTGTATCTTATAGTTTTTTTCTAATTCTTCATTTCTTTCACGAAGTTCTGCCATACGGCGTTCATATTCAGCTCGGATTTCTTCTTTGCCGGAGAGGGCAGCAGTAAACAAATTGCGGATATTTGTGATTGAAGCATCTAATGCCTCGGTATCAACGCCACTTCTTTTTAATTGGTCTTCCTGCAGATGAGTAGACACAAGATCAAAAAGACGGTTTAGTGTAACACCTTTTTTTTCGCCTGGTTCCTGTAATTCTTCTATTAGTTTATTGCCGCGGGCGATGACATTTTCGTCGGCTGCGATTGCAAAATTCGCCATAATAAGTTCCTCCAATTTCTTAAAGACACATTATGATAAAATTTTTAGCATCAAAATGTATATTATAATTCTTATAATTGTATCTGTGTAATTTGACAACAGTGTTTTCTTTCTATTTTGCATAAAAAATATCTTTAAATGCGTTTCTTCCTATTATAATAGTGCATGGTATAATGGTACACGGTAACATTTTTATAATAGAAAGAAAAAAGCTTTATTGAAACTAAGAATCTTCTTCCAAAAGCCGTTCTCTTTTTCTTCTGGCAAGCGTAGCAGTACTGATTCCAGTCATTCGCTCCACTTGCTTATAACTATATCCCTCGTTTAAAAGCGATAGCGCATGATCAATCTTTATTTTGCTGATTCTTGGCCTTCCTTCTTTAAAATCGTCTTTTTGCTTTGCGATGGCTTTCCCCTCCTGCGTTCTTTCAACGATCATATCACGTTCAAACTCAGCAAAGGCAAGCATAATCGTTCGAATCAGCCTGCCGGTAGGTGTATTATCCATAATACCCATATTTAAAATATGCACCGTAACGCCCTTATCAAGCATCATATCTATAAGGGCGATTCCTTGTGTCGCACTTCTTGCAATTCGGTCTAGCTTTGTTACTACAACTTTGTCACCGTTCTGTATCACTTTTAGTAACTTGTCTAACTGTGGTCTGTGCTTTTTTGTCCCTGTAAATGCATCTGCGTATATTTCTTCTGCACCTGCTTCTCTTACTGCCGCTTCCTGTGCCTCTATACTGTTTCCATCCTTCGCCTGTCCCTTCGTTGATACTCGGCAGTATCCGTAAACCATTTAAAATCCTCCACTTTTGATAATAAGTTTTGATAAAGCTCACAGCCCCATTTTCCGTTGCTTCTGAGACTTTATCAATACTGTTAAGTTTTGATAAGGGTATATTGCCCCTAAAATACTCTAAAATGCCTCAAAAACCTTTTTTACAGCATACAACATCTAAAAAGAAAGTGCAAGACGTATTTTTTATAATTAATATTAATTAATATATTGTAATTAATCCTATATATGGGATAAATAGCAATGAACAAACATTAAAAAGTAAAAATATGGTAGAAGAATCCGCTTTTTATTCCTAAAAGCAACGTTGAAATCAAAAAATATGTCAGAAAACATTCCATATACCTCTTTGCTATACGAATAGCCTATAAGTAGATAAAAATAAGGGATTTTATGCGAATATTTACGCGCATCTCGTAGCAAGAATGCAGGGGTATTCTTGAATACGGTGTTCACAATACATGCATCAAAAGCTTATTTTAAAGCGATAAATGGCAGATAATAACATAAAAGTACAACACAAAAAAATAAAAAGAAAGCCATATAACAAGATACGCATTAGAGCAAACTCTTAATATGGCCAGACATTAAGAGTACAGTGATACTAAGCATCTGTTATATGGCTTTCTTTTTATTTTCGTCTGTTAAGGATGTTTAAATTATTTTTTGTTCGCTATTACATTGATTTTGCCATCTTTCTCGCTTCGCGTTTCTTCTCAAGATTTGAAACAATAACGCAGCAAGAAGCATCGCCAGTGATATTTACCGTAGTACGTCCCATATCAAAGATACGGTCTACACCAGCTACTAAAGCAATTCCGTCAACAGGAAGTCCAACGGAAGTAAGTACCATTGCAAGCATAACCATTCCCGCTCCAGGAACGCCGGCAGTACCGATTGAAGCTAAAGTAGCAGTAAAGATGATTGTAAGCATCTGCGGCAGTGTAAGGTGGATTCCGTAGCAGGAAGCAATAAAAATCGCACATACACCCTGATAAATGGCAGTTCCGTCCATGTTGATTGTTGCACCAAGTGGAAGGATAAAAGAGGAGATTTCTCTGGAAGTTCCAAGTTTCTCTGTACATTCCATGTTAATAGGAAGTGTTCCGACGGATGAAGCACTGGAAAATGCAAACATGATTGCCGGAAGCATTTCTTTAAAGAAAGTAAGAGGGCTGATTCCACCGATTGTTTTTACTGCGAAAGAATAAACGACAACTGCATGAACGATATAACATACATAGGCTGCTAAAAGTACCATCGCAAGAGAACCAATGATGGTTGCACCGTTTGCTGCAACAACTGGACAAAGCAGGCAGAACACACCAATAGGAGATAACTTTAAGATCATTTCCATACATTTCATAAATACATCGTTTAAATCGTTACATGCTGTAATGATACGGGTATTTTTTTCTTCTCCAACAAGAATGATCGCAAAACCGATTAATAATGCCATAACGATAACCTGTAGCATATTTGCCTCAGCCATCGGGGAGATGAAGTTGGATGGGAAAATATTTACGATAGTATCCATCAAAGATGTTTTCTCACCAACCTGGTAGGATAAGTCTGTGGTTGCAATTACAGGGAACATTTTCTTAAATAAATTACCACCGATCAGTCCGATTGTAATGGCAAAAGCAGTAGTACACATATAGTAAACAACTGTTTTTAAACCAATGGCGCCAACTTTTTTTATATCACGCATGGAAATGATTCCGCACATGATGGAAAATAATACGATAGGAACAACAATGAACTTAAGCAGGTTCAAAAAAATTGTTCCAAACGGTTTGATATACGTTTCGGCAAACTGGGCATGCTTTTGCAGGAGTAATCCGGCAGCGATAGCCAGAACAAGAGCAATAAATATCTGCATCGCCAGCGACATTTTTTTCTTTTCTTTCATAAATACCATACTCTCTTTCTTTTTCTTTAGACATAAATAATGGCATTGTTTTATACAATGCCTTAATCTGCAAGATTCATTTTAGCACACTTCATAATTGAAATCAATTAATATTCGAAATTCATGATAAAATAAAGTCATACAAAATATTCCTTTTCTACTGCTGTTGGTTTCCAGTGCTCTGCATAATAATCGCATTTTGAACAGAGATGTTCAGCACTCAAAAGTGCATAGCCTGCAAACGTGATAGTATTTTTTAGGGAATGAATCTGCTGTGGATAACGATTCGAGAGTAAGGCATTTGAAAAATAAGAAGAAAAATTTTTGTTTGACTTTTTAAAAAACAGGAAATATAATTATAACAAACGAGTAGCAAGTAAGCGTAAATCCAGTTTACCAGCTGCTCGTTTTTTTGTTAAAAACTAATATTGTATAAAAAAGTGTGTAGCCTGTCAGCGTAAGTCCAGCTTATATGACAAGGCACACACTTTTTTTGTGCAAAAAGAGGGGAGCTAAAACAAAATGGCAGAAAGTAACAAGATGAAAGATATGTCAGTGAATAAGCTGATGATCCAGATGGGAATTCCAATGATTCTATCTATGGCATTGCAGGCGGTCTATAACATTGTAGACAGTGCATTTGTAGGAAATATGAGAGTAGGCAGTGAAGCGGCATTAAATGCACTGACACTCGTATTCCCGGTGCAGATGCTTATGGTTGCGGTGGGAATCGGAACAGGTGTAGGAACCAATGCACTTCTTGCAAGGACACTTGGACAGGGAAACAGCAAAAAAGCTGCAAAGGTAGCAGGAAACAGTTTGTTTCTTGGTGTGATTATTTATGTGGTTTGTTTCTTATTTGGTATCTTTGGAGTAAAAGCATATATTTCATCGCAGACAGTAGATACAGAAGTGCTTGAGATGGGAGTCAGCTATTTGAGGATATGTTGCGTGATTTCTTTTGGTATTATCTTCTTTTCACTATTTGAAAAGTTATTACAGGCAACAGGCCGTTCTCTTTATTCTACAATCGGACAGGTAGTTGGTGCAGTTGTAAATATTATTCTTGATCCTATTATGATCTATGGTATAGGACCTTTTCCTGAAATGGGTGTAAAAGGTGCAGCTTATGCAACGGTAATTGGTCAGGTAGCATCCGCAGTGTTACTGTTAATTTTTCATATGAAATTGAATAAGGAATTTGAACATGATGCGAAATATATGAAGCCGGATATTGGCATTATAAAAGAAATTTATGCAATCGGACTTCCGGCAATTATTGCTCAGGCTCTGATGTCTATTATGGTTTATGTAATGAATCTGATTTTGAAGTTCAATCCGTCAGCGCAGACAGCCTATGGGTTGTTTTATAAAGTTCAGCAGTTTGTTCTCTTCCTTGCGTTTGGTCTGCGAGATGCGATCACTCCGATCATTGCATTTGCTTATGGAATGAGAAGTAAAAAAAGAATTCAGGATGGAATCAAATATGGGCTTCTCTATACGATTGTATTAATGATTTTGGGAATTGCAATTACAGAGATTTTCCCTGGAGCTTTTGCAACGCTGTTTAATGCAGGACAGTCAAGAGAATATTTTATCAGTGCGATGAGAGTGATTTCTATTAGTTTTCTGTTTGCGGGAATTAATGTTGCTTATCAGGGAATTTATCAGGCGCTGGATGGTGGTATGGAATCATTGGTTATTTCACTTCTAAGACAGCTTATTATCATTCTGCCACTGGCAGGAGTTTTTTCTTTATTTGTCAGAAATGGTCAGATGGGAGTCTCCCTGATCTGGTGGGCGTTTCCGATTACCGAAGTCATTGCATGTCTGGCAGGATATGTATTTTTAAAGAAAATCAGAAAAAATAAGGTCGATGTTTTAAATTAAGGAGGAACTGGAAATGGCAAAAAGAATTATTACAATCAGCAGAGAATTTGGAAGCGGTGGACGTTTTATCGGAGAAGAAGTTGCAAAAAAACTTGGAATTACTTACTATGATAAAAATATCATTAGTGAGATTGCAGAAAAGTCTGGTTTATCACCAGAATATATTCAGGAAAGCGCAGAGTTATCTCCCAAAAAAGGATTATTTGCCTATGCATTTGCCGGACGTGATATTACAGGAAAATCCGTTGAGGATATGGTATATGAGGCACAGAGAAAGGTTATATTGGAATTGGCAGAAAAAGAGTCCTGTGTAATTATTGGACGAAATGCAGATTTTATCCTAAGAGATTGGAACGATGTATTGAATGTATTTATTCATGGGGATATGCCGGAAAAAATACAACGTATCATGGACTTACATAATGTAGGAGAGAAGGAAGCTGTCAAAATGATGGTAGACACAGATAAAAGACGTATGACAAATTATAACTTTTATACGGATCAAAAATGGGGAAAAGCCAGCAATTACACGTTGTGCCTGAACAGTTCACAGCTTGGATATGACAGATGTGAAGCGATAATTATGGAGTGTGTGAAGTAAAGCACTGTTTTTTTCTTATCATTATAATATAGAACAGAGAGAAGATGGTTGTCGTTAGCCATCTTTTTTCTTTTTACAGAAAAATTTTACGGACAAATTTGCAATAGACTTATTTCAAGAAAAAATGTATAATAAAAGAAAAAGATTCGTCAGCAAATCAGCCGAAAGTCTGGGACACAAAGCTATATGGTCTGCAAAATAGCAGCCAGTTACAACGTTTAAGATGCATTGCCTGAAAAGACAGTGCTTTTTTTGTTTTGAGAATATTGGTTAGGGACAGGCATTGAACCACAGATACAGAATCTGCAGGAAATTCTGTGCTGGTAATCAGATGTGTCAGTAATCGGGTAAAGAATAACAGAGGTATAGCAGAATGAAAAAGGACAGCGGACCGTATAAAAAGATAAAAATATATTGTTATATTGTTGGATTGACTGCTTTTCTGGCAGCATTTTTTGTTGGTATTTTTCTACTCCATAATCTGGAAAAGAATGAAAAGACAACTGGAAAATATATGGCGCAGGTTACGGAAAAAAGAGTCAGGGCAAGACTGGATCAGTATATCATGCTCTCTAATCTTCTGGGAAATTACATCAGTGCTGGAGAAAATCTGGATGAGAATACGTTTTCTGAACTGGCAGAAAAGATTCCAAATGAAGATGGCGTGATTAAGGCATTTGAACTGGCACCTGATGGCATTGTTACAGACATTTATCCGAAACAGGAAAATGAGGGAGCTTTTGGACTGGATATGCTGCAGGAGCATGAGCGAAAAAAGGATGCAGTTGTGGCAAAGGAGAGCGGAAAATATACGATTGGGGGACCATACCAGTTAAAGCAGGGAGGAACAGGGGCACTGCTTTTTAATCCGATTTATCAGGATAATAATCCAGATAAAGGGGAGTTCTGGGGATTTGTGATCCTGGTGATTGACTGGAATCGCTTCATTGATGAAATAAATCTTAATTATTTAAGTGATGCAGATTTCTGCTACAGAATCTGGAGCTATGACAGAGACGGCAGCGGCAGGATTATTCTGGCAGAGAGCCAGGATAATATACCGAACAGCGTTCTGACAGTAAAATGTACAGTTCCCAATAACACATGGTATTTTGACATTATACCCTCAGAAGGATGGATTCCACGTTCTTACTGGATTATGTGTATTGTTGTTTCTTACATATTCTCATTATTGGTTGCTACAGTATTTTATTTGATATTCAGCAAAAAACACAGGGAAAGACAATATGAAGCGGAGCTGAAAAAATCTGCTGAACAGGCAAAAAACGCCAGCGAGGCAAAAACAAGATTTTTATTCAATATGAGCCATGATATCCGAACTCCGATGAATGCAATTGTGGGTTTTTCTGGTTTATTAGAGAAGAATCTGCAGAATGAAAAAAAGGCAAAAGAATATCTGGGAAAGATAAAGTCTTCCAGTAATCTTCTACTGATGATTATCAATCAGATTTTGGAAATGGCCCGGATTGAAAGCGGTACAGCGGTATTGCAATTGAAAGCCGAGGATATGGATGCATTATTTCACAGGGTAAATACAGTGTTTGAAGAGGATATCAGAAAGAAGAATCTGCAGTATCATGCCGATTTAGATATAAGACATCATTATGTTGTCTGTGATCAGACAAAGTTACAGGAGATCATGCTGAATATTATCAGCAATGCTATAAAGTATACTCCAGAGGGACATTCAATCCATGTAGAAATACATGAGGCCGCATCAGAGAATCCTTCAAAGATACATTATATTTTTTCATGTGAAGATACGGGCATTGGTATGAGTGAAGAATATCTTCCGCATGTCTATGAAGAATTTTCCAGAGAACATACCACTACAGAAAATAAGGTGCAGGGAACCGGGCTGGGACTTTCTATTATCAAATCCATGATAGAACTAATGGGTGGAAGTATTCAGGTAGAAAGCAGACAGCATATTGGAACAAAATTTACGGTAGATTTTTCTTTTGACATAGCATCGAAAGAAGAGGTATATGGAAATCAGAATGCCCTGAAGCCACCTGCAATTCACACGATAAAAGGGACAAGAATTCTCCTTGTAGAGGATAATGAGCTGAATGCAGAAATAGCGAAGACAGTTCTCGAAGATGTCGGAGCGTTGATTACCCGAGTGGAAGATGGACAGCAGGCAGTGAAATTATTTAAAGAGAAACCAGCAGGAACATTTGATGCAATTCTGATGGATCTGATGATGCCTGTTATGGATGGATATACAGCTACGAAGAAGATCAGGTCATTAGAACATTCAGATGCAAAAACAATACCGATTATAGCTATGACAGCAAATGCGTTCCAGGAAGATGCTGAAAAGTGCATTGCCGTAGGGATGAATGCTCATCTGGCGAAGCCTTTAGATATTGAAAAAGTGATGATAACAATCTGTCATTTAGTAAAAAAGAAAAATGAATGAAATATACATTTTTGCTTATTATTTTATGCTTAATCTGGCAGCTATACATGGCATCATCCTTGGCGTTGAGGTTTTAAATACGCTCTATTTTTGTAGAGAGATAAATTTTTTATATTTTTTCTGATAAATTATCTATTAAAAAAATAAAGGTGGAAATTAACAAATGTTGATTTCCACCTTTCGCAACTTACAATAAAATCCTTTCGCCCGAAGTTTCTTTTTGGAACTGTAGTAGAGTAGGGAAATAGAAATAGAAACAGAAGTGAAAGAACCTTCGGGAGAAAGAAATTCAGGATAACTCTTCCTGAAAATGTTGAATAATCAAATCTGCACAGGAGATGCCATGCAAAAATCTGATTAGGAACATACAATTATAAATACATATTCTTATGTGAAAACATAGGAATCACATAACATATGCCGGAGTATTAACATCTTTAAATACCCACTTGTTGCAGTATAACAGGATTTTAATATTAAGTCAATAAAAAATGCAAATATTTTTATGTTTATATTTTCACATATATTTTTTTGCAAATATTTTCATTTCTTCTTCTGCACAGATTGACACAGTGTCGTTGATACTTTATAATAAATTGGTAAATACGGCATGGCTGTGAGGGAAAAGTATGAAAAATGATAAAATAATTAAAATAATTCGAGTAGCTAAAAAGTATTATGAATCGCATATGGATCAGAAGATTATCGCACAAGAAGAGGAAATTTCTGTATCAACTGTCAGCAGAATGTTAAAGAAAGCAGAAGAGATGGGATATATCAAAATTACTGTGGAATATCCTGTGTTATCTAACGAGGAACTATCTGCTTCTTTAAAGAAAAAGTATAATTTAGAGAAAGTATTTCTCGTTCCAAAGCTTTCAGATGCGCCTGTTGCAGTACAGGAAGATGTCTGTAGAGCAGCAGCAAAAGATTTATCTACCCATTTAAATGACGGAAGTATTATCGGAACTGCTTGGGGGCGTACCATGAAAAGCTTTGCAAATTATGTTTCTGATTTGGGCGTGCATAACGTGAAAGTGGTGCAGATTAATGGAAAAACGAATGAGACATCTGTTCCTGTCGGTGCAGATGATTTGTCACAGGCAATTGCCAGAGCAGGACACGGGGAAGCTTATGTCATTCCAGCACCAGTCGCAGTAGATTCTGCCGAGATTGCAGAAATGCTAAAAAAAGAAAGAAATATCTCTGCCGCACTCACATTAGCACGAGAATGCCAGATTGCTCTCTTTGGAGTAGGTAATCTGAGTCGGAATACCATTCTATATCGTTCCGGTTCTTTAAAAGAAGAAGACTTTATTGAACTAGAAGAAAAAGGAGCGGTAGGAGATGTCTGCACCTGCTTCTTTGATGCACGGGGAGAGGCGGTAAGCAGTTCTTTTGCAAAAAGACGTATTAGCATTACATTAGAAGAACTGAAAAAAATTCCATGTAAAATTGGAGTTGCTTCTGGACTTGAGAAAAAAGAAGCACTTCATGCTGCATTACTGGGCGAATACATAAATATACTCTATGCCGATGAAGAATTAGGAAAAGAGTTAATTGCTATTTAATTCATTAGATACACTACAGACGAAGCCATTGCCCCCAATAAGGCATATTTGTGGTCTCGGAGCAAGGTTTAGATGCGAGCGCATAAAGCGAGCATTTAAACCGCTGCGACTAAAGTCACAAATATAGGGTATCGGTTTCTCTCCCCCGGGCGTCTGTCTCTTAATGAATTAAATAGTAAATTACTGGCGATAGTGGTTTAAGAAGTCTGCCATACTATCTGTTGCCTTTTTTAATACCTCAATTCGCGGTAAATATACCACACGGAAGTGGTCGGGCTGCTGCCAGTTAAATCCACCACCGTGAATGAGAAGGACTTTCTTTTCACGAAGGAGATCTAATACGAATTGTTCATCGTTCACGATGTTGAACTTTTTCGTATCAATTTTGGGGAAAATGTAAAAGGCTGCCTTTGGTTTTACGGCACTGATTCCTGGGATGTCTGTCAGCGCCTTGTAAATAAATTCACGTTGTTCATAAATTCTTCCACCCGGCATAATATAATCTTCTACGCTCTGGTGACCGCCAAGTGCTGTCTGTACGATGGACTGGCCTGGAACATTGGAGCAGAGACGCATGTTAGAGAGCATGTTTAATCCCTCAATATAGTCTTTTGCCACAGCCTTATTTCCACTTAAAATCATCCAGCCGACACGGAAACCGGCAATCATATGTGATTTGGATAATCCGCTGAATGTTACACAGAATAAATCCGGTGCGAGAGAAGCGATGGAAATATGTTTTTCACCATCCATAACAAGACGGTCATAGATTTCATCAGAGAAAATGATTAACTGATGTTCTCTTGCTACTTGTACAATCTGCTCTAATACCTCCTTTGGGTATAGCGCACCTGTTGGATTGTTTGGATTAATGATAACAATGGCCTTTGTGCGGTCATTGATTTTTTTGCGGATATCATCAATGTCTGGATACCATTCGGATTCTTCATCACAAATATAGTGAACAGGTTTTCCGCCAGCTAATGTAGCACAAGCAGTCCATAATGGGTAATCTGGAGAAGGAATCAGGATTTCGTCTCCATTATCAAGAAGTGCGGACATACAAAGATTAATCAGTTCACTAACTCCATTTCCAGTGTAGATATCATTAATATTTACATTTGGGATATGTTTTAGCTGTGCGTACTGCATGATTGCTTTTCTGGCTGAAAAGAGTCCCATTGCATTGGAATATCCTTCACAATCTGTTAACTGTTGACGCATATCATAGATGACTTCATCCGGTGTACGGAAACCAAATGGAGCAGGATTACCAATATTTAATTTTAAAACATGAGTTCCGGCTTCTTCCATACGGGTGGCTTCATCAACAACCGGTCCTCTCACATCATATAAAACATTGTCTAATTTGGATGATTTCTTAAATTTACGCATTTTTTTTCCCTCTTTATTGCTAATAGTTGTTGCAGAAGTTGTTTGTATATTCTTATTGACATCACTTATAATTTCTGTTTCGAAAATTGAACTTTCCTGCCTTTTAGCAGACATTGTAAGTGCTTCTGAATTTTCTTTGTTACTATTTCCTAATATGGTTTTGTTTGTATCTAATATATTTCTATTAGTGGCAGAGATTTCTGTATCAGATTCCACATTAGATACTCCAATTAACCATTCTTCCTCTACTTGTAATGTTTTCGCCAGAAACAGTAAAATATCCGTTCGTGGAACTGTTTTACCGCTTACATACTGGCTTACATGACTTTTTCCAAGTTTAATTCCCTGTACCTGTGCCGCTCGTACAAGGTCAATCTGCTTTAGGTTCTGCTTCTTCATGGCAGCTTTTAATCGTTCTGAGAAGACTTCTTTTTGAATCATGTAGCTGCTCCTTTCTATTTTTTGTAATTGAATCACAAGTTCAATTTACTTTATTCTTTTCGTAAAAGTTAGGTAGAGTATAGCATAAAGAAAAATAAAGTTCAATACAAAATAAATATTCTTGAACTTTTTTTGTATTGAACTTTTATACAACTACACATAAATATTTTGATATGATGAGACCTGTTTGTAGGCAGCCAGAAATTATTCATTTAATAATTAAAGGGGAACGAAAGTATAGTTCTTTTATTGTGTAAAATAAAAAGGGGGAAAAAGAAGAGAATCGTAAAATATGGCTAGGAAAAGCTTGATATGATATACTTTTAAAGTATTAGAATAAATTCAATTACGAATACGCAATTGAAAATTTACAAGATAAGAAAGGCAGGTCTTAGAAATTGAAAATGATACATAGTTTAATAATTCTAGCAGGTACAGTTTTTTTCATATGGTTCAGCATTCCATTATTCACTCACCGAATTTTAAATATTGGGAATCTTACAGGGTTAGTGGTCAGTGGTATTTTACTGATAGGGGGCATTTTTTATAAGAATTTTCAGCAAGGAATATTTTATTTGCAAAAATATTTTTTGGGAAAATGTGTGATTGGTATTATGGCAATTGCTATTGGCATTGTAGTTATAACTGCTGTTATCGAAACCGTTCTTATCGTAAAGGCATCAGCAAAAAAGCCGCAAGAGAATGCAACACTTATTGTACTTGGATGTAAAGTATACGGCGAGCATGCCAGCCGCTCTTTGCGTGAAAGGTTAGATGCCGCCTTCATTTATTTAGAGGAAAATCCCAATTCACAATGTATTGTATCTGGTGGAATGGGCGAGGGAGAAAAAATCAGTGAAGCAGAGTGTATGTACCGCTATCTAACAAAGAAGGGAATTAATTCTTCAAGAATCATAAAAGAAAATAAATCAACTTCTACGAGGGAAAATCTGCGATTTTCTAAAAAGATAATGGAAGAAAAAGGATTGGGGAACAATATAGCGATTGCAACGAGTGAATATCATCAGTATCGTGCTTCACAGATAGCAAAATCACTTGGTTTTTCTGTTGGAGCAGTATCAGGACATACTGCCTGGTGGTTATTTCCAACATTTTATATGAGGGAGTTATATGGGATTTTATATCAGGCATTGTAGGTAAAAAGAGATTGTTATTTGTATAATAAAAAAATAGTCGAAAATATTAAAGAAGGTGTTTATTTATCGTAAGGAATGATTTTTCAAACACGCTCTAAAAAGGGGGAAAACATGTATGAAGGTTCTTATAATACCAGATGTTCATTTGAAACCATTTATGTTTAAACAGGCAGCAGAATTAATGGAGAGGGGAATTGTGAAAAGAGCTGTTTGTCTGATGGATATTCCTGATGACTGGGACAAGCAGTTTGACATCTCACTTTATGAGGAAACTTATGATGCAGCTATCCGTTTTGCAAAAAAATATCCCGATACCGCCTGGTGCTACGGAAATCATGATTTAAGTTATGTCTGGCATGTACCTGAGACGGGATACAGCACGATGGCTGCTTGTACCGTACAAAAAAAGCTACTTGATTTAAAGGAAGTATTGCCAGAGAGCAATCCAATAAAGTATGTGCATCGAATTGATAATGTTTTGTTTTCTCATGCAGGGATGTCGAAAGACTTTGTTAATCTGCATGTTCCTAAATCAAAATATGATGATGTAGATGATGTTTTAGATTATGTTAATCATCTTGGAGAAATGAAGATGTGGTATGATGGATCCCCAATCTGGCTCAGACCACAGTATACAGATGTGAAGATGTATAAATCACAACAATTCCTGCAGGTAGTCGGGCATACACCGATGGAAACTATTACAAAAAAGAAAAATGTGATATCATGCGATGTATTTTCCACATATCGGGATGGCAAACCAATAGGAACAGAAGAATTCCTTTTATTAGATACTATTACATGGGATTATAGTATGGTTAATTATGGAAATTATTAAATCATTTTATCAAGAGAATACTACGTGTATTTATAAATATAAATATATGAAACCAATACAATCAGCTTTGAACAAGAACCAGCAAATATTGATGATATAATGGAAACTATTAATCATTTTCAATGTTTTGATTATATGATTGATTCTGCAAATGATATATTAGACGAGGATTTTATTAAAAATACTCATAAAATATTAAAGACAAATACATCTGATAGTAGAATTTCATGGTTTAACGTGGGCGAATATAAATCAAGGAAAAATATGGTGGGAGATTTGATTACCACACCACCTGAAAAAGTAAAAAGTACAATAGAAAAATTGCTTAACGAATACAATAAAAAACAGACGGTATCATTTGACGATATTTTAGATTTTCATGTAAAGTTCGAAAGAATACATCCGTTTCAAGATGGAAACGGTCGCGTTGGAAGATTATTATGTTCAAAGAATGTCTGAAATATAACATTGTTCCTTTCATTATTGAGGATAATTTAAAAATGTATTATTACCGTGGTTTAAAAGAATGGGATAATGAAAAGGGGTATCTGAGAGATACTTGCCTGACAGCACAGGATAGATATAAACAGTATCTGGATTATTTTGAAATAAAATATTGAAAATTTTTGAATTTAAAGGATTTATCACTACAAAGGATAGGTCCTTTTTTATTCTAACTTGTAATAATAATTTTTTTAAATAATACTTGCAAAATACCCTCATAGGGTATATAATCCCATTTATCTGATAGAGAATAAAATTTACAGAAAGGAAAATGCTATGGGAGAGTGTTGTAATAATAAAGAAGATATTTCTTTATCTTGTCACTGTGGAGCGAATGATAGTTTTAAAAGCAGTTCTTCTCAACTGAAGTGCCAAAATTGCAGTGTAAAGAAGAAAGTTCGCTCAGAAAAAGAATTTAAGGCATTGCTTAATCGTTTAAGCCGTATTGAAGGACAGGTTCGAGGGGTTCGTTCTATGTTAGAGAATGATGCGTACTGTATTGATATTCTTACACAGGTATCTGCAATTAATGCAGCATTGAATAGCTTTAATAAAATATTGATTGCAAATCATATCCGTACCTGTGTAAAAGAAAATATTCAGGCGGGAAATGATGAGGTTGTGGAAGAATTAGTATCCACATTGCAGAAGCTTATGAAGTAACAATTTTTAGTAATTTAATCACTCAGAAGAAAGTATCGTTTTTTAGGTATATCAGATGTGGGATGACTCCCACCCCGCATGACGCGCATCTCGCAGCAAGAATGCCAGGGCATTCTTGAATTCATGATATAAAGATACATTTTAAAAACATAATAATAAATTTGACAGGAGGATAAAAATAGATGGAGCAGTATAACGTAACCGGAATGACTTGTGCCGCATGTCAGGCGCGTGTAGAGAAAGTGGTCTCTAAAGTTCCTGGTGTTACAAGTGTTTCGGTGAGTCTTTTAACGAATTCTATGGGAGTAGAGGGAACAGCTCTTTCAACAGATATAGTTGCTGCAGTAGAAAAGGCCGGTTACCATGCTTCTGTAAAAGGAGCCGAGAAAGAGAGTAGTCAGGGAGCGGAAGCTCTGGCAGATACAGAAACACCAAAGCTATTAAAGAGATTAATTATTTCTCTTATCTTTTTAATGCCACTTATGTACCTTTCCATGGGACATATGATGTGGAACTGGCCATTGCCGGGATTTTTAAATAATAATCATGTAGGCATGGGGCTTGCACAGCTTTTATTTACCGTAATTATTATGGTAATCAATCAGCGTTTCTTTATCAGTGGATTTACAAGCCTTATTCACAGGGCACCGAATATGGATACCTTGGTTGCGATGGGGGCAACGGCAGCATTTAGCTATAGTACGTATGCCTTGTTCGCAATGACGGTAGCACAGACTGCAGGTAATAATAAGCTTGTTATGAGCTATATGCATGAATTCTATTTTGAATCTGCTGCCATGATTCTTACACTGATTACTCTTGGTAAAACATTAGAGGCATATTCAAAAGGAAAGACAACAGATGCATTAAAAAGTCTTATGAATCTTGCTCCGAAGATGGCTACCGTTGTTCGTAATGGTCAGGAACAGATCATTTCCGCAGAACAAGTGAAAAAGGGCGATATTTTTCTTGTAAAACCGGGCGAGAGTATACCGGTAGATGGTATTGTTCTTGAAGGAAACAGTGCAATTGATGAGGCAGCTCTTACTGGAGAGAGCATTCCAGTAGATAAAGCAGAAGGAGACAATGTTTCTGCAGCAACAATTAACCAATCCGGATTTTTAAAATGTGAGGCTACAAGAGTAGGAGAGGATACAACCCTTTCCCAGATCATTAAGATGGTAAGTGATGCAGCAGCAACAAAAGCGCCTATTGCCAAGATTGCTGATAAAGTGTCTGGTATTTTTGTACCGGCAGTTATTACGATTGCGGTTATCACGATTATTGGCTGGCTTCTTGCCGGACAGACAGTTGGATTTGCCCTTGCAAGAGGTATTTCTGTTCTTGTGATCAGTTGTCCTTGTGCGTTAGGCCTTGCGACACCAGTAGCGATTATGGTTGGGAATGGTGTTGGTGCTAGGCATGGTATTTTATTTAAGACGGCGGTATCTTTAGAAGAAGCTGGTAAGGTTGATATTGTTGCCTTAGATAAGACCGGAACGATCACAAATGGCCAGCCGAAAGTAACGGATATTCTTCCGGTTGACGGAATCAGTGAACAGGAGCTTTTAGAAACAGCATTTTCACTGGAAAAGAAGAGTGAGCATCCATTAGCAAAGGCAATTGTAGAATATGGCGATGAGAAAAAATTCACCGTTCCTGTTGTAGAAGATTTTCAGGCTGTTCCTGGTAATGGACTTACTGGAACATTAAATAATAAAACACTTATAGGTGGTAACTTACTTTTTATAGAAAAGAGTTTATCTATCTCTGAAAAAATAAAACATAGCGCAGAGCAATTAGCGTCTGCCGGAAAAACACCACTTTTCTTTGCAAAAGATAATCATCTGCTTGGAATTATCGCCGTAGCTGACGTAATTAAGGAAGATAGCCCACAGGCAATTAAAGAGTTAAAGGCGATGGGGATTCATGTTGTAATGCTCACCGGAGATAATGAGCGTACCGCAAGGGCAATCGGAGAACAGGCAGGTGTAGATAATGTGATCGCAGGCGTTCTTCCAGATGGAAAGGAAAGCGTTATTCGTGCATTAGGCGAAAAAGGAAAAGTTGCTATGGTTGGTGATGGAATTAATGATGCTCCCGCTTTAACTCGCGCTGATGTAGGAATCGCAATCGGAGCAGGTACCGATGTAGCGATGGATGCCGCCGATGTTGTATTGATGAAGAGTAAACTCGCGGATGTTCCGGCTGCAATCCGCTTAAGCCGAGGCGTATTACGAAATATCCACGAAAACTTATTCTGGGCATTTTTCTATAACACAATTGGAATTCCTCTGGCAGCTGGTCTGTTAATCCCAGTATTAGGATGGAAATTAAATCCAATGTTTGGAGCGGCAGCAATGAGTTTATCCAGTTTCTGTGTTGTTACAAACGCATTACGTTTAAACCTATTAAATATTCGAAGTACAAAAAAAGATAAAAAGAAGAAAAAAGCGATAGATGTTAGTTTAATTAACATAAATAATAATGAAAAGAAAGAGGTAAATGAAATGACAAAGACAATGAATATCAAAGGAATGATGTGCGGACACTGTGAAGCAGCGGTAAAGAAAGCATTAGAAGCACTTCCAGAGGTAGCTTCAGCAGAAGTAAGCCATGAGAAGGGGACGGCTGTAGTTACTTTAGAAAAAGAGATTGCAGATGATGTCTTAAAGAAAACAGTTGAAGATAAAGATTACGAAGTTGTTGAGATTAAGTAATAATTTGTCAGGCTAAGCAGCTATAAAAAAGCATTCTTAAATTCCTTAGAGGAATAGGATGCTTTTTTTATTTTCAAGAATAGATTGGAAAAGTATTGAATAAAATAAAAATATTTCTATTAGATATGGGCGTCAGTTTTGCCATAGCTGAATCAAATCAGAAGAGTTCTCTAACTATTCGCGAAATCCAACTTTAACGAATAGTTATAAAGAAAAGAGCATCTGTAACCACTTTATATATCTATTATTTACGTTCTAGGTTTTCAACTTTATAATTTAGAAATATTTTATTTCAACGAAAAAAGGCCAGCATTTACTGACCTTTTTTCGTTGAAAATTTTCTTACTATTTTACTTTCAGCCCTTTAAAAATCTGCTTATAAATCTTTTTTACCTTCTTAGGCATCCGAATAACAAGCTTTTTATGAGCATTTTTAAATGCTTTTTTACTTGCTGTTTTTGTTGTTAAAAGAACCGACTTTATAGTAACTGTTTTTAGATTCTTACAATTAAAGAATGCATTGCTATTGATTTTTATAATATTTGTTCCTATTGTTACTTTTGTGAGTTTTTTATTATTGTTAAAGGCTTTCGATCCAATGGATGTTACCTTGTAGGTTATTCCCTGTGCATAAATTTGTGCAGGAACGGTTACATTTTTGGTAGTTTTACTTGTTCTAACAAGGATTACCTCTGCTCCTGGCTTTGATATTTTATACTCGTTTCCAGAAATAGTATATGATGTACCTGCCTTTGGATAAGCTAGTTTTTCTATGGAAATTATCCTTTTTGCTGCACACTTCCTACAGCGGTATGTAAGTTCTCCTGCTGTCTCGTAAGTAGCTCTTTTTGTTACTGTGCCATCATTCCACTGATGTTCTAACTTTGGAAGAACCTTTCCTTCTTCTAAGTGGAATGAAATTTGTTAAAAGATGTTGTTTTTCGTTTTTTCAAATAGATGCTATGAATTATTCTTTAAGGATTTTACAATCTGATTTAAAAGTTTTTTTCTTTTTGTGGAAAATTGCTCTGCATCAAAATGATATTTTTTGTTCTGACAATCAAGATACTGATAGCTAAACAGGCAGTATCCTTCTATTTTTTTCTGCTTTTTTAGATAGGAAAGTTCTTTTTTCAGCAGGGAGGTTTTTTGAAGTTCTTTTTCATCCGATTGTCCTGGTTCAGTACTACCCATCCGATAAAGCTGGAGTCCAATATAAAGTTTTACTGGTGAGTTCTCCATAAGAATGCACCACGCATCAGTCACTTTATCAAATGGAGCCACTTCGTTTGTAAATCCCCAGTATATCTGTGGCATTAAATAATCGACATATCCATTTTGGGACACCCATGTATCAATATCTACATAATATTCTAAATCACTCCGTAGATTATCTAAATTTCCGGCAGGGCTGATTCCAAAAGTAACATCTGAGTTGATTTCTTTTACAGCTTTATAAATTCCGGATACAAGTCGATTTACGTTATCACGTCTCCAATCTGCTAAAGAGATTTCATTTGAAGATTTATCTGCAGAAGTGAGCGATGTTGAATCCGTGGATGACAAATTTGTTTTCAGCTGTTGTTTATACTCTGGAGCATCAAATGCTGTTGTTACATTTTTCTCAGTAAAGGAAGGATAAAAATAATCATCCATATGAATGCCATCTACATTATAATTTTGCACGATTTCTTTTACGCCCTGTATAATAAGATTTCTTACACTCTCTGAAGAAGGATTATAATAAAGACTGCCTTCATAAGATAAAATATTTCTTTTTGTGTTTTGAACGGAGAACCATTTTCTGGCGGGATTTGTTTTAGAAAGACTGCGAATAGAATTACCGGAGGAGATACGATACGGGTTAATCCAGGCTTCAATAGAAATGCCCTCTTTATGACTCATTTCTGTCATGATTTTCAGAGGATCATATCCAGGATTTTTCCCTTGTGTTCCGGAAATGCAGGCTGCCCACGGAAAATAATCTGATGCATAAAGAGCATCTCCAAAAGGGCGGACCTGTACGATAATCCTGTTACAGCCAATAGTCTTTATCTGTTGTAAAATATGTTTATAAAACTTTCGGAAGCTGCTTTCATTATTATTTTTTACAGACTTCCGATAGCTGTTAAATTCTAAATAACTGAGCCAGACAGCACGATAATTCATAGTATCTGCCGACTGCGTGGATGAATTATTTCCTTTTTTGCTGTTTCCTTTATTAGAAGTAACAGAAGATTTACTACTGGAAGCCTTTTCCTGCGTACTGAAGAGGAAATTTATAAATTCCGAACTGCTGCGTCCACTTATTTTTTTCTCTATTAAAGCATATGAGAATAATATGGCAATAGTAAGTACCATAATGATGATAAAATTTTCAATGAGCTTTTTCATGTGCCCTCCTCCCTGTTTGACAAAGTTCTATATAATGTACGGTGATAAATTTATTTGAAACTTCTATGTAAAATTTCTCTGGCTTATATCAGAAAAATATTATAACAAAATCATTTTTAAACGTCTAGTATGCCGTTTCATTGGATTTACGTCAAATAATACAGAAGAATGATTTTTCAAACACGCTCTAGCTTGTCTGATTCTGTATATTTATATTTATATATCTTATGTTTTGGCAGGCTGGTGCATGCGTGAATTATATGCCAAACTAATATTTTTTCTAAAGCGTGTAAAAAATGCTCTAAAAAACCAATTTGAATGTACAGAACATTCGTGCTAAAATAAATAAAAAATTAGAAGGAATTATTTTATGAAATTACAGAAATTATTAAGCTTAACAAGACAGGCAATCGATGCCTATGGTATGATTGAGGAAAATGATAAAATTGCAGTAGGAATCTCTGGCGGAAAGGACAGTCTTACACTTCTCTATGCACTGTCCCATTTACGAAAGTTCTATCCAGATAAGTTTGATATTGTAGCAGTTACAGTAGATTTAGGATTTGATAATCTTAATTTAGAAGAAATCAGGGAATTTTGCAAAAAACTAGGTGTAGAATATCAGATTATAAAAACACAGATTGCTGAAGTAGTTTTTCAAGTCCGCAAGGAAAGCAATCCCTGTTCTCTTTGCGCAAAAATGCGAAAAGGTGCATTGAACGATGCCATAAAAGAATTAGGCTGTAATAAAGTAGCCTACGCACATCATAAAGATGATTTATTAGAATCTATGATGATGTCCTTTTTATTTGAAGGGCGAATTCACACATTTGCTCCAGTTACCTATCTTGACCGTTCGGGACTTACTGTAATCCGCCCTCTTCTCTTTTTATATGAAGGAGATGTGAAAGGATTTGTAAAAGAATACAATCTTCCAGTAGTAAAAAGTCCCTGCCCGGTCGATGGTTCGACAAAGCGGGAAAATGTAAAGAATCTTATTGGAGAAATCAATCATCAATATCCTGGAGCAAAGGCTCGTATGATTCGTGCAGTAATTGATGATATTGTAAATCCAGATTGTCCTCCCCAAAATTAAAGGGATAATTTTATACAAAATTTGTATATCAGGAAATATTTGAAAAATGCTCTGGAAATTATTTAGAGCGTGTTTAAAAAGAAAGGAGTGATTTCTATGCAGCAGCCAACCTATGATGAGCAGATTACAATGAAAAATGAAATGAAGCTTAGAGAACTTTGTGCTGGACTTCCAGCTTTTTGTAAAGAATTTTTTCGTGGAATTGAACCAACGACTTCTTCTCGGACACGAATTGCTTATGCTTATGATTTGAAAATATTTTTTCATTTTCTTCAGGAAAAATATCCTAATATCGAAGAAAGTGATTTGCAAAACTGGCCTGTAACCGTCCTTGACAAGGTAACGCTGACACAGCTTGAAGAATATTTAGATTATCTACGCCTCTATGAGGATGCAGAAAACAAAGTTCATACTAATGAAGAACGAGGACGTATGCGAAAAACCGCCAGTATACGGACATTTTATAAATTTTTCTATCGAAAACAAGTTATTAAAAATAATACAGCAAGCTTGTTAAATCTTCCGAAGAAACATGAACACGCCATTGTCCGATTAGAAATTGACGAAATTGCGAAGTTATTAGATGCAGTAGAAGAAGGAGATAATCTAACAAAATCCCAGAAAAAATATCATAATAAAACAAAAATCAGAGATTTAGCAATCCTCACTCTCCTGCTCGGAACAGGAATCCGTGTCTCAGAATGTGTTGGAATTGATATATCTAACTTAGACTTTGAAACAAATGGAATGAAAATCCACCGAAAAGGAGGGGCGGATGTTATTCTATACTTTGGAGAAGAAGTCAGAGAGGCACTTCTTGACTATCTTGAAGAACGAGAAAAAATAATCCCAAAAGAAGGCTCCGAAAACGCACTCTTCCTCTCTATGCAAAAGCGTCGCATCAGTGTACGTGCCGTAGAGAACCTCGTAAAAAAATATGCCCGTCCAGTAACCCCTCTAAAAACAATTACACCTCATAAACTGCGAAGTACTTATGGTACACAACTATATCAGGAAACGGGAGATATCTACTTAGTTGCCGATGTTCTCGGTCATAAAGATGTCAATACGACACGGAAACATTATGCGGCGATGGAGGACCAGAGAAGACGAATGGCAGCGGGAAAAATACAATTAAGGGAAAAATAATTCTGGTTTACGTCAAGTCAAACGCCCATTTGAAGCGCAATAAGCCATATCTGTGACTTTAGTCGCGGCGTGTTGAATGTGAGCGTTAAGAGAACATTCAACACTTGCTCCGAGGCCACAGATATGGCTTATTGCGCTTCAAATGGGCTCTCTTTGACTGCTGGGATAAAAATTAGAATTTTATTTTTCGAATAACTGTAATGAATTGCAAGTTATTAAATAAATAGAACTCCCTAATCCTTTACTATATAATTTCACTGCACTTAAACTGCTTAATCATAATTTAAGCTTGTTCTAAAGTACATTTTTCAAAAACGCTCTAGTAAAATATTCGAGAGTTCATATGTTTATTAATTTGACTTATAAATCCTACTTAAATGCACGATATAATCCAATAACTTTACCGACAATAGAGAATGGAGCATCCTGTGGAACGATAATTGGTTCCATTGTATCATTCTCTGGCTGAAGACGGATATGGTCTTCTTCTTTGAAAAATCTCTTCACTGTAACCGAATCGTCTAATAATGCTACAATAATATCATTATCGGAAGCTGTTGGAGTCTCTTCTACTAAAATAAAGTCTTCATCAAAAATACCAGCATTAATCATACTTTCTCCCTTTACTTTCAGCATAAAGGTCTGTTTGTTATTCACAAACTCCGGCATGATTGGAAAATATCCCTGAATGTTCTCAATTGCAAGAATTGGTTCTCCTGCTGTAACTGTGCCAACGATTGGAACATTCACAAGCTCTCTTCTTGTAAGATTAAAATTATCATCTATAATCTCAATCGCTCTTGGCTTCGATGGGTCGCGTCTAATATATCCATTCTTCTCTAAAGTCTCTAAATGAGAATGTACAGAAGAAGTAGACTTTAAATGAACTGCTTCACAGATTTCACGAACTGCCGGCGGATAGCCGTGACTTAAAATGGACTGTTTTATGTATTCCAGTATCTCTTTCTGCTTTGCACTTATTTTTCCATAGCTCATCAAAATACACTCTCCTTTATAAACATATATTTTTAAAATAATTGTATCATGAGATAGATTAGAAAACAAGTGTTTTCGAAAATGTTTTCGAAAAATCATTTTTCCTATTGACAGGCGAAACAATGTTCGATATAATGCAAACATACATACGGAAAATATGTTCGGAATATTAGTTCGGAACATATGTCTTATCATATGAATATTTATAACCATTTATCATTATGTATGGAGGGGATTATATGCAAGAGATAAGTATGAAACCAACGGCACGGATTTATAATTTTTCAGAGTTGCAAAAGAAAAAGCGTCAGAGAGAATTGCGTGAGAAACGCCCATTTTTTATTACAGGGGTAGTTTTAATCATAAGTCTGCTCTGCATATCTTTCTTTTTATATTTTGGAGACAGTGTAGTGGAAGCACAAGAACCAACGACAGACATCCAGTATAAAGTAGTTGAAATTAAAGCTGGAGACAGCCTATGGTCTATCGCCAAAGAGAATATGTCAGATGAATTAAATCATTCTGGATTTACAGATATTTATCAGTATATCCATGAGATAAAGAAGTGTAATAATATGAAGTCTAATCAGATAAATGCAGGCTGCTATTTGATGGTACCTTATTATAAATAATAATTTTGCTTACACATCCAAAGCACAGCCCACAAAACGATATATAAGGCATATTTGCGACCTCGGAGCAAGTGTTGGATAGGAGCGCTTTAAGCGAGTATTCAACATGTCGCGACTAAAGTCACAAATATGCCTTATATATCGTTTTGTGGGCGTCTGTTTTGCCTGTGGCAAATTATTATTGTAAATCCTCTTTAGTAATCTGTTTTCCATCTCTCCAGATTCTCTCTAAATCATAAAAAGCACGGTCTTCCTTACTAAATACATGAACAATAATATCTTTATAGTCCATAAGAATCCAGTTTGCACTCTGGTATCCCTCAATCTGTTTTGCATCGTAACCAGCTCTGCCGAGAGCTTCTTCTGCGCTGTCAGCCATAGCCTGTACCTGATTGCGGTTAGAACCATCTGCAATGATAAAGTAATCTGCAAGAACGGATACTTCACTAATATCAATAATTGTAATGTCTTCTGCTTTTTTATCTTCTAATGCCTCTACAGCAAGAAGTGCCATTTTCTTTGATTCGTTCATAAATAAATCCTTTCATGTACTATAATCCGTTTATTATAATCTATTATAATTGTCTTATCAAACGGGAATATTGATTTTTCAAACACTGTCTAAAGTAAGAAATTTTTATATTATTGTGTCTGATAGTTGACAATTACTTGTTTTCTTTATAATAATCAAATGTTTTCTGTGTCATAGGGTCTGTCACACTTTTCTTTTTTGCGAGATAGGCAATCGTATCCTCCAAAATAAGACGCAGACAGGCATCTAAGTCTTTAAAGGCAAGTGCTCTTACTTCTGGAAGATCTTCTGCCTGGTTACGATTGGCTTCCATGTAGTCTGCAATAAATACGATTTTATCAAGTAAGGACATCTCCGGGCAGCCTGTTGTGTGCCAGATAATAGCAGAAAGAATTTCCGGGTCAGTTACGCCGTATAATTCATTCGCAAAACAGGCGCCAAGTTTGGCATGAAGAAGTTCAGGATTCTTTCTTTCATAAGCAGAAACAGGAATTCCATATCGCTCACATTCAGAAAGTTTTTCTTCAGAAGAAAGATATTTGGCACAGTCATGGAGCAGCCCTGCTAAGCGGGCTTTTTCGATATCTGCACCATATCGCATGGCAAGGCAGGTGCTCGTATATTCTACTCCCATTGTATGTTCATATCTTTTAGAAGATAGTTTCTTCTTTAAATCTTCTTTTATTTTCTGTATTGACATCATATCTACTCATTCTCCTTTTGTACTTCTTCTGGTGGATCAGGCTGATAAAGATTATGTCCATAAATATAATCAACTACTTTTGAAGGAAGAAGATAACGAATACTTTCTCCATCTCTGACACGGCGGCGGATATCATTAGATGAAATCTCGAGTACCGGTGAATTTAAACGATAGATCGTTGCATCGTATTTATTTTCAATATATTCAATCTGGCTGCTTAAAGAAGTTCCCGTACCAGCTCTTCCGGCAACGACGATGGTTGCCATTTCTAAAATCTTTTCTGGATCTTTCCAGGATTCGATATGATACAGAGAATCTGCACCCATAATAAAATAATATTCATAACCGGGATGTTTTACTGTCAGATGAGAAAGGGTTTCTACAGTATATGTTGTTCCCTCTCTGTTAAGTTCTTCTTTAGAAAGCTGAAAATGCACATTATCTTCTATCGCAAGTTCTACCATTGCCACCCTGTCTTCTTCTGTGACAGAATTAGAAATCTTCTTATAATAAGGATTCTTTGTTGGCATGATCAGAATCTCATCAAGGTTAAACTGATGAAAAGCTGTCTCTGCCAACAATAAATGTCCAAAATGAATGGGATTAAAAGTTCCTCCCATAATACCTATTTTTTTATGCTCTGCCATGACTTTTACCTATTATATTATTTATGGTAATACGATTTTGCTGTTTTCCTTTGCTGGTTTATATAAAACGATTTTTTTCCCGATAACCTGAACGACCTGAGAACGAGTTCTTTCTGCAAGAACTTCTGCAATTTCTCTTGGGTCATCAAAACAGTTTTTTAATACGGATACTTTGATTAATTCTCTTTTATCAATCGCCTCACGGATTCCCTCGATTACTTCTGGAGTAAGAGATGCCTTTCCAATCTGGAAAATAGGGTCCATTGTCATTGCAAGACTTTTTAAATAAGCTCTCTGTTTGCTTGTCATAATAATTCCTTTCTGAATAGCTTTTATCTATCTATAATAATCAAATGCGAGGTTATATAACTTTACAGTATCTCCCTCTTCGATTCCAAGTTCCTCTAAACGTTTTAAAACACCATTCTCTTTCATGAATTTCTGGAAGAATTCAAATCCTTTTTCAGATTCTAAGTTTGTGTATCCAAGCATACGCTCTACTTTAGGTCCTTCTACGCTATATACACCTGGCTCTTCCATCTTGACAACGATAGATTCTTCCTCATCCTCTTCCTGAAGTTCAAAGAAGAATTCCTGATCAAACTCAATTGGTTCTTCTGGTAATTCTTTTAACAGGTCGTTGACATACCATAAAAGTTCTTTAACACCCTGTCCGCTTACTGCGGAAATAGGGAAAATCTTCATGTCTTTATCAGCAAATGCCTCTTCTAACATTTCGATAATCACTTCTCTGTCCTCTTCTGGCATGGCATCCATCTTATTGGCTGCGATTACCTGTGGACGCTTTGCCAGTTCTGGATTATATGCTTCCAATTCTTTATTGATCGCTTTAATGTCCTCAATTGGATCTCTGCCTTCAACAGAAGCTGCATCTACAAGATGAATCATTACCTTTGTACGCTCAATGTGACGTAAAAACTGGTAACCAAGTCCAACACCCTCAGAAGCTCCTTCAATAATACCAGGAATATCTGCGATAACGAAACCGTTGCCTTCTGCTAAGTCAACAACACCGAGATTTGGATTGAGTGTGGTGAAGTGATAATTCGCAATCTTTGGTCTTGCGTTTGTTACACGGGAAAGCAGTGTAGACTTTCCGACATTAGGGAATCCAATCAATCCAACATCAGCAATTACTTTAAGCTCTAAATCCACCCAGAGTTCCCTGGCTCTCTGACCTGGCTGTGCGTACTTTGGAGCCTGCATGGTAGCTGTAGCATAGTGCTGATTACCCTTTCCGCCACGACCTCCTTTTAAGAGGACAACGGGTTCTGTACGGTTTGCCATATCAAGGATGACCTTTCCAGTCTCTGCATCTTTTACAACTGTTCCTGCAGGTACTTTTAAAATCATATCTTCTCCGCTTGCTCCAGTACATCTCTTCTTAGAGCCTTCTTTTCCGTCACCAGCGCAATATTTTCTTTTATGTCGATAGTCAACTAATGTATTTAATCCGGGATCAACTACAAATATTAAGTCTCCGCCTTTTCCACCGTCTCCGCCATCTGGGCCTCCGTCCGGTACATAAAGTTCTCTTCGGAAACTGACGTGTCCATCTCCACCCTTACCAGAACGGATAAAGATGCGTGCGCGATCTGCAAACATTACATACACATCCTTTCTATAAATAAAATAATCTATATAAATTTATGTCTTTCTATTTTTGAAGTAACTGCCAGAACCAGCCAAAGTTTATATGGTTCTGCTAACTGAATTTTAATGTGAAATATTTGTAATTATTCAACTGAATAGTTACAGATAATTTAAGAGTATAGAAGAAAAGCGGCTTCAAATCAAAACGCTTTGAAGCCGCTGATAAACAAGATTTAACTATGCCACTGGATGTACAGAGCACTGTTTTTTATCTCTGCCTTTTCTTTCGAAACGTACTACACCATCTACTAATGCAAATAATGTATCATCTCCACCGCGTCCTACATTAACGCCTGGATGAATCTTTGTACCACGCTGTCTGTAAAGAATGTTACCAGCTTTTACAAATTGTCCGTCTGCTCTTTTCGCACCAAGTCTCTTGGACTCAGAATCACGTCCGTTCTTTGTGGAACCAACACCTTTCTTATGTGCGAAGAATTGAAGGTTCATTTTCATCATAGTCGTTACACCTCCCTTGTTATAACTTTTAACCAGATATCATACTGTTCTTCAATGGAGTGTACTCCAAGATCAAAGGAGTCCATCAATAACAATGCTTTGTCACTGAGAGGATTCTTAAAAGTAACCTGAACAAGTCCAAGTTCTTCCTGTTCTGTCACTTCAAACTCATCATCCGTAAAAGTATCTAAACTATTCACCAGATTAATCGTAAGAACAGAAACGGAACAGCAGACTAAATCTGCTCCCTCTTCCACACTATCAGCATGACCAATTACCTGAAATCCTTTATATTGATTATCAGGTTTTTTGTAGATAGTAATCTGAATCATATCTCTACCAGTTTTTGTTTAACAAACTGTCTCGTCTGTTCTGCTCACTTAACCTTAATTAAGCATTAATTTTTTCAATCTTAACTTTAGTATAAGGCTGTCTGTGACCCTGTTTTTTGTGGTAGCCTGTTTTTCTCTTGTACTTGTAAACGATAACTTTTTTGTCTTTACCGTCTTCAACTACAGAAGCTTCTACTGTTGCACCTGCAACAACAGGATCTCCCACTTTAGTCTCTTCTCCGCCTACTACTAAAACCTGGTCAAATGTATAAGCAGATCCAGCTTCAACGCCAAGCTTCTCAACTTTGATTACGTCGCCTTCGCTTACTTTATACTGTTTACCACCTGTTGCAATAATAGCGTACATATGGCACCTCCTAATAATTACTCGCCAGTTTTGGTGTTCTGTTATGAAACTTATACCGAACTGTGCGGCATACGGCTATTATAATAACAGCCATTTCTTTAATTGTCAAGCATTTTTTTAAATATTTTTTAATTTTTCTTTTTTCAAGCATAAATCTTTTGACATTTAATTCAAGTTTGTAATCCCTTAAAAGAACAACAGCATGGAGGAAGTTAAAAGGTAATCTGGATGATCAAATTTCAAACGCATCAGCTTCTATTATTTTTCATGCAGGATCGAATCTGCTCGTGAAGAGGCTTTCTTACCTTACTTCTGGTCATTTCTACAAGATTAAGTGCGGTCATGTCAATGACATTACAGTGTACACGGTCCTTTTTACATTCGCTGTCTAATAAAGAGAGCAGTTTTTCTTTTTGCGCCGTATCTTTCATATTAATGAAGTCAATCATAATAATACCAGAGATATTTCTTAATCGGAGTTGTCTGGCGATTTCTTTTGCAGCCTCTCTGTTTATCTGGTAAAAAAGTGTATCTTCCTGTTTCTTTTTCTTTAGAACACTTCCTGTATTTACATCAATAACAGTCATGGCTTCTGTATGTTCTATAATCAGGCTTGCTCCGGATTTTAACCAGATATACTTTCCGTAAGCTTCTTCATAATAATGGGCAAAACGATATAAATTATATAAAGAATAGGTATCTTCATAAAAACTGATTTTTGTTGTATCAGACTCGCTTGTCTGTTTATAATATTCCTTCAGTTCTGTAAAAACTTCTGCATGATCTGTAAGAATTTCATCCAGTGCTTTTGCCGGAAGTTCTTTTCCCAATGTAATGTAATGAGGTGGTTCTCTGTATAAAAGAGTCTTTCCAGCAGCAATCTTTGCCTTTCTCATCAGTTCTTCATAACGTAACTGCAGCAATTCTAATTCCTTTGTAAGAGTCTCTTCTGAAACGCCTGCTGCATTTGTCCGAACGATAATACCATACTCCTCTCTTGTATATTTTTTTAGAAGAGTTTCTAATCGTTCCCGTTCAACTGTATTTCGTATTTTTTTTGAAATGCCAGTTCGTTTATCTGTGAGAGTGAATACAAAATATTTACCATCCAGACTGATATTACCCGTTCCTACTGGAAGCTTTGTCTTTACAGCATCTTTTGTGATCTGCACCAAAATAATATCTCCGCCGTAAAGCTTATCCTCATGGCCCGGTGATAATTTTACCGGCTGTCCTGCTGATAAGGAATAGTAGCATTTCTGGTTATCTCCTATTTCTAAAAATGCACCGTGAATCCCTTCGGCAACACGTTCAACACGGGCAGCATAAATGTTGCCAAGAATGCTCTGCTGTTCTTTAGGCTCACAGTAAAGTTCTGCGGGAACTCCATCCTGAAAATATCCATAACAGATGACTCCCTCTTTTTCTGTGATCACTAATTTATTTTTCTTTATTTCCATGTATCTGACCTCAATTTATTATACTTGTAATGCATTATAGTTGTCTCATAGGCAGCTTTTTTATATATTTTTCTATATAAAAAAGCTGAACGATTGCTTCGTATTATTGCTGTTATACTAACAAAAAGACCGATGAATAACATTCACCGATCTCTTTGTTAGTATAAGGATTAGATTATTTTTAAATATATACTTTAATCTTCTGATATTTTACACCATGTGCTGTAGCTTTTCTGTGACTTGCATAATAAACATCAATTCGTTTACCTTTGATGGCACTTCCAGTATCTTCGGCAGTATAAATAATATTACCAATCTTAACCTTTGTTCCAAGATGAATAAGACGCTTGTCCACAGCAATAGTACGTTTTTCTTTTGGTCTTGTTCCACTGGCGGTCGCACATCCTGCCCACTTTCCGGCACAGCTTCTGCAATTACAGTAACCTGTTGTTCTTACACGCATCGTTATGTAATTCTTTACCGTTACAACGCTCTGTGCATATACATTCGTTCCGGCAAGCTTCGCTGTGATTACTGCAGTTCCCTTGCCTCTTGCAATGACCTGTCCATTACGGTTTACTGTTGCTACTCTTCTTTTGCTGGACTTCCATACAACCTTTTTAGAACGGCTGTTAGAAATTCTGGCTTTTAACTTCACTTTCTGGCCTCGCTCTACAACGGAACCAGCTTTATTTAATCTTATAGAAGCTTGTGATTGAACACTCGCCTGTGTATTATTCGATTTTGTCTGCTGTGCAGAAACTTTCTGCGGGAAAAGGCAGAGAAAGCTTAACATAAAGATGAACGTTGCAATGATGTTATACTGTTTACACTTCATAATAGACCTCCTTTTCGTCTTTCCAATTTCTATTACGAAATGTATTATAACATACTTGTTGCGTTTTGTTAACCCTATTTTAACAAAAATATTAATTTATTTAATATTCTTGTAACATTTTGAAATAAAGCTTTATTACCATTGCTATAAAAAATAAAATTTATACATATATTTATTGCAAAATACAGCATAGTTTTGTGCATAAACAAATACACATATATTACTGCATGAAGATTGCAGAAATTATTTTTCAAACACGCTCTAGTTTTTCTGTTCTTCGTCTGGATGTTTTTCTTCAGTAATTTCCCAGCCGACAGAACCTAATGGCTGAAGTTCTCCATCTTTTTTCAAATAGGTTTCCAGACGGTGATACTGGAATCCCATCGGGTCATAATCATAGCCAAGATATTTACAAAAAGCTTCCATTACAAGCTGTGGCTTTAAGTTCTCTGCACTGCCGGTAACAAGTTTCATAAAAATGCCTTCCTGTTTTAATGGAAGTCCCGGCAGAAGCGGTTCTGACTCATATTCACGAATATCAAGAATCATCGGAGCGATATCTACTTCTTTTTCAGAACGTTTTGTTTTCTTTACAATAGAAATTTTTTTCTGCATAGAAAAAGGCTGTGTGCGTTTTAAAAATGCATCTTTGTAATAATATCCCTCACGGAATGTCACAAGATAATCTGCCGCAGCCGTTACTGCCATACAGTTTTTCTCTTTCTCATCAATTTCCTTAAATTCAAGGACAGAAATCCCCTCATTCATTACCGCATTGATACGGGAAAGCATCTCCTCGCTACTGTAAGTCCAGTCAAAAGAAATATCCGCATATTCGCCTTCACTGGTCATGCCAAGTCCTAATGGGGCGGCAAAACTCATAATTTGATGAGGGCTCATACCTTTAGAAAAAGAAACTGGCAGTTCTGCACGCATTAATGCTTTTTGAAAATATCTCTGTACATCGAGATGTCCTATAAATTTAAGAACACCTGTTTTCGTCCATTTTACTCTTACTTTCATAGCAGACACCTCCTCCAAATTTTGCAGCTCCGCAGCCGGAACACTTCTGACGGCAGTTTGGTGTTACCTTTTCTGCCATTGCGTTATTCCATTCACGTTTTAAAAATTCTTTTGTTACACCAATGTCGATGAAATCCCACGGGAAGAATTCGTCAAGTTCTCTTTTTCTTGTTGTGTAGAAATGATAGTCAAGACCATTCTCTTCCATTGTTTCCATCCAGGCTTTATAGTTGAAAAATTCTGTCCAGGCATCATAAATACAGCCTTTTTTATAAACATCGTAAATAACCTTGCCGATACGGCGGTCACCACGGGCAAGGATACCCTCTAATACGGTCGTTTTGGCATCATGCCATTTGAAAGAAAGACTGCGGTGATTATGCTGAATCTTAAATTCATCATTTACGATATGTGCCTTTGTTTTGTATTCGTCCTCCTCACACATAGAAGCCCACTGGAATGGGGTAAATGGCTTTGGAACGAAGAAAGAGGCACTTGCACCTACGGAAATACGTCCATGACGGTACTCGGCATCCATGCTGTAATAATTCATCGCGATTTTCTCTGCAAGATGAGCAATACCCTTAATATCTTCTTCCGTTTCTGTAGGAAGTCCCATCATAAAGTAAAGCTTTACCTTGCTCCAGCCGCCTTTAAACGCCTCCATCGCACCGTGAAGAATTACTTCTTCGGTAAGTCCCTTATTAATTACATCACGCATTCTCTGCGTCCCAGCTTCTGGTGCAAAAGTAAGGCTGCTCTTTCGCACATCTTGTACTTTACTCATAACATCTAATGAAAAAGCATCAATTCGAAGAGAAGGTAATGCAATATTAATATTCTTAGAACGGTAGTTATCAATCAGATAATTGCAAAGTTCCGGTAAATGGCTGTAATCACTGGAACTTAAAGAGCTTAAAGAAATCTCGTCATTTCCAGTTCCTTTAATTCCCTTAGCAGCAAGTTCTTCCAACATTGGAAGAGCGCGCTCTCTTAATGGACGATAAATCATTCCCGCCTGACAGAAACGACAGCCTCTTGTACATCCACGCTGGATTTCAAGAACACAGCGGTCCTGTGTTACCTTAATGTATGGAACAATCTGTTTCTCAGGATAAAATGTGTTCGTAAGATCCATCTGCACCTGTTTTAAAATCGTTCTTGGAACATCTTCATAAAGCGGCTCAAAAGAAGCAATTGTTCCATCTTCGTTATAAGTTGTCTCATAAAGAGACGGCACATAAATTCCCGGAATATGGGAAGCCTTTCTTAAAAATTCTTTACGGTTGCCGCCGTTCTTCTTATGTTCTTTATATAAATCCATAAGGTCATAATATACGGTTTCACTCTCTCCGATATAAAACATATCAAAGAAATCCGCCAAAGGCTCTGGGTTGTAAGTACAAGGGCCACCGCCAATAACAAATGGAGCATCTTCTCTTCTGTCTTTCGCGTAAATGCCAATCTGACTTAAATCAAGTATCTGCAAAATGTTAGTGTAGCACATCTCATACTGAATCGTAACCGCCAGAAAATCAAACATAAATACAGGGTCTTGACTTTCTAAGGCAAAAAGAGGTATATTTTCCTCACGCATGACTTTATCGAGGTCAACCCACGGTGAAAATACACGCTCACAGTATACATCATCCCTGCGGTTCATTTGATCGTAAATAATCTTCATCCCAAGATGGGACATCCCGATTTCGTACACATCCGGGAAGCACATCGCAAACCTTATTTTCCCTTCCGGGTCTTTCCTTACCATGTTTACTTCATTCCCAATATAGCGTACTGGCTTCTCTATTTTTAGCAATATTTCATCACTTAATGCTAAATTATTCATATATTTTCCTTTCGTTATTGTTCATTTTTCACAAAACATATATTTGCTTAAATTTTAATATTTAAGTGATTTTTAATGTGAATTTAAACAAATTTATGCGTCAGTTTTTCTATAATATCAAAAAAATTCACTTTTTGCAAATTCCAGACTCTTTAAGAGTATGTGGACTAAAAAGATTAACTGGATAAATTGCAATAAATTGGATTTTTTTTCTTTTATTATACGGGCAAATTCACTTTGTTGTTGTTTATAATATGCGAACAACGATACTGTCAAACTTATACTTCTTTATGCACGCTTGTAAAGAATCGGGACATCATATCCAAACGTTCTTTTTCCATTTACTTCCATGCTCTCAGCTACTTCCAAACCTGTCTCTGAAAAACGTTCCCACAATTTAAACTTCATAACCGGTGTAAACTGGCTTGTACTTCCACCTTCCCAAACACCATCATTTTCAAGATATAATGCCGGTGTAAACTTTTCCGACTTTTTCAATTCACTATATTCTACCGGCAGCATGGAATCATACGTAAATGTATTTTTATCTGCTCCCGCTGGTATTTCATAAGATGAAAGTAAAATCCCTTCCTTTTCCTCTGTAAATAAAAAAATATGGGGGGATGCATGTTTTTTTCCATTTGTTTCATAATAGCTTTCTTCTACAAGAAACTTTCCCTGAAAATCCACTGGAAGATTTTTAATCTTGTCATTACAGACTGTATTAACATGCTCGGCATATGGATATATCTTGCCCGATTTTTGCATCTCTTCAAACTGCTCTTTATTATTAAAATGTCCTGTTATAAGCTTTATAAACATCTCAAGATTTGATTTCTTTTCTTTGCTATTTAACATAATCCTGCCTCCATTTATTTATATATACTCCCAGAATCTTTCTGTGTTTATTTTGGCGGTCAATTTCCAATATGATTCTATTTTATTTTCAAACACGCTCTGGCATTGTTACAATATATCACAGCCATCTGCTTTTGTCACATCAAAATTCTGACATCAAATAAATTAAGTTAAATTATGGAGTAGAAAATTTATCCTATTTTTCAACTTCTGTGATATAATGCTTTATTATGAAAATTCAATGGATAAAACGAGGTGAAGCAAGTGAAGAAAAAAACACTTGTGCCTCTTATCGTTTTTTTACTGGGCATATGCCTTGTTAGTTTCATTGTATACAAAACAGACACCCATGAACGAGAGCAGAGGCACATAACAGCACAATTAAATGCAGCCACCTATGGTGAACGCATAAAGAATGAAATTACAGATGGAATTGAAATTACGAATGCGTTGGGACAGATTCTAATCAGCGAAAATGGAGAGATTCATCAGTTTGATACGATTGCTGGAAATCTTATGTCTGATTCTATCGAAAGCGTGCAGCTCGCTCCAGATGGTATTGTGACAGATATTTATCCGACTGCTGGAAATGAAGCTGGTAAGATTGATCTTATCCACGATAAAGACCGTGGAAAGATTTCCTGCTACGCAAGAGACAACCATACAATCATTACGCAGGGTCCCTTCGAATTGAAACAGGGCGGCTATGGAATTGCAGTTCGCAATCCTGTCTACCTGAAAGATAAAAATGAACAAGAATATTTCTGGGGATTTACTATCGTTATCCTGCGGGTTCCGGACATTTTTTCAGACTCGATCCATGCACTTTCCGATTTTGGATATGAATATAGGATTTTAAAAACAGAGACCCCCTGGAGTGACACTTATAAAGTGGTTTATCAGTCAGATGGTCAAATAAATCATCCTGTTTCTTATGCTTTTACAATTGGAAACGAGAACTGGAAATTTGAGGTAACACCTAAAAGTGGATGGCGAAACAACATATTAATCGTAGTAACCAGTGGGATATTCCTTGCTATAATCCTGTTTTTGTCAATACTTACCAGGGTATGGTTAGTGGCAAAAGAAAATAAGAATAAATTTCAAATACTTGCACATACAGATTCTCTTACAGGTATTTATAACCGCTATGGTTTTGATGGGTTAGCTGAAAAGATGATTTCTAAAAATCCTCAAACACATTTTGTGGCTGCTCTCCTTGATATCGATGATTTCAAGTTTATCAATGATATCTATGGACATAGTTATGGAGACAGAGCATTAAAGAGTCTTGCAGACAGCATGAAAGCTTTTTTTCCGTCCAATGCATTACTGGGAAGAAATGGTGGTGATGAATTCGGTATTCTTTTGCCAAATTGTACCTTTAAAGAAGTGGCTCAACAGATGCAGCAATTCACTAAACTTCCAAAGACATTTTCACATATGGGAAAAGGTCAGCAATTCTATATTTCTCTTGGGTATGCAGAATATCCAACATTTGCATCCAGCTATTCACAGCTCATGCGCTGTGCAGATGCAGCACTTTATGAAATAAAACTTCATGGAAAAAATGGATGTATGGCCTACAGGGAAGGGCTTCAGTCAGGTGTCCGCAAACAGCTGGGATTCGCATTTAAGGATATTTCAGAACATCTTCCAGGTGCATTTATCATATACAGAGCTGACCGAAAAGATGATGAGCTATTTTATGCAAACAATGAATTTCTTCATATGTCTGGATATAAAGATATAGATGAACTATTCAGACTTACTAAGAAAAGTTTCCGAAACCTGATTCGAGAAGATGAACAACAACAGATTGAATCAAGTATCTGGGAACAGATCGACAGCGGCAATGAAAATGATTATATTCACTTTCATCTTCGAAAGGCTGACGGAACTTACCTTTCTGTGCTTGATCATGGAAGAATTGTATATAGCCAGCAACATGGACGAGTATTTTATGTGTTGTTCATGGACTGGGAAGATATGCGTATACGTTACAATAAAATATTAAAAGAAAAGGTGAAAGACAAAAACGTATATATTAAGTAATAAACCTTTTGGGGTTGCCTAAACATAGGAAGTAATAAAAGAAGGGATTTCATGCGAGTGCATGAAATCTCTTCTATAGGGAAAGTGACTCTAGATGCCTTTTCCTTTTATGTTATTATAGGGGAAATGGAAAAGGCGATTTCTATTGTAATATTTTCTGCATCACAGCGAAGGTGCTCCACATTCATTTTCACGATTCGTCAAAATCCCAAGCCCGTGTTCTAAATTCGGAAGAAGAAACTCTAAAGACTCCTTTACTGCCTTTGGACTGCCCGGAAGATTGATAATGACAGTGTTGTTACGGATTCCGGAAACAGCACGGCTGAACATGGCACGAGGGGTAATCGTCATGGAATAGTTACGAATGGCTTCAGCAATTCCGTTTGCCATGCGGTCACAGACGGCGATAGTTGCTTCCGGTGTCCGGTCACGTTTGGAAAATCCAGTTCCGCCAGTTGTAAAAATAAGATTAATCTGACGCTGATCACTTAAACGGATCAGTTCTTTTTCAAGAAGCTTTTGTTCATCCGCAAGTAAAAGAGTTTCTTTTACATCGTATCCTGCAGATTTTAACATTTCTACGATTGCAGGACCACTTTTATCCTCTCTTAATCCGGCAGCTCCCTTATCGCTTAAAGTGATTACTGCTGCTGTATAAGGTCTGTCTGCTTTTGGAGGGATGCAGGTAACTTCCTGACCGATTTTAATATGCCCACCTGTAATCACTTCTGCAAATACGCCTTCTCTTGGCATGATGCAGTCCCCCATTGTCTTATAAATCAAACAATGATTATGACATTCCTTTCCAATCTGGGTCATTTCAAGAACGACATCTCCGATAACAAAACGGGTACCGACAGGCATAGAACTAAAATCAATCCCCTCAACAATTAAGTTTTCACCAAAAGAACCGGGATGGATATCTGCACCTTTGGCTTTAAAGGCGTCCACTTTTTCTTTGGAAAGAAGACTAATTTGACGATGCCATTTGCCACCGTGAGCGTCGCCCTCGATTCCCCAGTCGCAAACAATATTAGCTTCTGTTATGAGATGCTTTTGCATCCCTCTTTTTTCACTGATACAAATTCCAGTAATTTTCCCCATATCAACTTCTCCTCTCATCCGCCAATCTAGAGCGTGTTTGAAAAATCATTCCTGCAATCTGCACGTCCCAATTTGCGGGAGATTTTGCCTTCATTCAGTTGCCGTAGCCCGCTACGTCGCCCTCATTCAGGCGAAATCTCCCACAAATTGTAACGCACATCTTACAGAAAGCATTTTTCAAACACGCTCTAGCCCAATAATTTTAATAATCGTTCTCAAAATTATATCATATACTTTTACAAAAAGAAAGATATGCAGGAGAAAAACACACTATGCCCTCATATTCATCATAGATTGACATATCATCGGTACTTAGATATAATCACTTAAAAAGTGAATATTTATCGTAAATCACATATAAATGAAGTATACATTTATAGCAAAGAATGAATCAATTATATATTTTAAAGAAAAGAGAGAATATTATGCCAAAAGGTTCCGAACAATTAACTAACGCAAGAAAAGAAGAAATTATTAACGCCTGTGCAAAATTATATACGACGATGAACTTTAAAGATATCACTTTAAAACAGATTAGTCTTGAAACAACCTTTACCCGCACTTCTATCTATAATTACTTTCAGACAAAAGAAGAGATTTTTCTGGCACTATTTCAGAGGGAGTATGACTTATGGACAGCCGATATCCGACAGATTTTCGAAAAATATGAAGTGATGACTGTTGATGAATTTGCCAGTGCCTTAGCTCATACTTTAGAAAAAAGAGAATGTCTCCTAAAATTACTATCTATGAATCATTATGATATGGAAAGCCGCAGCCGTTTAGACAATCTTGTAGAATTTAAAAAATCTTATGGAAACTCTATGGCAGCCGTAACACACTGTCTTGAAAAATTCTTCCCTAAAATGACGATACACGATATTCAAGACTTTTTATATGCTTTCTTTCCATTTTTATTTGGTATTTATCCATATACTTATGTGACAGAAAAACAGACAGAGGCGATGGAAGAAGCACATACAGAATATGTTCTGTTATCCTTATATGAAATTACTTATTCGTGTATTAAGAAACTATTGGCAGATGCAGAATAGGGAGTTCTGACGCAACAGATACCCATAAAAAGCATATATACCAACTGTCCCTTATTAGATACAATTCAACCCCCGATCTGCCCCATCGGATGGCTTTCTGTCACTTGCCTCGTATCTTCAAAACAATGCATTTGCGGCTTATTTTCAATACTTTTTCTTAATATATTTTGAATTTCTTCCTGTCGTTTTTCTGGATTTTCCATTCGCAAAGCAGGTTTTAAAGCCCAACGCTGTTCGTAGCACAGGCAAGGTTTTAAATCTCCAGTTGAAGTCATTCGAATACGATTACAGAGATTACAGAACTTTCCATGCATCGCACTGATAAATCCGACATTTCCCTGAAATCCTTCTATAGAGTAATATACTGCCGGACCATTCCCATATACTCGGAAATCCTCTGTTAAATTTCCATAGTGTTTTCGTATCGTTTCTTTTAACTCCTCATTAGAAATGCTTTCCGACATATTTCCATAACCAATCGGCATCATTTCAATAAAACGAACGCTTAACGGTAATTTTCTTGCAAGTTCCGTAAGAGGAAGCCATTCTTCCTCATTCATTCCTTTTTGTAAAACTGCATTAATCTTTACTGGAATACCAGAAGCTACTGCCTTTTCTATAGAAGAAAGGACAACAGCAAGTTTATCAAAACCAGTAATCCATTCATATTTTTTGATATCCAATGTATCAAGACTGATATTAACGGCATCAAGTCCTGCCGATAATAAAGCTTCTAATTGCTCTCCTAATAATAATCCGTTTGTTGTCAATGTGACAAGTTCTGTTCCCGGAATATTTTTTATCATGCGAATAACCTCCGGGCAGCCTCTTCGCACAAGTGGTTCCCCTCCCGTAATTTTAAAACGGGTGATGCCAAGCTTTACTGCTTCCTGACAGACCTCTGTAATCTCCTCATAAGTAAGAATCTCTTTCATCGGAATCCATTCAGCTCCGTCTGGCATACAGTAACGACAGCGAAGATTACAGCGGTCTGTAATGGAAATACGCATATAATTTATCTCTCTGCCATAGCTGTCTTTTATCCCTGTTTTTATCATTATAAAAATTTCCTTTTACTCTCCATTTGTTTTTGGCATATTTTTAAATTCAAGAAATGCCATGATAATTGTAACAACTGCTGCTAAAAAGTCTGCAATCGGTCCACAGTAAATACATCCTTCTATTCCCATAAAATGCGGCAGAATTAAAAGCAGCGGAATAAAGAAAATGATTTGTCTCGTAAGAGATAAAAAGATTCCCTTTGCCGGCTTTCCAATTGATGTAAAAAATGTGGATGTAATTGGCTGTAAGGCATCTAACCAGATAAAGAATAAGAAGATTCGAAAGAAACGTACTCCAAATTCAAAATATTCTGGTTCTCCCGTTCCAAATAGTCCGAGAATCTGTCTTGGAAAAATCTGAAACAGTACAAAAGAAACAATAGAAATGATAACTCCTGATGTTGCTGCAAGACTAAATGCCTTACGCACACGGTCGTAATTCTTTGCTCCATAATTAAAACTTTCTACTGGCTGGCTTCCCTGAGAGAGACCGATAACAATGGAGAAAAAGATTTGGTTTACCTTAATGACGATTCCTGCACAGGCTAAAGGAATCGCGTCTCCATAAACAGAAGCCGCTCCGTAGTGAGTCAGAGAATTATTCATAATAATCTGCACAACCATCATGGCAACCTGATTAAAGAAAGAAGCCATACCAATCTGTGCCGTCTTGCTAATATATTCTATCTGCGGACGGAAATGTTCTTTTGTCAGAGAAACGGTCTTGAAATGAAGCAAATAACGAATAACAATAATCGCTGAAATAATCTGCCCGATAATTGTTGCTAAAGCAGCACCTGCCATTCCCCAGTGAAATACCATAACAAATATGGCATCTAATACTGTATTAATAACTGCACCAATTAAATTACAGAGCATCGCCATATTGGGACTACCGTCTGCACGAATCAGATGACATCCTCCCGTTGTCAAAATCAAAAATGGGAAACCTATCGCTGTAATCCGCACATAGGTCTGTGCGTAGGGAAGGACATTTTCCGGAGCACCAAATCCCGTTAAAAGCGGAGTTAAAAATAATTCTGCAATCAAAAATAAAATTACACCGCTGCCTATCAGACAAATGATGGCATTTCCTACAAAATAAACAGCCCGGTCTTTATGACCGCCTCCCATATTTAAATTAAAGCAGGAAGCACCGCCAATACCGAACATCAGTGCAAGTGCAATACAGGATGTGGTAAGCGGAAAGGCAACATTTGTTGCAGCATTGCCAAGTGTGCCAACAGCCTGTCCAATAAATAACTGGTCAACAATGTTATATAAGGCACTGACAAGCATTGCGATAATACTTGGAACAGCAAACTTCACCATTAAAGAAGCAACGGAAGCTTCTCCTAACGGATTGCCTGTCTGTATGTTTTCTTTACGTTCTTCACTCATATTTTCGTCTCCTTGTCTTTGTATTTTATTATTTTTTTATTGCATAAAAGGCGGCTGTCTTCTTTAATTCAGACAGCCACCTTTTATTATAGCATTAATTTTGTGAAATACACAAACAAATATTTAAATTTTCTATTATTTTTGTTTATTCGGTTGCCTGAATGGCATCATATCCCGTTTCTTTTGTACGAATCTTTTGTGCATGACGGATTTCGTAAGTAAATATCTTACCATCTCCCGGTTCTCCTGTATAAGCAGCCTTTTCGATTGCCTCAATTGTTTTTACCTCCCATTCTTCGGAAGATACCACTATTTCAAACTTTATTTTTGGCTGCATCTGCATATCTACCTGCATACCACGAACAATTTCTTTATAACCTCTCTGGATACCGCAGCCCATGACCTGAGATACGGTAAGACCATTTACACCAATTGCATTTAAAGCGGCTTTGACATCTTCAAATTTATCTTCTCTGACGTAAGCCTCAACTTTTATCATCATGATTAAGTCCTCCTGTTTTCATAATTACCAAAATTACCAAATGAACGATTAAATAACTAAAATTACTGATCAAGACCATTGAAAGATGGATATGCACTTTCACCATGTTCAGAAATATCAAGTCCTACCTGCTCTTCTCTAACACTTACTCGTAATGGTGTAAATACTCTGACAATAGCAACACAGATAAGTGTTCCAACAACGGCCACAGCGATCGTGATTATAATTCCAACAATCTGTGCTGCAAATAAATGGTAATCACCAAAAATAAGTCCATCCCATCTGGCAACTGGATTAATTGATTTCTGTGTAAAAATACCTGTGGCAATACCACCCCAGATACCGCCGATACCATGACAGCCAAATGCATCCAACGCATCATCTATTTTTAATTTTTTCTTGATAAATCCAACACCAAAGTAACAAATCGGACTGACAAGTGCACCGATAATGAAAGAAGACCAGATTGGAACAAAACCTGCACCTGGAGTGATCGCAACAAGTCCAACAACAAGTCCGGTAGCTGCACCAACTAAAGTCGTTTTTCCATTCTTTATTGTATCAATAAACATCCAGGATAACAATGCTGCTGCCGCAGAAATGGCTGAAGTCATAAATGCATGTGCAGCCAGGCCATCTGCTTTTAATGCACTACCGGCATTGAATCCAAACCATCCAAACCAAAGAAGAGAGGCTCCGAGAACAACAGATGGAATATTATGAATACGATAGGTTGTATGTTCATAACCACGTCTTCTTCCAAGAATAATAGCAAGCACTAATGCACTGATACCTGAACTGATATGTACAACATCACCACCAGCAAAGTCTACAGAACCGATTGCCGCAAGAAAGCCGCCATCTCCCCATACCATATGAGCCATTGGGTAGTAAACAATAACAGACCAGATTGCTACAAAAAGAAATAACGCTTTAAACTTCATACGCCCTACCAGGGAACCAGTAATAAGTGCTGGCGTAATCATTGCAAACATCATCTGAAAAGCACAAAATACCAAATGTGGAATACTATCTGCATAAGGTCCTGCTTCCATTCCAACACCATTTAATCCAAACCAGCGAAAATCTCCGATAATTCCTGCATGGTTTCCACCAAAAGATAAAGAGTATCCAAAAAGTGTCCACATAACAACGGAAAGACCCATAATTGCCACACATGCCATAATTGTGTTACAAACATTTTTTCTTCTAACTAAACCACCATAAAAAAATGCAAGCCCTGGTGTCATAAAAAAGACGAGAGCAGCACAGATCATCATAAAAGCTGTATCTCCTGTATTCATAATTTATATAAGTCCTTTCTTCTCTTTTTTTCTGATGATTCATCATTTTAATTTGCTAAATCTCTTCCGGAAAACAAAAAAGGCGCCTAAAGTATAATTGTTATACTTTAGACACCCTTGTCACGTTTCGAATAGTATCACATATTTAAGTGCTTTGCAAGAGAAAATTATAAAAAAGCTTATTTTTAGTTAATTTTATTAATAAAATATACTATTCGCCTAATTTTTCAGACAATATGTTGGCTGCATCTTCTATACAGCCAGGACAGGAACGAAGTACTTTACCGGTATCCATCCCTTTCAATTCCCGACAGATTGTCGATCCGTTTTTCTTACGAAATATCTCATTTAATTCTCGTACTTTCTGATAAGTAGCCGCTTTTGAAGTTGGTACTTCAAGATTTCCACAACTATTAGCCATACCCATAACAAGTGCCATACCAGTAACTGCGCCGCAGGTACCATAAGTATCACTGACACCCAGCCCTAATCCTTCTGACACTTTAAATGCTGTTTTTTCATCAAGGCCTACCTTATCGCAAAATGCACAGACAATTGCCTGCGCACAGTTATAACCTTTCTGATGATACTCTGCCGCTTTTTGTGCTCGATTCATTTGTGTTCCTCCTTAGTAAATCATAGTTTTTTATAAATTATAACAGAAATTTAGATGTTCCGACAGATAATTTTTTCTTTGCGAACAGATTTTTTTCTTCCAGCATTTTTTCATTATTATACATTCTTCTCTTGATTTCTTACATTAATCGTCTATCGGTATGTTGACCATAAAACAACACGGCGATATAATAAAATAAAAAGGGTGGAGGTATTTATGAATAAATATTTAAAACGTACTTTGGTTGTTGCCTCAGTCATGATTATTATATTTTCAATAATCATGCTCTGGCCGTTGCCTCTTCGCAAAGTACTTCGACAAGAAACAGATACGGCAATGACTGTCAGCCTGTCAGACAATGACACGAATATATCGTCCTTTTCTTTGTCTGCAAGTTCTGTAGAATACAGAAGAATTATGGAAATTCTTGAAGATTATTCCTACCATTGTACCTGGTACAGTTTCATCCCTCATGAATCTTTTACCGGTCATGGTGAGAATCTGATTATATACACTGGAAACAGCGGACTAGTCATTGATACAGCTAGTGGACGAGTTTTTGTCGATAGAGGAACTGCGGAACATACATACCGTATGAATTATTTAGGACAAAACGATTCGGCCAAACTGACAGCACAAATTAAGAAAGTACTAAAAATCTGAACAATCGGTATGTAAACAGATAAAATAGAAAGACAAGATTTATAGTAAATTTTGTCTTTCTATTTTTTTGTGTTTCGAATTACATTGCAAATTACATTGAATGAAATAAAATAAAGAAACGCTACGCTCATTTTTCATGAAATACTTATAGAATAATTCTTATCTAATATTTTTAGTGTATCTCCATTAACAAAACAGAATATTTTCGCTCTTTCTATACATACTATGAGTACTAAATTTTAGATTTTTTAAAGGAGATTACTATGGAATCAGATACAAAAAAACTGACAGATACTACAAAACTTTTAAGAGAATGTGATGCAGGAACAAAGATGGCGATTTCTTCAATTAATGAAATTTTAGAAAAGGTTGAAGATACAAAATTAAATGAGATTCTAACTAAGAGCAGAAATGCACACGAAGAATTAGAATCAGAGATTCATTCCCTGCTTAATTATCACAAAGAAGAACAAAAAGAACCCGATCCGATTGCAAAAGGCATGTCTTTTATCAAAACAAATGTCAAAATGGGAATCGATGAAAGTGATAAAACAGTGGCTAACCTTATTACCGATGGATGTAATATGGGAATTAAATCTTTAAATAAATATCTAAATCAATATGCCATGGCCGATGTGATTTCTAAAAAAATAACAGAAAAACTGATTCGATTAGAGGAAAATCTACGAAAAGAACTTTCCACATATCTTTAATATGTGTTTGAAAAAATATTCTTGCAATCTACATGCCCAAATTTACGGTATATTTCATATCCACAACCTCATTTCTTACGATAATATGAAATCTCTATAGTATAAAATGATAAAGAAAAGCCCGTCGAAAGCGAAAAACCAAAGAACATACTCACTTTCGACGGGGTTATGCAAAATGCAAAGTACATTCTGTATTATATGTTTTTTCTCATATTTTTCAAGTACTATTGCACGAAATGTAAATTTTATGTCTTGAACAACCACATTTTCTATATTCCCTGCTTGCAAATAAGAAAAAGTATTATATAATATATGCATCATTTAAAAACAATGATATATATTTTTAATAAAAAACGTATTTTACATGAAAGGACTATTTTATGATTTCAATTGCTGTCTGTGATGACAATGAGATTACCGCGCAGGAAATCTCAGAAAAAGTAAAACAATGCTGCCCTATTGAAGCGGAAGTTTCTGTATTTTATCACATAAAAGATATACTATTTTCTATTCATAATGAAAACAAGCTGTTTGATATTATCTTTATGGACATCGAATTTGATGTTTCCTCTGGAATTGAGGCATCAAAACAGATTAATGCCTGGCATCCAGACTGTCAGATTATATATATTACAAATTATACAAACTATTTTACCTCTGTTTATGAGACATCACATATTTACTATATTTTAAAGAAAGATATAGATGCCTATCTTTCAACCGCATTAAAAAAGGCCATACAGCAGATAGCAAAGATAAATCAGTACTATTTGATTATCCAATCAAAGCAGCAGCATATTCGTATTGCACAAAATAAGATTTTATATTTAGAACGAATTATGCGTACTACAAATATTCATACCACAGATACAATCTATCAGACACCAGAAAAGATGGATTCTCTTTTAGAACGTTTATGTCCCTGGTTTTGTCCATCTCACCGAAGCTATATCGTAAATGGACGGCACATCGTTAATTTAGACCGTCACCATGCTATCTTATCAAACGATACTTCTGTTCCAGTCAGCAGAACTTGTTACGAAAGTTTAAAAAAGACATTTGCCAGATGTATATGGGCAGATGGGATGTATTTTACAAATGAAGAAGCGAAAGGAGAGCTTTAATGATGCATAAAAAAGATATGATTTTTCTTTCAATTCTTATTGCCTGTTCAGAATCTGTGGTTCTATTTTATTTTTGTTCCGCTAAGTCACCTCGCTCATTCCTATGCATGATGATTTCTTATGCGCTTCTTCTTATTTTCCCACTAAATATCTTTCTTGCATCTTTAAGAGAGCACCGGACAGGAACTTCTCTTTCTACGTTAGAAACTACAGAAGAAAGTTCAAAGCAGCAACGCGAAATAGAACAGTTTACTCATAAGCAGCTCGAACTTCATAAAAATAATTTTACCCAAAAATTGAAAGAACTTTACATACTTTTAGAGCAAAATGATTTAACAACTGCACAAAAAATACTTGGTGAACAGATTCCTCTTAAAGATACCGATATCATTTGCTGTACCAACTCTATCGTTGATGGTATTTTACAAAGCAAAAAATCAGAATGTATCCAACATAATATTTCCTTTGAATATACGATTTTGTTTCCTGAAAAGAATGATTTTTCTTTTTCTGTTTTAATTAGTCTGTTTTCAAATTTACTTGATAATGCCATAGAAAGTTGCCAGATGGCTTCCTCGTTAAATCCTAAAATTGAATTATCAATTGATTATAAGGGGGATTTCTTAATTATCTTCATGCAAAATACAAAGGAAACAGCCTTGATTTTTAACTCATTAGCAAGAAAAACAACAAAATCAGATTCCCTTTCTCATGGATTTGGATTATCTATCATTGAAGAGATTGTAAAATCTTATGATGGATTTTGCGAGTGGGAAGATCGGGGAAATATTTTTGAATCTCGCATAATGCTTCGTTATCTTTTATAATACCACCGCAAACGAATATGTTTTATCTTGGAATATATTTGAAAAATGCTTTTTGCAGATTGAGGTATGCAGATTGCAGGAATGATTTTTCAAACACGCTCTAATTCTAACGATTAAAATGGTAAAGAAAGGATTTTTTATGACTTTAAACCAAATGTTTGATTTTACACCAGTTTATATTTATATTGTAGCAGCCGTTCAGCTTTTTATAGGATTCTCATTAAGTTTGGCCATTGGGCAGATTCTGCCTTTGCGTATTCGAGAATTTATGTATTACCTTTTTAGTTTTCTTTTTCTATTTATTCCTTTTCTATATGAAATTGCAACAGCCAATGTACAGTCTGGAATGAGAAGCTTTCTTTTTTACCTCGCTCTTCTCATCACAATTTTTTTATTTACCAAAGAATCTTTCTTAAAAAAATTATCGCTGTTTTTTATCCTGATTTTCTTTGATGGTATCTTAGAGATTGTTATTTGTTCTCTTTACTGGAAAGGAATCTGCGAAAAATTATTCGGTCTTCACTATACCCCGTATATTAATGTTCCTAATCAAAAAGTATCTACTATACTTATTTTCTTTTTACCTGTTGCCCTTGCCGAAATAGCATTTAACTTTCTCTTTCCTCTATTATGGAAAAGATATATCCGGTTTATTCATCTCACAACTTTTGTGGAAATGATTCTGCTTCCTGTATTATGTACAAATGGATTTCTTATCTTTTTACCTGAATTATTCGGAATGACCGGCTGGATTCTCTTGTTTTTTATTCTATTTGTTTTAAGCCTTTTATTTTTGCATGCGGTAACTCAAATTCCAGTCATCTTAAAACAGATTCGGGTTAATAAAGAAAAAAAGAAGCGAATTGAAAAACAAATATTTATTTACAAACAATATCAGGAACAAAATATTCTTCTTCGCAGGCAAAATCATGATATGAATAATCATTTACAGGCACTCTCCTTTTTACTGTCCCAAAATCGGATAGATGATATGAAAAAATATATTAAGGAGCTTTTAAAGGAATAAACTGATAATACATGTAAAAGGCTTCTGTTGCAAACCTTCTGTCGATTTGGTATACTTAATGTAAGTGTAGAACACACCAGAATTGTCAGCACAGGAGGATAGAACAATGATTAAGGCGACAAGCTGCGGTGGTGTTGTAATATTTCGGGGAAAGATACTTCTGTTATATAAGAATTATAAAAACAGATATGACGGATGGGTTCTTCCAAAAGGAACAGTGGAGGCAGGGGAAGAATATAAAGAAACTGCCTTAAGAGAAGTTCACGAAGAGACAGGAGTAAAGGCTTCTGCAATAAAATACGTAGGAAAGAGCCAGTATACATTTAATACCGCACACGATGTAGTTGTAAAGCAGGTACACTGGTATTTAATGATGGCGGACAGCTATTACTCCAAACCTCAGAAAGAAGAATATTTTGAAGATTCCGGCTACTATAAGTACCACGAAGCATATCATTTGCTTCGCTTCCCTAATGAGCGGCAAATATTAGAAGATGCCTACCAGCAGTATATTGAATTAAAGAAAGCGGGATTGTGGGGAACAAGAAAGTATTTTTAATTCTGATTTCGTTTGAATAAGAGACACCCTTTAAAGGCAAATAAATCCCTATCTGTGACTTTAGTCGCGGCGAGGAAAATACCTCGTTCGGTATTTTCTCTTGCTCCGAGGTCACAGATAGGGATTTATTCGCCTTCAGAGGGCTATCTTTGGCTGGATTTAGTTTAATCAGAATATGGTTGGGGAAATTTGGGGATGACGCATGTAATTTAAGAAGGTATAACGAATTTGTGATAAAAAGAATTTTTCAAACACGCTCTAGTATAGTAAAAATAGAGTAAAAAAATAAGCTGTCTACTTTTTAGTAAGACAACTTTCTTTTAAAAAACATATTGAATGCCGCTGATGGGACTCGAACCCATATGGTTTCCCGTACGATTTTGAGTCGTATGCGTCTGCCAATTCCGCCACAGCGGCATATAGAAATTAGTCACAGCTAATGCAACCAACTTCTATATATTATCATCTGATTGTTATATTGTCAAGAAAAATTTATTGATTCGTCTGTGTAGATTCGATATCTGTTTTCTGACTATAATATTCTTTCATATTATTATTGTAATAAGAATCAAATACTCTTTTAGCAATCGGGACAGCATACTTACTTCCAGCGCCGACGTTCTCAACAAGAACACAAACAACTAAATCCGAGTCTTCTACATTAGAATAGCCAACAAACCAGGCATGTGCATATTTGCCCTCATTCTCTGCAGTTCCTGTCTTTCCTGCGGCAGTATATAAATCCGTATCTAAATTATAACCCGTACCACTGGTAACTACTTCCCGAAGCATTTTCTGGAGCTTTTTCGCATCTTTTTCTGACATAAGATCGGCATAAATTTCAGGGATAGTTTCTTTTACCGTTGTTCCATCTGCTCCTTCTACATGATCAACGACATATGGCTTCATCAAAGTGCCTTCGTTTGCAACTGCACACATAAGGAGAGCGTTGTGGAACGGCGTCATCAACGTATTTCCCTGTCCAATGACCGTTTGTGGGATTTCACTCTTGTCTGAATTTTGGGTTAATTCAAAACGACTCTTTTTTACTGCAAGATCAAAAGGAATCTCCTGATTGAACAGACATTTTTTATTTAGTGAAACAAAATTCTTTATGTCCAACTTACTACCTAATGTGACAAAAGCAGTATTGCAGGATTTTGCAAATGCCCTGTCTAAATCAACTTCACCATGTTCCTCATTTTCATAGCAGCTGATACGCACGCTATTAACAATCGTCTGTCCGTCACATTCATAACTAAAGTTCTTATAAGAGTTCGGATGTTCTTCCATGTATTCTAGCGCTGTCAGTACCTTATAGGTGGAACCTGGCGGGTAAAGCCCCTGCGTTGCTCTGTTTAAGAGGCAGCTTTCTGAAGAATCAGAAGTAATCTTATCCCAGATATCATCTAACTTATTCGGATCAAAATCGGGCTTGGAAACTAATGCTCTTACCTTTCCTGTTTTGGGTTCGATTGCCACTACCGCTCCCCTATAGTCCTCTAATGCTTCATAAGCGGCCTTTTGCAGACGGGTATCTAACGTCGTTATTACATTATCTCCGATATTCTTCTTGCTGGCAACACCGTTACTGAGCTGCTTCATCAGTTTTTCGTGTGATGTCAAAAGATCACTGTTACAAACAGATTCCAGTCCTGCCTTTCCATAACTGGTATATCCAATGATGTGTGCAAACATATTTTCGTAAGGATAGTGCCGTATCTCATCTCCAGCTTCATTATTCTCAGAATATGCAAGAATCTTCTGGTTCGCACTTAAAATCTGACCTCGTTTTGTCTGGTCAGAGAGAGAAGAATTTCTCTTATTATAAGAACTTTGCGCTACGCTACTGCTATCCTTTAAGGTAAATTTCACCACATAGCCAATTAACCCCAGAAAAAGTGCGACAACAATAATACTTGTCTGTAGCATATAACGGTTCGTTTTTAATTTTTTCCCTCTTCTTGGAGTAAATAAGCTCTTTATATCAAAAAATAAGGTTTCCTTTTGATCGTGCCTGCGAGATTCTCTTCGTTCAGTCGTATTTTTTACGGTCACTCTCGTCCGGCTGCCCTGCTTGTTCTTCTTCATTCTCATCATCCTCTTTATAGGCAATGATAAATATGCCCTGCATAACTGCAAAAATTATTAATGTACTGGCTACAGAACTTCCTCCATAACTAATCAGTGGAAGTGTTACTCCGGTAGAAGGAATAAACTTAGTAACCCCTCCAATTGTAAGAAACACCTGAAAAATAAAGCAAATAGAAAATCCATATGCTAAAAGCTTGTAAAAGCGGCCCCTCACGTCCATCGCAATTTTTAGGAAATGAATAAACACTCCCAAATAAATTAATATCAAACAAATTGCAAATAAAATTCCGAATTCTTCGGTAATTGCAGAGAAAATAAAATCACTTTCCACAATGGGAATATCATTTGGCCTGCCCTGTGTCAGTCCTTTCCCAAGCCAGCTTCCCGCGGCAATCGCAAATAAAGACTGCGTAATCTGATATCCGCTGCCCTCAATGACAGACCAGGGATCTTTCCAGGCAATAAAACGAACCCGCACATGCGCAAACAGCATGTACGCTAACTTTGCCGCAAGAGTGCCCGCTCCGATTCCTCCAAATAAATAAATTCCCCTTCCAGTAGCGACATAGCAAAGAAAAACATATACAACAAAATAGATTAATGCTCCACCTAAATCCTTTTCGCCAATTAATATGATAACATGGCATGCCGCAAAAATGCTCGTAAGAAGCATTGTTTTAAAATTCGGTGCTTTCGTAAGCATCGCTGCAATAAAAAAGACAAAAGAAATCTTAACAAATTCCGAAGGCTGCAAAGCAATCCCATGTCCCAAAGAAATCCAGTTCGTTGCTCCATTCTGTGAAGTACCAATTACAAATACACTAGACAAGAATATCAGTCCAAGGAGGCCATAAATCCATTTCAGCTTTTTGAGCCAGACAGCCTTTTCCATAAAATACGGAATAAATAAAACAATCAATGAAGTAGCCGCAGCAATAATAAACTGCTTTACTGCTTTATCAAATGACAGGCGTGTTAACATAACAAAACCAATCAAAAGCAAGAAACAGGTATGATTCATCAAAATTCGCGAACAGTCTACATATACTCGTGAATAGACAAAAATCAGCATCTTAAAAAATACGACCTGCGCAAGATACAAAAAAATAATCTTTGTATCCAAAGTTTTGGCAAATAATACACCATAACAGATAAAATGAAATACAAACATAAACAATTCCTGCCTGTCCATCCGCTTTACCTGTCGTTTCTCAGTAGAGGGAAGAAAAACGGTAAAACAGGTAATTGCGTAAATAACACCCATGATGACAATAATATAATTCGATCCTGTTGAAATCAAACTCACCATACTTTCATTCCCACCTTTCTACTCTATTCCATAATTCCAGTATGAATCTGAAGTATCTTTACTTTGTTCTTCTGTAAAATGCTGTTCTTTCCATTTAAGATATCTTTGTTTTACGGAAGATACTTCTGCTTCAGTAAGTTCAAATAAATCAAAGCGATGTCTCTTTATGAGAGAGGAAACCTCTTTGATATTTTCTCCGATCAGACTCTTCGGCTTATCCTGCCAAATAAGATTATAACAATCCAGGCAGTGTGTAGTTACTAAAAGCTTTCTTTTCTTTTTATCCTCAAGCCATAATCGCCCGGAAGTTTTATTACAATGCCCACACGTCTTTTTAAGGCACTGTGCTGACTGCATTACCGGTATTCTTCCATAAATAAGTAATTCAAAGTCAACTGTCTGCTGCTGTTCTTTATCCATTCCCTTTATCATATCTGAAATTTCTTCTTCCGACAATTCAACAGGCAGCTCTCTTACGGTCATATTATCATAGAGTGCATTTGATTCCTGTATAGCCGAAGAATTCCAATGATAAAAAGAAGCCCCTGCAATCACTCTTGTAGTACATCCTTCTAACTGCATAAGAAATTCCATTTCATTTATAGTATATGCATAAATTCCATCCCAAATTGACAGAGAACAGATCTTTTTTAATTTATCTTCCAGCACATTATTACCTCGAAATACACGAGGAAGTGCAAGATACAGGCTTTTTCCAGCAGTCTTAATCTTTTCGCCCACATTTTCTAACTCTTTTTCCGAAAAAAATTCCCATGGAAGACAGATTCCATCAAAAAAAGTATCCTCACAATAAAAAAATGCCTGCTTTATATTATATACACTTGCAATTCGCTCTTCCTGCTCTGAGTTTAGTTCTCGTTGTGCCTGATTCGGACAATCATAGCGCTTATTCATTAGATTCTGTTGATTATCCAATTCTTTTGAGGACAAGTTCTTCTCATAAAAATATTCTCTTTTTTCTGGCAGATTATCTACTCTATTTTTGCAGATGCGTAATTTTTCCTCTAAAAGAGCAAATCCGTCCTGACGAATTCTTTTTAAAGCAGACATTGGAAGAAAACATCCCTCATCTAAATTCACTTCAAAAGAAGTAAGTGTAAATGGTACATTACCAGTCTTGTGCATCTGCCGCAGGATATCTTCCTTCGTTACCGGCCTCTTTTCAGAACATTCGATAACCGGTCCTTCAACAAACACACTTTCTTCTCTGCAAAAAAGCTGGAGCATCAAAGGTTCGCCAACTTTTAGTGTAATATCTCCTGTCACAGGGTATTTTATCACGCCATTTAAAATATTTTTTTCAATGTGTGTAAGAAGTTCTTCATTCCTCCTGCGATATACAGGCATTCCAGGCTTAATAGATTGTGTGCGCGGAGCGTTCAGTGTCACCTGTCCTTTTAAAGAAGTACCCACATCTTTAGAAGGGACTGTAAGAATCACTTCATCCTGCCCATCTTTTGAAACAGGAATTACTAAAATATCTTTTGGATGTAATGTATCTTCAAAATGCATCCGAACTTTATTTTTAGAGACAGATAGAACTTTACCAACTTTTCTTCCAGTATTTTTGGGAGAAACAGCTGCCATCATGTCCTGCCCATTGTGCTTGTTCCAATATCCCTCTGTAAAACTGCCGCGACAGTATAATTCTTCTAAGGCATGTATATCCTCTTCTTCTGGTTGAAATTGTGCTCTTTGTCCCCAGTTTTCAGAAATCTTATCTAAATATTTGCGGTAAATTGCTGTAACTCCTGCCACATACTCCACATTTTTCATGCGTCCTTCAATCTTTAAAGAATCCACAGGAATTTCCATTAAAGACGGCAGCATAGAAAGAGAACATAAATCCTTTGGACTAAGAAGATATTTCGTATACTTTGAAGGATTTAATATCATTCCATCAGCATTCATCAGAGTATATGGAAGTCGGCAAGGCTGGGCACAGCGGCCGCGATTTCCACTTCTTCCGCCATACATACTGCTTAAAAGACATTGACCAGAGTAGCAATAACACAATGCCCCATGAACGAAAACTTCCACTTCAAGGCCCGTTTCTTTTTTTATTCTTTTTATTTCTGCCAAAGATAATTCTCTTGCCGGAACAACTCTGGTCATTCCCATGCGCTTCGCAGCAACAGCACCACGAAAATCTGTCACCGTTAGCTGTGTGCTTCCGTGAATTTCCAAGTCAGGGAAATTCTCTCGAATGAATCGAACCGCACCAATATCCTGAACGATAACACCGTCTAAACCATTCTCATAATAAGGAAAAAGAAAGTCTCCTAATTCTTCAAAAAGCTCTTTCTCTTTCATTAATGTGTTCACTGTAAGATATAACTTACTTTCATGAAAATGTGCAAACTGCAGCGCCTCTATCATATCCTCTCTGGAAAAATTATGTGCATACGCTCTGGCACCAAACTTTTCACCACCCATATAAATCGCATCTGCTCCCGCTGCAACAGCCGCTTTTAAATGCTCGAAAGAACCTGCCGGAGCAAGTAATTCCGGCAGGTTTCTCTTTTTAATGAAATTCATTGTTCGTCTCCAGTCCAATAATCTGTTTTTGCAGCTCATTCACCTTTGCTTTATAATCTGCAACCAGCTTATTCGCTGCATCAAGCCGCATATCTTTATCGACAATCTGCTGCTTTAATTCATAAAGCTCCTGAGCTCTGTCCCGGCCATCCTGATTAAATACTTCAATCTCATCCCGAAGTTTAAAGAGTTCTTCTGTAATATTGAGCGCCAGCAAAATATCACGATATTCTGTGGAAAGCTTATTATATCCTGGCTGTTTTTTTAATTCTCTTATCTTGCCGTCAACATAGGAGGCAAGTTTTTGGAGATAGATATCACTTCCACCCGACAATCTATATACTTTACCGTCAATTACTACTGACAATTCACTTCTTTCTTCCATATCAACCCTCCTGTGATGCAAAATCTTTTAATAAATCTCCTCCGGTACCGGATATCCCATATGTTCATAGGCGAAAGCAGTTAAAGCCCGGCCTCTCGGTGTTCGCTTAATGAGGCCTCTCTGAATAAGAAACGGCTCATACACATCTTCAATCGTACCAGAGTCCTCTCCGATTGCTGCTGCTAGTGTATCTAAACCCACCGGTTTTCCCATAAACTTTGTAATCATCGCTTCTAAAAGGTTGCGGTCTGTCGCATCTAATCCCATAGAATCAACCTCAAGTAAATTAAGTGCCGTCTGTGCTACCTCATATGTGATCATACCGTCATATCGAACCTGTGCAAAGTCTCTTACCCGCTTAAGCAGTCGATTCGCCAGTCTTGGTGTCCCACGACTTCTTTTTCCAACTTCCATTGCACCGGCCTCATCAATCTTTACTCCAAGAAGTTCTGCTGAGCGTTCTACAATTACTTTCAATTCTTCATCTGTATAAAATTCCAGACGGTTTACAACTCCAAAACGGTCTCGAAGCGGTGCAGTAAGCATTCCTGCTCTTGTTGTAGCTCCTACCAATGTAAAATGAGGAAGCTCTAAACGTATAGACTTCGCTGAAGCGCCCTTTCCAATCATAATATCAATAGAAAAATCCTCCATTGCTGGATAAAGAACTTCCTCCACCTGCCGGTTCAGTCGGTGAATCTCGTCAATAAAGAGAACATCTCCATCAGAAAGTCCATTCAATACTGCCGCAATTTCTCCTGGCTTCTCAATCGCCGGTCCGGAAGTAATCTTCAAATTACTGTCCATTTCGTTTGCGATAATCCCTGCTAATGTTGTCTTTCCAAGACCCGGAGGGCCATATAATAATACATGGTCAAGAGACTCTCCTCGCATCTTAGCCGCCTCGATAAATACCCGAAGGTTCTTTTTTACCTTCTCCTGTCCTATATATTCTGATAAATTCTGTGGCCGGAGGCTGCCTTCTACCGCAATATCCTCCTCCATCAGCTCTGTGCTGATCATTCTGTCCATGTTATCACCTTATAAAAATGTTAATACTTTCTTCAATGCTTCTTTTAATAACTGTTCTGCATCTAACTTCTCTGCTTCCGGCACACTATGTACGGCACGATATGCTTCTCCATTCGAATAGCCTAATGCTACTAATGCCTGTACAGTATCCGCAATGCTGTCTCCTTCTGTAGAGGAACTCTGTGGCGCTGCTTCCTCTGTCCCTGAAACTGACTCTAAATCTTCTAGATTCAGCTTATCTTTCAGCTCGATGATCATTCTCTTCGCACCTTTGGGACCGATACCCGGTGTCTTAGCGATACTCTTCGCATCCTCACTAAAAACCGCATAATACAAATCTTCCACTGACATCGTGGAAAGTACCGATAATGCGGCTTTCGGTCCGATGCCTGAAATTCCAAGCAGAATCTGGAAAGTCTCTAACTCCTGAATCGAAGAGAATCCAAACAATGCCAACTGGTCTTCTCGTACATACAGATAGGTATGAAGCATCGCTTCCTCACCGCTATTCACACCCTCAAGAACTCTTGACGGCACTTTTATCTGGTAACCAATTCCATGATTCTCTATCACAACAGAATCCTTCCCCTTATATGCAACTGTTCCCTTAATATATGAAATCAAACGAATTTCCTGCCTTCTTTTAAAATTGTTACTAGAGCGTGTTTGAAAAATATTTTCTGCAAGATGTGCATCACGCATTTTTCAAACACGCTCTAGAACTTATATTCTGACTTCTGACATGATACCATAATTCCCATCATATTACAACTCTTTTACTTTAAGCGCATTTACCCCTTTCTCGAAAATGTGTTTGACATATAAAACGTTCTCTGCTATGGTTATAACATTATTATACTAAGAATTTTTGAGACAACATATGTCATTCTGGAGGTATCATGTTAACGATTAATAAAATATTCCCACAAGAAAAGATTCCCGAAAAGACTGAATCTTTTTTATTTTTTGATATAGAAACTACTGGTTTTTCCAGAGACAACACCATCTTATACCTGATTGGCTGCGGATATTTTGCAGAAGAAGGATTCCAATTCATCCAGTGGTTTAATGATGACGGCACAAGTGAAGAAGAGATTCTCCTTGCCTTTCAAAATATTTTATCAAAAAAAGACTGGCAGCTTGTCACATTTAACGGCAACAGCTTTGATATTCCTTATTTAAAGAGGCATTATGACTTAAATGAACTAACCTGTGATATAGAAAAATATCCATCCCTGGATTTTTACCAGTTTTTAAAACCTTTTCAAAATCTTTTTCAGATGACACATGGAAAACAAAAAGACTGGGAACAGTTTCTTGGCTTAAATAGAGAAGACAAATATGATGGCGGACAGCTTATCGCTGTTTACAAAGACTACCTTATGTCAAAGGACAAAGACTTGTTACATAATCTTCTGCTTCACAATGAAGATGATTTACTTGGTATGAAATATCTTCTTCCGCTCTTTTCCTATCGTCAGATTTTCCTTGAGGACATCACTTTACAGAGAATCGCACCCGCCAATAAAGTGTTTGAACGTGGAAATGGCAGCATTGCTATCTCCTGCAGACTTCCTCTCCCTCTGCCACAGCCATTAGAGGTATCTACCCCTATAGGAGATCTCTTTTCTGACAAAAAAGATTTGTCCATACTGACAATCACCCTTCCTTTTGTTGAGGACGTGTTAAAACATTTTTACAAAGACTATCACAATTATTATTATCTTCCAAAAGAGGAACGGGCGATTCATAAAAGTGTCGGCTGCTATGTTGAACGCCAATACCGCCGGGCAGCAAAAGCTTCTACCTGCTATGTCAAAAAAGAAGGAATCTTCCTGCCGCTTCCAAAAGCGCAGAAACATTTTGGAATACAGATAGAGAATTATCCTTATGAAAAGACTTTTCCTTTGTATAAGAGAGAATATAAGGAACTTCGATGGTTTGCAGAATTTGATGATGTATTCTCAGAAAAAAATACGGGGATTTCTGTATATTTGCGGGATATCATAAAAGAACTGCTGATTACTCGTATGGAATGTGATTTATAGGATAAGTAATTCTGCTACAGCCAAAGACAGAACCAGGAAAAAGAAAAAATCCCTATTTGTGACCTCGAAGCAAAAATTGGATGCAAATGTTTCCACGAACATTCAACCTGCCGCGACTAAAGTCACAAATAGGGATTTTTTCTCTTTCTTATTTCGTCAGCTTTGCCTAAAACGACTATTTCATCTCTTTTGCAAGAGCCACAATCTGCGCTTCGCTTGTTTCATCTACCGCAGAGCGAATTGTCACCGTTGTATCTGCAAATGTAATATTCTTGCTCTTCTCAAAAGCAGCCTTCATAATCTTTGCTGCCATCGGGGTCCAGCTTCCGTTCTCTACAAATCCAATCGTACGGTTCTGATAGCTTCTCTCTGTCAGATGGTTAATGAATTCTTTCATAAATGGGAAAATATCTCCGTTATATGTCGTTGTGGCAAGAATTAACTTTCCGTAACGGAATGCATCTTCTACAGCTTCTGCCATATCATCTCTAGCAAGATCTGTAACAACAACTTTTGGACAGCCTTCTTCTTTTAACTTCTCAGCTAACAGTTCTACAGCCTTTTTTGTATTGCCATAAACAGAAGTATAGGCAATTACTGTTCCCTCTGTCTCCACCTGATAGGAAGACCAGATGTTGTATAGGTTCAGATAATGCTCTAAGTTCTCAGTTAATACTGGTCCATGTAATGGGCAGATTGCCTTAATTTCAAGGGAGCCAACCTTGCCGAATAACTTCTGTACCATTGGGCCATATTTGCCAACGATACCGATGTAATAACGGCGTGCTTCACAATCCCACTCTTCCTCTACATCTAATGCACCAAACTTACCAAAAGCATCTGCAGAGAAGAAAATCTTATCTGTTGTATCATAAGTCATCATAACTTCTGGCCAGTGAACCATAGGAGCCATAACAAAAGTAAGGTTATGCTTACCTGTACTTAAAGTCTCTCCCTCTTTTACGATAACCTGACGGTCTGCAAAATCTGTTCCAAAGAACTGCTTCATCATAGGGAAAGTCTTTGCATTACCAACAATCTTTGCTTCTGGATACTTTTCAGCAAAGTTAGCAATATTAGCCGCATGGTCTGGTTCCATATGCTGCACGATTAAGTAATCCGGAGTTCTTCCCGCAAAAGCCTCCTCCAGATTTGCAAGCCACTCATCCTTAAAATGTGCATCTACCGTATCAAATACTGCAACCTTCTCATCAAGAACAACATACGAATTATATGCCATTCCGTTCGGTACATCATACTGGCCCTCAAATAAATCTACTTCATGATCATTCACACCAACATAAATAATATCTTCTGTAACTTTAAACATGTAATCACCTCATATTTCTGATTATTGTAAAAAAATATCACTACGTAACCACCACAATTTTCTATGTGGCACAGTTCCTATTATATAAAATTTAATAGAAGTATACAAGACAAATTTTACCTAACTTGCAAACTGGCTGTTATACAGCTTCGCATAGAATCCATTCTGCTTTAACAACGTCTCGTGATTTCCCTGCTCGATAATATGCCCGTCTCGCATGACCAGAATCACATCCGCATTCTGAATCGTAGATAAACGATGTGCTACGATAAAGCTTGTTCGTCCGGCCATCATTTTCGCAAACGCATTCTGAATCTTTTGTTCGGTACGGGTATCAATGGAGGAAGTTGCCTCATCAAGAATCAGCATAGACGGAAGGTCAAGCATTACTCTTGTGATACAAAGAAGCTGTTTCTGCCCCTGACTCATTCCTGCTCCATCTTCTGTAATATATGTGTCGAGTCCCTTTGGCATTTTTTTAATAAAGCTGTAGGAATGAGCCTCTTTTGCCGCAGCGATAATCTGTTCGTCACTAAAGCCTTCTCGTCCCATCGTTATATTATCACGGATTGTTCCACTTCGAAGCCAGGTATCCTGTAATACCATACCGTAGGAAGTTCTAAGGCTCTCTCTCGTAATATCACGGATATCCGTTCCCTCTACCATGATCTTTCCTTTATTTACATCATAAAAACGCATCAAAAGATTAATAATTGTTGTCTTTCCGCACCCGGTAGGTCCGACAATCGCAATACGCTGTCCTTTTTTCACATTAAGATTAAAGTCTTCAATCAGGCGTTTCTCTGTGGTATAGGAGAAGTTTACATGAGAAAGTTCGATATTTCCCTCTGGATTTGCTAGAACAAGGGCATCTTTCTTATCATCGGTTTCCGGTGTTTCCTCAATGAGTTCAAAAATACGAGCCGCACAGGCTAATGCGTTCTGCAATTCCGTAACTACACCAGATATCTCATTAAATGGCTTTGTATACTGATTTGCATAGCTTAACAGACAGGTAAGCTGTCCAACGCTAAGTCCCCCGCCAATGGCAGTGAGTGCACCGCTTAATGCCACGCTTGCATATACAAGGCTGTTGACAAAACGGGTAGACGGATTCGTAATAGAAGAAAAGAAGATAGCTTTTAAAGAATATCCCTGTAACTTATCATTTACAGCTGCAAAACGTTCTCCGGCTCTCTTTTCATAGCCAAATGCTTTTACAACCTTTTCTCCTTCAATCATTTCCTCAATCAATGCTGTCTGCTCTCCTCTTGTCTCTGACTGCAATTTAAACATAGAGTAAGTGTGAGTTGCGATAAAACGGGCAACTAATAAAGAAATCGGTGTCAGACAGACAACCAAAAGAGCAATTCCTACATGGATGGAAAAAATAAATCCAAGCGTACCGAGAATCGTCACAACTCCAGTAAAAAACTGGGTAAATCCCATTAAAAGCCCATCGGCAAACTGATCAACGTCGGCAATAACACGACTTACTACATCTCCATAAGAGTGTCCATCAATATATTTAAGTGGCAGCTTTTCAATCTTTTTCATTGCCTCATTACGGATGTCTCTTGTTACATGAAATGTAATGTGGTTGTTACAGATATTCATGATCCACTGTGTGATTCCCGTAAATAAAATAACTGTCGCACCTTTTTCTAATATTTTTGCAATCGCCGCAAAATTTACCTGTCCTTTTTTAATAATAAAATCAATCGCATCTCCGACAAGGATTGGTACATATAATGTACCGGCAACGGTAAGTGCCGCCATAAGAATCGATAAAATCAGAAGGAAACGGTAGTTTTTTAAATAATGCCACACTTTTTTTATTGTGCTTTTTCTTTTGCCGTTTGTATTTTGCTGTGCCATTTACGCTTCCTCCTTCTTAAACTGTGTCTCATAAATTTCACGGTAAATATTACAGGACTTAAGTAACTGTTCATGCGTTCCCTGCCCTGCTATCTTTCCATCATCAAGCACTAAAATCATGTCAGCATTCTGGATGGAGGAAGTTCTCTGTGATACGATAAATACAGTCGGTTTTCTCTTCATATCCTGAATTGCTTTTCGAAGCCTGGCATCTGTTGCATAATCAAGGGCAGATGCACTGTCATCCATAATGAGGATATCTGACTGTGGCACTAACGCTCTTGCTAAAGTAAGGCGCTGTCTCTGTCCACCAGAAAGGTTTTTACCGCCCTGTTCTATCTTCGCATCAAGTCTTCCTTCTTTTGTGTCAACAAATTCCTTTGCCTGCGAGATAGCAAGTGCCTCTTCTATCTGTTCTTCTGTCGCATCCGGGCAGCCAAAAGTCAAATTATCCCGAATCGTTCCGGCAAAAAGCTGTGCCTTTTGTGGAACAACAGAAATTGTGTTTCTTAAAGATCCATAAGTATAATCCTGTATATTTTTCCCTGCAATATCTACCTCTCCCTCACTCACGTCATAAAATCTTGGAATCAGATTGACAAGTGTAGACTTTCCAGAACCAGTACCTCCAATAATTCCAATGGTCTGTCCTGGCATTGCCTTAAAGGAAATATTCTCCACAGCATGATCTCCGCCTCCGGCGTAAGTAAAGGAAACGTTTTTAAATTCTACCGCAGGAGTGGTATTGCCTGCAGCAGCAACTGTTTTTGTTCCTTCTTTCATAGATGGCTCAATATGAAAAACATCCTGAATACGATTAAAACATGCCATCGCTTTTGTCACGGAAATGATGAGGTTTGCCAGCTTGATAAGCTCTACAAGAATCTGGGACATATAGTTATAAAGCGCAACAACCTGTCCCTGTGATAACGTACCAAGACTTACACGAACCGCACCGGTATGAATCAATACCAAAATAGCAAAGTTGATAATAATAAAAGTCAGTGGATTCGTAAGTCCTGATATTTTCCCAGCAAATTTCTGTAAAGAAGTAAGTTCTTCATTCTCTGCTAAAAACTTATTATATTCTGCCTGTTCCTGATGAAAAGCACGAATCACACGCACACCTGTAAGATTCTCTCTTGTTGTTCCAAGAATCGTATCGAGTCCTGACTGTACCTTTTTATAAAGTGGCTTTGTAATAAACATGACACCAAATACAACGATAGACAATAAAATGATTGCCACAACAAAAATCATCGCAGCCTTCACATCAATCGTAAATGCCATGATCATCGCACCAAATACAATAAATGGAGACCGCAGGAACAGACGAAGTACCAGATTGATTCCGTTCTGCACCTGATTAATATCACTTGTCATACGAGTAATCAATGTGGATGTTCCTACCATATCCATCTCCTCATAGCCTAATGTCTGAATATGGGTAAATAATTCATAACGAATCCCTGTTGCCGCTCCAACAGCAGACTTTGCCGCAAAATACTGTGCGGTAATAGAACATGTCAATCCCACTGCCGCTAATACCAGAAGAAGCAGACACATTCTTATGATATGCCCAGAATCTTTTGGAACAATACCATCGTCAATGATCGACGCAACAACCAATGGTACAAATAATTCAAAGAACGCTTCTAACATCTTAAATAAAGGAGCCAGAACACTTTCTTTTTTGTAGTCTTTCATAAAGTATAATAGTTTCTTCATAAAATCTTTCTTTTTCATCCTTTCTCTTCAAAATTTTATGACTATATCAATCCCATGTACAAAATCGTATCTATAATAAATATTCTCCTTTGTATTCATGGTTATCTGCCATAAATCTCCCGTTACAGTGTAGCATTTTACTCTTTCTTTTTAAAGGATTAATTTTAAAGGATTAATAATGATAAAACTTTTTAATACCTTTGTTTGAAAAATTGTCGCTAATATGTTATACTAATAACAATAAGTGAATTTATACGTTTATTGAGGTGATTATTTTGAAGGAAAAAAACAACGAATCTGCTGAAAACTATTTAGAGACTATTTTAGTTCTCAGTAAAAGACTTCCTGTTGTTCGTTCCGTTGATGTCGCTAATCAGCTTGATTTCAAAAAATCAAGTGTAAGTATCGCTATGAAGAATCTTCGCGAGAAGAATCATATCACTGTAACAGATGCCGGATATATTTATCTTACAGAATCTGGAAAGGCAATTGCGGATATGATTTATGAGCGTCATCAATTACTTACATCATGTTTAGAAAAATTAGGTGTTTCTGCCGAAATTGCAGAGAAAGATGCCTGTAAGATAGAACATGTTATCAGTAAGGAAAGCTTTGAGGCAATCAAAGAGTATGTGAAGGCGAACATTAGGTAAATGCTGAATGAATGTCAGTGACTGCCGAACCCAGAGAGAAGGAATAATAAAAAAGCTATTGCAGTGTTTATAGTTAACACTGCAATAGCTTTTTTATTATTTATAATATTTTTGTCATATCCATTAAGGAACAATAATATTGTCTCCAGTCTTCTTTTTCCTGCATGTAGAATACTTTAATGTATACGGTGAGTTTATCGGTTTCTGTTCTTAAGAGATGGAGCATACCATCTGCACCGGATACTGGATTCAGGAAGGATTTTTCGAGCAGTTCGTTGAACTGGCTGCGTTCTTCTGCTGGAATCCGCGCTAAAAATTCTTTTTGAATGTCTTCTTTGAAGTGTTCTGCTCCAATCATCTGGAAGTACTGTTCATTGACGCGGGTTACCTTTATCTTGCCACTCTGTACTTCAAAAAAGACAACTGGGCCAAGTACATTATTGAGCATACTGTCACTGACAAAATTTGAATCAATGAACTCTCGGATATGCATCGGCTCTACCTGTTTGTAAACAATTCCCTGTGTATCAATTCTTCTATGGTCGCTCAAAAGTTCTTCAAATTTAGGAATTGGAAGGGGTTTATAATAATAAAATCCCTGTGTATAGCGATAACCAAGACCTTGTACAAACTTCTCCTGGCTCTCATCTTCTACTCCTTCAACAACAATCGGGAGATGTAACATACTTGCCATATTTACGATGGCTTCTAATATATGTGCACTTTTTTTGCGTTCCGCCTCCTCAAAACGAAGGAAACGCATATCGAGTTTTAATACATCAACAGGTATATTCTCTAACATATTTAAAGAAGAGTATCCACAGCCAAAGTCATCCATCATAACAACTAATCCTCTGCTTCGCAATGTATTTACTGCACTGGCAATCCGGTTATTATTCTCTGTGTAGGCACTTTCTGTAATTTCTACTTTAATCAAATGTTCCGGAATCTGATATTTCTCCATCAAATCAAATAAATAAGCCGGGACATTCATCGAAAAAATGTCGATGCGGGATACATTAATAGAGATTGGGACCGGAGAATGTCCTGTGTCAATCCAATGTCTGAGCCACTGACAGACCTTTTCCCAGATATAACGGTCCAGACGGTCTATCATCTTATTTTTCTCTAATACTGGAATAAATCCACCTGGTAAAAGGAACTCTCCATCCTCTTTCTGCCAGCGAACCAATGCCTCGGCACCGACAATCTGTCCTGTCATAATATTACACTGCGGCTGGACAAAAAATGTAAATTCTTCGTTTTCCAAGCCCTTCTCTATCTCTGCTAACAGATAGACTTCCTCTTCTAAACAGGATTCCATCTCTAAAGTATAACGACAGATATGCCATTTATAATCTTCTTCTGCATGAGAGCGCGCCAGCATGGCACGATCATACATTAATTCTGGCTGTATCGAGGTATCTTCTATCGTGTACACACCAAATAATGGAAAGAATGCAGATGTGTTATTCCACTTGCCAAGCTTCTTTATAATCTTTTCTCGTATGCCACAAAGTAATTCATCTCTGTCTGGCAAAAGAGCAACAAAATTATCTCCACCTAAATAGGCATCAATTCCATCATTCTCCATAGCACTCTGTTTCAAACAGGCACAAATATAGCGGATAACTTCGTCTCCGGAACTTCTTCCATACAACTTATTAAAGAGGCGGAAATGTTCAATATCAATTGCCGCTATACAATATGTATTCGGAAGAAGCTCTGTGAGTTTCTTCCGAAGTCCATCCATAAAAGAATGGTTATAATAATAATCGCTTAAACTTTTACTATTCATAATCCCTCATTATCTGTCCTGTAGTTTTTTTACAATAGTTCTGCTAACTAGTCGTTGCTGTTTCATCACTGTATTTCGTTATAATATCATAACGCATACTAGTTCTACTATAATTTTCTTATATTTTGCAATATCTCTTACTGAAAAATTCACTTTTTTTATTCTAACATACTTTCTGCAAATATTCCATAGCCCATTTGCGGATTATCAATTAAAACATGGGTGACTGCACCAACAAGTTTACCATTTTGTAAAATAGGGCTGCCGCTAAGTCCCTGAATAATTCCGCCAGTAAGAGTAATCAGTTCGGAATCTGTCACCCTGATTTTTAACGTTTTTAAAGAATTTTTTTCGTGAAAGAATACTTTTTCTATTTCGATGGAATAATCTTTGCTTTTTCCACTGATACTGCTTCTAAGATATGCTTTTCCTGTTTTCACTTCTGATTTTTTTGCAATACTTATTTTTTTACCTGTAAAAAATTCTTTTTTGTTTTCTGTTATTTTTCCCAAAATTCCTCCGTTCGTATTCGCATATATCTCTCCAAGATAATTTTGCGGGCTATAATCAATCGTGCCGATTATTTCTCCAGGCATTCCTGATTTTCCCTTCAAAATCGAAGATATATTAGTTCGATACGCACTTCCACCCTCAATTAAAAAGCGGACACCAATATCTCCGTCATTAATTCCATGCCCAAGAGCTGCAAAAGTCCCATCCTCTCTTATAAAAGTAATCGTACCAATTCCCTGCGTATCATTTCGAATCCACACACCAATTTGATAACATTTATTTTTTGCAGAATATACGGGTTGTACTTTCACCTTTATCTTTTTGTTCTTACGCTTTAGTGTCAACACCACTTCTTTTTCTCCATTTTTCTGCAATAAGCGTATAAATTGCTGCTTTGTTGTGATATTCTGAGCGTTTAGTTTCAGAATATAATCCCCTGCTTTTATTTTACAGGATGCCGGAGAATTTTTCCCGTCAATCTGCTGGAGTCCTAATACAAGAATTCCTTCCGTTTTTATATAAATTCCGATTGGTATCCCTGATGCATACACTTTTTCCTCGCTTTTTTGCCCGGTTAGTCGTTTCCCCGTCTGAGATTTTGCCGAAACGGTTTCTTTTTGTGTAGAAAACACAGCTTCTGTCTGTAAAACGTGTCCATATTGCCCCATGATAGTTAGTATAAATACTAATAATACAATGTAAAACTGTTTTAATTTTTCCCTCATAAAAAATGCCCCCATATCTAAATTTTCACTTAGTATGGCAGGCATCTTCCTGTTTCAAACAGGCATATTTTACTGTTTTGCTAAAGCACGCATTTCTCTTGCATTTTGTAAAACGGCTTCTGTAATTTTCACTCCGCCTAACATTCGTGCAAGTTCTTTTACCGATTCTTCTTCTGATAATGGGTAAATATTACTGATTGTCGAATTGGCATCACTTGTTTTTTCGATTAAATAATGCGAATCTGCCATTGCAGCAATCTGCGGCAGATGTGTGATAGCAATAACTTGTCTTTTTTTTGCAATATAAGCAAGTCGTTCTGAAACTTTCTGTGCCGTTCTTCCACTGATTCCTGTATCTATCTCATCAAAAATCAATGTCTCAATATTTTCTTCATCTGCTAAAATAGACTTGATTGCCAGCATGATTCTGGACAACTCACCACCAGATGCAATCTCATGAAGCGGTCGTACTGCCTGTCCTGGGTTTGTAGAAATCATAAAGCAGACATTATCCTTTCCTAATGCAGAATAGTGTTCTGACTGTTCAAAAGCGATTTCAAAGACAACATCTAAAAAGTTAAGATCTAACAATGCTTCTTTAATTAATTTTGTTAATGGAATCGCTGCCTCTTTGCGCAAAGCAGTCAATCTCTCACACTGTATATCCAGTTTTTCCTTTACTTTAGATAATTCCCTTTTTATTTCAGAAATATACTCCTCATAATTGGAAAGTTTTTCATATTTTTCAACACTGTTATCATGATATTTCTGTATTTTCTCTATAGAATCTCCATACTTTGCTTTCAAATGATTAATCAGATTCAAGCGTTCCTCTATTTCTGCAAATTGCTCTCCATCAAATTCCATGGAATCAATATAACTGGAAAGTTCTCTGTTAAAATCATTCAGCAAAGAATCAATGGTCTGCAACTGCTCTGTTAGTCCCCTAGCCTCGGCATCAAGATTAGACACCGTATAAAGCCGTTGTACGGCCGAACCAATGAGATCACCCACACAACCGTTTTGCCCTGCTGTCACTTCATGAACAGCCGCACAGTCAGAAAGAATTTCTTTTGCATGGGATACTTTCTGGTACTCCGTTTCAAGAGATTCATCTTCTCCAGGGCGAAGTTGCGCTTCCTCAATTTCCTGGATTTCATATTTTAAAAATTCCATCTCCCGAATTCTTTGTTCCTCTCCCATATTTTGTTCGGAAAGTTTCTTTTGAAGTTCCTGATACTCATGATATAAGGAAGCGGTCTTTTCTTTTACAGGAGCGATTACACTTCGATGATAACTATCAATAATTTTCAAATGATTCTGCGGTTTTAAAAGAAGCTGGTTCTCATGCTGTCCACTTAGGTCAAGAAGAAGCGGAGAAAGTTCTTTTAATCTGCTAATGGTAATACTGATATCATTTACCTTATTAATAACTCTGTTATTGGTAATCCTCCTTGATATAATAATCTCTCCATCTTCAAATGGAATCTCAAACTCTTCCATCTTTTTTTTGACTGCTTGGCTTTTTGTGTGAAATATCAGTTCAATAAGTGCACTGTCACAGCCATATCTTATCATATCTTTTGGTATTTTCGCACCAAGCGCAGACTGAATCGACCCAATAAGAATCGACTTACCTGCACCAGTTTCTCCTGTAAGTATATTGAGATGATCTGTAAAATCTACCTCTGTTTCTTCAATAAGTGCCAGATTTTTAACATGTAAATTTATGAGCATAGCATCCTCCGATGTTAACGATGTCCCTTCATAATCGTGTCAATTTCCTTCATAACTTCCTCCACCATAGGGGTTTCTTTCACCACGCACATAATCGTGTCGTCCCCGGCAATACAACCAAGCACTCCATGAAGAGAAATAGAATCAATCGCTGCGGCACATGCCATTGCCATGCCTGGAACTGTTTTGATTACTAATATATTTTCTGCATTATCCATGTGAAGAATTCCCTCAGACAATACTCTTTTATACTTGCTGGAAACATGAATATCCTCAGTCTGAATCGGTGCATACTTCTGTTTTCCATTTGCACCGGTAACTTTTGTGAGTTTTAATTCACGAATATCCCTTGAAATCGTCCCCTGCGTCGAAGAAAATCCTGCTTCTGACAATTTTTTGGTCAGTTCTTCCTGTGTTTCTATATCATTTGTCCGAATAATCTCCAGTATTTTTTCCTGTCGTTTTCCCTTCATTCTTATCTCCACTTCTTTTTATAAAAGCTTCTCCTTTAAAATCTGCACAAAGCTGACTTCCGTTGCTTTAATAAACGGTGTTACTTCCTGTGATTTATATATCTTTACCTGATCTCCCGGAACAATGCTTAACCCTTCTCTTCCATCAAAGGAAATAATAGCCTCTTCCTTAATATTACTTCTTATCTGTTCTACTTCCACCGTAACCACATCTTCCTTGGCAAGTACAATACTTCGCGCAGTAAGAGAATGTGGACAGATTGGGGTGATCACAAAATTCTTACAAGTTGGATTGATAATCGGGCCGCCAGCAGACAAATTATAGCCGGTAGAACCAGTTGGTGTACAAACAATAACACCATCTGCCCGGTAGCAGTCAATTATTGAGCCATTAATACCCACTTTTAAACCGATAACTCTCGAAGCTCCAAAACGGTTAATATTAAAGTCATTGAGAGCGATATATGTTGCCGCTTTCTCCCCCTGCTTATACACTTCTGCTGTAAGCATGATACGATTCTCTATCTGATATTGGTCTTTTAATAATAAATCCAATGTCTTTGATAGATCAGCAAGATTCACGTCAGCAAGAAAGCCCAGTGTTCCAAGATTAATTCCAAGTAACGGAATCGTATTTCCAACAAGCATTCTTGCAGCAGCTAAAATGGTACCATCTCCACCAATAACAAGAATACATTGTGTTCCCTCTGGAATATCTATAGAAGTAACGTCTCTGTTATACTGGTCGTATACTCTACATACTGCACCCATTCTTGTAATATGATGTTTGATCTGTTCTGTAATTTCAAGATTAATATCTTTTTGCTTATTTGCAATAATTAAAAAATTATTCATGCTGTCTATTTCGCCGCTTCACGATGAGACAACGACTGATGGGATGCCGCAACAACATCCGGTATCATCTCATCACTAATCTGGCTTTCCTCCGGTCTGTTTAATAAATGCAGTAAGTACTCTATATTTCCCTCTGGTCCTTTAATCGGTGAATAATCAAGATGCAGCAGTGAAAAACCAAGTGCTAAGGCAAAGTCCATAATCTGCTTTATAACATCTTCATGTACTTGTCGGTCTCTTACTACACCTTTTTTCCCTACCTTTTCTCTTCCTGCTTCAAACTGTGGTTTAATAAGACAGACAACCTGTCCATCCTCTTTTAAACATGCCTTTACTGGTGGAAGAATCTTTGTAAGAGAAATAAAGGAGACATCAATAGAAATAAAGTCGGCCAGTTCTCCAATATCTTCCGGTTTCACATAACGCATATTTGTCTTTTCCATACAAACAACACGTTCATCATTCCTGAGTTTCCAATCAAGCTGTCCTCTTCCAACGTCAACAGAAAATACTTTTGCGGCTCCATTCTGAAGCATACAGTCTGTAAATCCTCCAGTAGAAGCCCCGACATCCATACAGGTTTTATCTTTTAAGGAAAAGCCGAACTGTTCTACAGCTTTCTCCAGTTTTAAGCCACCACGACTTACATAGCGAAGCGTAGAACCGTGAATCTCAATAGTTGCGGCAGCCTTCTCATCAAAGGTGCTTCCGGCCTTATCTTCTCGCTGGCCGTTTACGAAAACGACTCCTGACATGATCATCGCTTTTGCTTTCTCTCTCGACGCAGCATGTCCCTGCTCTACTAACAATACATCCAAACGTTGTTTCATTCTAATTCATCCTATCTATTATTGACTTTACAATGGAATCCGCATTGATTCCGGCTTCTTCTCTTTGCTCATTCACAGTGGCATGACCCACAAAATAATCGGAAATACCCAGAGTAAGAAGCTGATCCTTGCATACATTTTTATGGAGAAAAGCAGAAACCATCTGCCCATATCCTCCGATTAACTGATTCTCTTCTACAGTAACAATAAGTGAATATTTTTTGGACAGTACATGCAGCATCTCTTCATCCATTGGGCGAATAAAACGAACATTTACAAGCCCCGGATTATATCCCTGACTTTTAAGAAGCTGCACTGCTTTTTCACATTCTTCCATAATATTTCCTACTGCCAGGATTACGACATCTTGTCCCTCGTAAATCATTTCACTCTTTCCAAGTTCTATCGGAGCATTATATTCAGATAAACCATCATATACACTACCTCTTGGATACTTCATAGCGGTTGGTCCATTATACTCTAAGGCAAACTTCATCATTGCTGGCATTTCTTTTTCATTCTTTGGAGCCATCAATACCATATTTGGAATATGACTCAAATAAGAAATATCAAAAATTCCCTGATGTGTCTCTCCATCTGCGCCTACAAGACCGGAACGGTCAATGCCAAAAAATACAGGAAGCTTCTGGATACATACATCATGAAGGACCTGATCATATCCTCTTTGCAGAAAAGAAGAATATACCGCAAAAACCGGACGCATTCCCTGCGCAGCAAGCCCGGCTGCAAAAGTAACAGCATGTTCTTCTGCAATACCAACATCAAAAAAGCGCTTTGGATAATGCTTTTTAAAAGCTTTTAAACCTGTGCCAGATGGCATAGCCGCTGTGATTGCCACGACCTTTTTATTCTCCCTGGCTAATTCCACCAGGCTCTCAGCAAATATATCTGTGTAGGTCTTTTTCGTTTTCTTTGCTAAAACCTCTCCGGTCTCTTTATCAAATGGCCCGATTCCATGAAACTTTTCTGGATTCTTCTCGGCATACTTATATCCCATTCCCTTTCGGGTAATCGCATGAATCAAAATAGGGCCTTCGTGCTGTTTCGCTCTATTGATTGCGTGAATCAGTTCATAAATATCATGGCCGTTTACAAGTCCATAATACGTAATCCCCATATTTTCAAATAGCATTCCTGGAATAAAAAGCTGCTTGATGGAATCTTTTGATTTCTTTAATGTTCTCGCAACACTTTTTCCTACACCGGGAATATTATTTAGTGCATTTTCTACATTCTCCTTAAACTCACTGTAACTTCTTCTAGAACGCAAATCGTTTAAATAACGGCTCATTCCCCCAACATTCTCTGAAATCGACATTTTATTATCATTTAAGATAATAATCATGTTCTTCTTTTCTCTTCGAAGAATTGATAAATTATTCAGGGCTTCGTAGGCCATTCCACCAGATAAAGCGCCATCTCCGATTACCGCAGCAATGGTTTCTTCTTTTTGTTCTAAATCTCTTGCTACAGCCAGCCCTAATGCTGCTGAAATAGAGGTAGAACTGTGTCCTGTGCCAAATACATCACAGTCACTCTCACATCGCTTAGGAAAACCGCAAAGACCATCTTTTTGTCTTAAAGAAGTAAATTCGTCTTTTCTTCCTGTCAGTAACTTATGAACATAGGATTGATGCCCCACATCGTATACCACCTTATCTTCTGGAAAATGAAGACAGATATGCAGAGCCATTGTAATTTCCACTGCTCCCAAATTCGAGGCAAGATGCCCGCCAGTCTGACTGACATGATCTATGAGGAAATCTCTGATTTCCTGTGCCAGAATCGGATAAAGCTTTGGAGAAATTCTCTTTATATCATTTGGTTCTTTTATTTTATTTAATAAACGTCCCATTACGCATCCTCCGAATGGTATTTTTAATTTTTTCTTCCAACCAGATATAGAAGTAATTCACGTAAAAAAGGATTTTTATACTCTAATTCATCAAAAATCTGTAACGCTTCTCTTGTATATTGTTCTGCATCCTTTTTAGATTGCTCTATACCTTTGAATAAGACGTATGTATTTTTTCCGTTCTTTTCATCGCTTCCTGCTGGTTTTCCAATTTCTTCACTGGTACTTACTACATCGAGAATATCATCTTCTATCTGAAAAGCAATACCTACCTTGTTGGCAATCTGTTCGATCATGGATACTTCTTTCTCGGAAGCTCCTGCAAGTACTGCTCCGATCATCATCGCACATTCAATCAGCGCAGCTGTCTTATTATTATGGATATACATTAATGTATCAAAACTGATTGCCTTATTCTCCTGTTCTACATCGACAGTCTGTCCGCCAATCATACCATAAATTCCTGGTTTTCTTGTAAGAATCTGCAATGCCTTTGCTGTCTGTATATCTTTGTTTGTTCCGTCAAAAGCTTTTGCTGCTGTCTCAAATGCATAGTTTAACAGAGCATCCCCGGCTAATATCGCCATTGCCTCTCCAAACTTTATATGTGCAGTAGGCATTCCTCTTCGCAATGCATCATTATCAAGTGCTGGAAGATCATCATGTATCAACGAGTACGTATGAATCATTTCTATGGCAGCCATAAAAGGCTCGATCACAGAAGAATCCACTCCCCCAAACATCTCATATGTCTCTGCCATAAGCATTGGGCGCAGACGCTTGCCCCCAGCTTTTACACTATAATTCATTGCAGAAAGTACTGTTTTTTGTAATCCTTTTTCTTCTGGAAGATAGAAATCAATTGTTTGTTCAATCTTCTCAATCTTCTTCGAAAGCTGTTCCTTTATGGATGGCATCATTTTGTCCCTCCTGTAAGATAATTATCTCTTTTTGTGTTTTATCTAATGTCTGAGAGCATTTATCTAAAATCTTCACTCCCTTTTTATATAAGTCCATAGAATCAGACAGGCTGATTTCTTCGGAAGAAAGCTGTTCGATAATGTCTTCTAACTGCTCGAAAGCTCCTTCAATTGAAAATTTTGTTTTTGCCATGACAAACCTCTTTATTTTTTATTCTTTTTCACTGAAACCGGCATTACCTCAGCCTGTCCATCTGAAAAAGTAATGAAAAAAGGATTCTCCTTTTCTATCTGCCCGGCAGAAGTAAGGGGATTTCCCTCTTTCGTTTGTGCAAATACATATCCGCCTCTCAGACGGGATGTTGGGGACAGGGCAGAAAGCCTGTCTACATATCTTGTAAATTGCTGCTGTCTGCTTTGATACTTATCCCGCATTGCCTGTTGCAATCTGCCTTCTAAACGCTCGTAAATGAGCTGATGACTCATCAGCTTTTTATCTGGCCGCTGTGCCTCAAGCTGCCTTTCTAACAAAGCGGTCTTCCCATACATCAGCATCAGTTTTTGCTGTAGCAGTGTCCCGAGTACTTCCTGATAGTTATGCATTCTTGTGTAAAAAGAAGTCATATCCGGAATAGCCAGCTCACAGGCTGCAGAAGGAGTTGCTGCCCGCACATCTGCACAGTAGTCAGCAATTGTCATATCAATTTCATGTCCGGTTCCTGATATGATCGGTGTGTCTGCACAATAAATCGCATCGGCAACTTCTATCTCATTAAAGGCCCATAAATCTTCGATAGAACCTCCACCACGGCCGATAATAATAATATCAACCCCTGCTGTATCAAAATACCGAATACCTCTTGCAATCTGCGCAGCCGCACCCTCTCCCTGTACTTTTGACGGATAGAGGTACAGCTGAACCGAAGGATTTCGTCTTTTGGCAATACTTTTAATATCTTCTATTGCTGCCCCGGTAAGTGCTGTCACAATCCCAATTTTTTCTGGATAAGGCGGCAACGGCTTCTTTCTTTCAAAATCAAAATATCCTTTCTGCGCTAATTCCTTCTTTAACTGTTCATAACGAATATATAATTCTCCAGCTCCGGAGAGTTCTATCTTTCGAACATACATCTGATATGTTCCTGTCTGTTCATATACAGAAATATTACCACAAGCTTCTATAAGCTGACCATCTTCGAGATGAAACGTTAGCCCTTTATAGCGGTCCGAAGAAAACATAACACAGCGCAGAGCACTCTTTTCATCCTTTAGCGTAAAATAAATATGGCCAGAAGAATGATATTTGCAGTTAGAAACTTCTCCCTTTAAATATATTTTTTTTAAAGCATAATCGCTTTCAAAAATACGATGAATATAAGAATTAATCTGTGTGACAGAAAAAATATGCTTCATTTATAAATACCCAATCAAAAAGGCGGCAAAGAATATTGTTCCGTGCCGCCTCATTCTTCTTCAGTTATCCAGGTACAGGTCACGAATTATTCGCTATGCCAGCTTTGCAAGAACTCCATTTACAAAACGAGGAGCTTCCTCGCTGCAATAAATCTTTGCAAGCTCTACGGCTTCATTAATGGCAACTCCCGTAGGAATATTCGCATCATTTGTAATCTCATAAACTGCAAGACGCAAAATGGCAAGCTCTGGCTTTCCAAGTCTTTCAAGTCTCCAGCCCTCACAAATCGAATGAATCTGCTCATCAATCTCCGGAAGGCGTTTTAAGATACTTCCAATCTTTGTCTCGATATAGATCTGGTCTTTTCCCTCTATATCCGTTCTTTCTTCAAAGTACCATTTTATCTGCTCCTGTAATTCTTCCTGTGTATTAAATTCTATGCGGAATAGTAAAAGAAAAATAGTCTCTCTTACTTTTCTTCTAGACATCTTCATATGTCAAACCTCCATTATCTTCCGTGTATTCTTTGTAGTCAGTCTATTCATAATCCATCTGGATTCCGGCTATGCGGATATTCACTTCAGAAACCGTAAGGCCTGTCATTGTCTCAATCGCGCTCTTTACCTTATCCTGTACTTCCTGAGAAGTTTTTGGGATGCTTACACCGTAGCTGAGTACAAGATTCAGTGTCACATCAACCTGTGTGCCAGTAATTGTTACCTTTACGCCTTTGGAAAGCTTCTTCATTCCAAGCTTACTTACGATCTCATTGGTAATATTGCCAGACATCTTAGCAACGCCCTCTACTTCTGTTGCCGCAAGGCCAGCGATAACTGCAACTACTTCATCTGCAATCTGAACCTGTCCTACATCTTCTATGTTATAAACCGTGTGATTTATCTTTGTATCTTTTTCTTTTCCCATGGAAACCTCCTTTTGTCTACAGTCCACAGAAAACTCTCCATGAAGTTTTCCACATTCTTAACAGATGTTGGAAAACTTCATGAAAAGTCCTCACATAAAAATGTAAACAATTTTATATCGATTTATTCTATAATTATAACAGACATCTATGTTTTTGCAACAGAAATCTTTTAACTTTCTGTCGTCTGCATTTTACTTATGACAAGCTGACTGACACTATATCCTGTTTTTCTTGTAACAATATCCTCAATCTGTGCTCGGTCAGACGAGGAAAGTTCCTCATAATTTAGTACGACATCTACACTGTCCTCTCCGATAGAGACTACTGCATCTTCAAATCCTTTGGATGCCAAAAGCTGTTCCGTTGCAGATTCTTTTTCCATAATATCCGCAAGTTCAGTAAGTTTATCTACCGCTTCTTTCTTTGCATCTTCACTGACAGAAGTGCTATTAATAATTTCATCAAGGGACTCTTTGGTTTTGGAATGTGTCTGTTCTCTCTCCATTCTGGCACCCGCTACATATTCACTTACCTGAGCCTGTGTCAGGACAGCATCCCCAATGGTCTCACTGCTTGCGTCTGTCTGCGTCTCTTTTGCATTCTCTGATGAATTTTTTGAAAGACTTTTTGATACATCTTTTGAAGCCTTAGCTTTTTCCTTTATCAGGGAATCTCCATCTGAAATATCCATCGTATCAATTGTTTCCACGGAACCGGCTGTTTTTTTCGTTCCATCAGAGGATGTATTTTGCTCTGTAAAATTCAGATATCCTGCAACTGCAATCATGATTGCCAATGCCGTAATGGCAATCTGATTTTTCTGAAATACTTTCTTCATTTTGCAACCTCCATTTTTAACACTTTAATATGATTTGCCGAAACTCCAAACAATACCTGCACTGCTTCTAAAACGGATGCTTCTACCACCTTATTTCCCGCTCCTTCACAGGAAATGACAATTCCTGAAATTTCCGGCTCTAATTCTTTTATTATATAAGGGGCAGAATTTCCAGAAGAATCGGAAAGAATCGTCTCTTCCTGCTTTTTTTGATTTTTATTTACTTTTTGTGTTTCTCCGCTTCTTTCTTCCTCTGTTTGTTTCTCCTCTGACAAATCTTTATTTAATACAGATTCTTTAGAAGATTTTAAGGTAATCATCACTTCTGCTTTTCCTACACCATCCACATTTTCAAGGATATGTACTAATTTATTTTCAAGTGCCTCCACATATGCATCATTCTGACTTGTCTCTATGGATTTTTCTTGTTTTTCGCTTGTTTTTGAAGAAGAATTTTTCCATTCAGAAAAATTAGCAGCAAGAAGAACGATTCCCGCAATTGCTATTAAAATAATTTTCTCCATCCCAAAGTCTTTTAAACTTATCTTTTTAGGCATTTTTTTATCCATCTTCACTCCACCTCTACAAAAACATCTGATTCTTCTAAATCATAAAGCTGCATTAAAATCTTTTTTAAACTTTCTACATGTGAGGGATTGTCTGTTGTATGAAGCGTGCTGTCGCTCCCTTTTAGCAAGATTCCCCTTATCTCTATCTGTTTTAAATGTTCTTTTTTGTTATCCCACCAAAAGGTAATCTTTTTTACCTGAATATTCTTTTTCTTTGCAATTTCTTCTATCTGATTTTTATATGCTGTCTCATATTCTTTTTTTAGCACGTCTTGCATATCCTGAAATTCTTTTACATTTCCTAGTAGATTTCGTTCATTCTTCCATTCTTCCTGCAAAAAAGATACCTGGAAATACTGCTCTGTTCCTGCAAAATCAATGACAGGTTTTAACAGACACACTACAAGCAAAAATCCAGAAAAAAAACGATAATATTTTTCATATGCTGTTTTTTGCATTAAATTATCACAGATTAATAATAGAACATTCATATATAAAATTGTTTTTAACCAGCTTTTTATATATTCCATTACATCCAGCTCCTACTTTTATTTATGGTCTTTTATAATTTCACAATGCTTTATCCTATATGATTTGTGGTAAGTGTGGTAAGTGCGATAATCACAATAAATAAAACAGAAGACATACACAATACCTTTATTAACAGCAATCCACATTTCACTGCCGCACTAATACACTCTACAAAACGTTCATCCGCAACCGGCTCTAACACAACAGACAATAGGAAATAAAAAAAGACATAACATAACAGTTTTGTAAGAGGCAAAAGAAGAAAGAGAAAAAGGAATACAATGCCAGCTGCCCCTAATGCATTTTTTATAACAAGAGAAGAACCAAGTACCGTCCCTGTAACACTTTGGACAACAGATCCTGCTCCCGGAATCAATCCGATCATTTTGTTTAGTACATTATTTTTTGCCGCATCAAAAGAAGGCGCAATCATTGTTTCTAACAGATGAAATCCAAAAAAGAGAAAAAAAAGTACCTGTACACCTTTTGATAAAAAAAGAAAAAGGCCTTCACATAATCTTGAAATATTTTGCTTTTTTGAAAATCGGTTTAGTAACTCTAATAGAAGATAATATTGTAGCAACGGAAGAAAAATTTTTATACAAATCCAGTTTAAAAGCAGCACTACAATAATAAAATACTCATAAAATACAACACCTGTAGATAGATTTCCAGAAAGAGAAACTGCCAGTGTATACACAGGAAGCAGTACTTTTAGAAAAGAGGACAGAAGAATTACTGTATTTTCAAACAAGGTTGTCATTGCCGTAAAATTAGTAAAAATAATAGAAAATGTTATGAGATATGTAACAAAAAATCCACTGTCCGATACTCCATATGGTTGAAAGGAAGAAGAGATATTCGAAAATACCGCCGAAAATAAGATGACACCGATAAGCTCTGTAATAAGTATTTTCGAAGAAAAAACTTCTCTAAAAGCAATATCTATAAACCATCCTCCGATTTGCTGAAAGACTTCTGTAAACTGCATAGAAAGAATTTTTTCAAAGATAGAAGAAAAATCAGGGTACTTTTCTTCTCCAAGTTGTTCTATTTGTTTTGAGAGAGCTGTAATATCTATTTCTTCTTTTTTTGTCTGTGCCTGGAGAGTAAGTGGATGAAGATAGCAAAGAAAAAGAAAGTGTGTAAGAAATCCTATAACATATAAAAAAGTTTTCTTTTTATTTTTTCCCATTTTTTACCTACTTTCCGTTCTGGCCTTCTTTTCTATAAAAAATCATCATGTAAGTAAATGTTCGATCGTTTCAAGTAAGGAACTGATAATTGGAATACTTAATACTAAAATAGATAATTTACCGATGGTTTCTATCTGAAAAGAGATGGAGTGATAGCCAAGATCCTCACACAAATTAGACGCAATCTGGCATATATAAGCAATAGCAAGTAATTTTAATAGTATTTTAATATACATACTACTTATCGGAATTCTCTTTTGCAATGTCTGTACAAAATTTAAAACTTCTTTCAAATTAGAAGTCAGATATCCAATCAGGAATAAACAGACTGCCAAAAGAACAAGTGTACTATATTCTGGTTTAAATTGTTTTGTAACCATTGCAAGCATTGCTCCTGCAATTCCTATCAGTGCAATTTTAAAAACAAGCATCCTATCCTCTCCTATAATTGAAAAAGGCTGTATATCTCTGTAAAAAGTTCACTGATGCAGGGAATAATCCAGGAAAGCACAATAAAAAGACCTGCCAGAGAAACAAGAAAGGCCTGTTCTTCCCGTCCTGAATGTTTTAGTACCTGGCCAAGTATTGTGACAAGAATTCCTACCGCTGCAATTTTAAAAATTAATTCAATTGTCATCTTTCTCTCCTTTTTCACGCTACCTGTTTCTTTTAAAAAAGCAAAATTACTGCCAATGCCCCCATACAAAGACATGAAATGAGGACTACTTTCTTCTTATTTGTATATTCTTTTTTCATCTGCAAAATTTTCTCATTTAAATATGTGGAAAGCTGCTTTATCTCTTCCCTCTGATACTCCATATCATCGGACAAAAGATTTCTTCCAGCATTTAAGAATAGATTTTGTTCTTCTTTTGAAAACTTTTCTTTCCATGTTTTTTTTAAAAGTCTTTCATAGATTGTCAAAAAGCTTTCCTCTGTATTTTTTGTTAATGTGATAGAAAGCTCAAAAAAAAATTATGCCAGCGGGTATTAGTACGGTCGCTTAACTCTCCAAATAAAATAGGCAGCGGCGTTCTTGTATTACGTATTTCCGATTCAAGAATCCGATATAATAAATCCCCTTCTTCTAAGAGGCGGATATGTTCTGCAGCAGGCTCCATCAATTTCATTCCAAAAAGATAGGCTGCAATTAGTACCAGACTACCTCCCAATATTTTTACCATAAAATTTTTTCTCCCTTTTCTTTGATTTTTTATTTTTCTTACTTTCTCTGCTGCTCTTTTACTTTTATAAGTATAGATTATCTGTTTTTTGTTATTTATTTCTGTATCCCATCCTGATTATATATCGTTATTCTTCGTTCTCTATCTCCCTTCTTACTTAAAAATACATATCGTTCAAAAGGATATTTTTTTAAATATTCCCCCAATACCGGGCGTGCAAAAATATCCTGCATCGAATTTCCATGTACTGTCATTAATAAACGACAGCCACAATTTCGTACATATGCCATTGCCTTAATATCTTTTTCTCCGCCAATTTCATCCGCGGCAAGAATTTCCGGTGTCATAGTACGGAGCATCATTAGCATTCCCGCCGCTTTTGGACAGTGATCCATTAAATCTGTTCGGTTTCCCAAATAAAATCCAATTCCTTCTCGGGTGCGGTTTCCAATCTCACTCCGCTCGTCTACAACAGCTACATTCTTTCCTGTAATTGTGTCTGTTCCATCAGAAAGCAGGCGGATTATGTCCCGCAAATACGTTGTTTTTCCACAGCCTGGCGGTGAGATTAGAAGTGTGTGACAAAATGTGTTTCCTTCAAAAAGTTTTGGTACAATGCACTCTGCGCATCCAATGACTTCTCTTGCTACACGAAGATTGATTGAAGAAATATGTTTTATCTGCGGCTTTTCTTCCCCCCTGTAATAATATTTGCCACATAAGCCTGCCCGGTGTCCTCCTTTTAAAGTAATAAATCCTTCCCCGATTTCTTCTGTGTAGGCAAAAACAGAATACTGGCTGATTTTTTCAAAGATAAGTTTTAGTTGTTCCGGCGATAAAATCCAATTATCCTCTTCTTTTGCTATAGCTCTTCTTTTTTCCGCAGCTTCTTCTTTTTTTAAAAAATAGTTTTCCTGCGTTGTCTCAATCAAAACCGGAAGATCTGCTCGCAGACGGATTTCTGTTAGATTTCTAAAAGTTACGCTTTCTTCTATTCGCTGCCTTAATTTTTGTGGAAAAATCTGAAGCAGTTCCTCTCGGTATAGCTTCTGCTGCACCTATTTCCTCCTTTCTAAAACGGCTATATAAAAATTCAAGAATGCCCCGGCATACATGCTCCTTCCCCTTTTTGAAATTGATCATATAGCAGGTTTTTATAAAACAAAAATCTTAATGAAGTATCCAGCAATTGAATTAACGAGGATTCTCGCTTAATTCCCTGAGAATTTTGTTATCTGTAATACAATTTCCTTACACAAAAAAACAGCCTGTTTCTTATAATATATGAAACAGGCTGTAAGATATGTTATCTTTTCTTTTTATAATTTAATTATGAATTTAGTTGTACAATAAGGAAACTCTTCCTGCTATACAATGATTCCTTTATACCACAGGCGATATTTAGATCGCATTTTACAACTACAGAGTCTATTGATAAACACCTCTTGTTGTTCTTTCCTTTGGTTTGAAACCAGCAGCACGTAAGGCATCTATGATTTTCTTCTTATGATCATGTCCGAATGCTTCCATTGTGATCGTAAGCTCTACAGAACTATTACGGTTTACGCTGACAAACTGATTGTGCTCAAGCTTGATAACATTACCCTGTACATCTGCGATAACTTTAGATACTTTATTAAGCTGTCCTGGTACATCCGGCAGTAAAACCGACACGGTAAAGATTCTGGAACGCTGGATAAGACCGTTTTGTACAACAGAAGCTAATGTGATGATATCCATATTTCCACCGCTTAAGATAGAAACAACTTTCTTTCCTTCTGGTTTTAAATGTTTTAAAGCAGCTACTGTAAGAAGTCCGGAGTTTTCAACAAGCATTTTATGGTTCTCTAAAATATCAAGGAACGCAACGATTAACTCGTCATCTTCGATGGTGATAATATCATCTAAATTCTCCTGGAGATATGGGAAAATAGTTTCGCCTGGTGTCTTTACAGCAGTACCGTCTGCGATTGTATTGACTCCCTTTAATGTTACTGGATGTCCTGCTTTTAAAGATTCCTGAAGGCAGTTTGCTCCGGCTGGCTCTACACCGATGACTTTAATCTTTGGATTTAACATCTTAGCAAGAGTGGAAACACCAGTGGAAAGTCCACCGCCGCCAACTGGTACTAAAATCATATCTACGGTAGGAAGTTCCTTTACAATTTCCATTGCAATAGAACCCTGACCAGTTGCTACTTCTAAATCATCGAAAGGATGAACAAAAGTATATCCATGTTCTGCTGCTAACTCTTTTGCTTTTTCGCAGGCTTCATCGTATACGTTACCATGAAGAACAACTTCTGCTCCAAGTTCCTTTGTACGGTTTACCTTTAATAAAGGTGTTGTTGTAGGCATAACAACGATTGCCGGTGCACCAAACTTTCTTGCGGCATATGCTACACCCTGTGCATGATTTCCAGCAGAAGCTGTGATAAGACCTTTTGCTTTTTCTTCATCACTTAATGTACTGATTTTATAATATGCTCCACGAATCTTGTATGCTCCTGTGAGCTGAAGATTCTCTGGTTTAAAATAAACTTTGTTTCCTGTCATCTGTGAGAAGAAGTCACTTTGTACAAGGTTTGTTGGCAAAACAACTTCCTGCACTCGCTCGTACGCTTCTTCGAACTTGTCTAATGATAATTTTTCCATCATTATATGCATTCCTCCATTATATTCTTCTTGCATTTTTATAATTATATCGCAATTATATAATTATGAATAGCTTTTTTCATTCTTTTTTCTTGTCTGCAGTTGTTTGAAATTATAATTATTGTCAATATACAAAAAATTTATTATTGTTAATTTTTATATATTAACAATTTTTTATTCTTCGTCTTCTGCTGGTTTTTCAAAGAGTGCATTTACAAAAGAATCAGCATCAAACTTCTGTAAATCTTCGATTTTCTCTCCGATTCCAATATATTTTACTGGAATTCCAAGCTCTGCCTGAATTGCGATGGCAATACCACCTTTGGCTGTTCCGTCAAGCTTTGTAAGTACGATACCGGAAATATCAGATACTTCTTTAAACTGTTTTGCCTGCACTAAAGCATTCTGACCTGTTGTTCCGTCAAGAACGATTAATGTTTCAAGGTAAGCTTCTGGAAATTCTCTTTCAATGACTCTTCGAATCTTTGAAAGCTCATTCATAAGGTTCTTCTTATTATGAAGACGTCCGGCAGTATCGCATAAAAGAACATCGGCATGTCTTGACTTTGCTGCCTGGCAGGCATCATAAATAACTGCTGCCGGATCAGAACCTTCCTGCTGTGCAATAATGTCAACACCAGCTCTGTTAGACCACTCTGTAAGCTGCTCAATCGCTGCTGCACGGAAAGTATCCGCTGCTGCCATAATAACCTTTTTATTCTGTGATTTCAGCTGTGCAGCAAGCTTTCCAATTGTTGTTGTTTTTCCAACACCGTTTACACCAATCACAAGAACGACTGAAGTACGGTTCTCATATTCGTAAGCTGTCTCATCAACTTCCATCTGCTTTTTAATAATATCAATTAAAAGCTGACGACACTCAGCAGGCTCTTTAATATGTTCCTCTTTTACCCTTTCCTGTAAATCTTCAATAATATTCATTGTCGTATCTACACCCAGGTCACCCATAATCAGAATCTCTTCTAATTCCTCATAGAAATCATCATCAATTTTTGAGAATCCATGAAAAATTGAATCAAGACCTGAAGCAATGTTCTTTCTTGTTTTGGTCAGCCCGCTAACCAGTCGGCTGAAAAATCCTTTCTTTTCTCCCATAACTACTCCTTTTTAATTTAAATCTTTGTCAATCAAATCAACAGAAATCAATGTGGAAATACCCTTCTCCTGCATTGTGATTCCATACAGGGCATCTGCCGCATTCATTGTTCCTCTTCGATGTGTGATGACGATAAACTGTGTGTCTTTCGAGAGTTTCTTTAAATATTTGGAAAAACGCACGATATTGGCATCATCAAGTGCAGCCTCAATCTCGTCAAGAAGACAGAATGGAGATGGCTTTAAGTTCTGAATGGCAAATAATAATGCAATCGCTGTCAACGCTCTCTCTCCACCAGAAAGCAGCATAATATTTTGCAGTTTCTTTCCCGGCGGCTGTGCGATAATTCGAATGCCACATTCTAAAATATTCTCGTTATCCATCAGTTCAAGAGAAGCAGTACCTCCCTCAAATAAATCTTGGAAAACCGTCGTAAACATCTGCTGAATATTACCAAATTCCTTTGTAAACTGTTCTTTCATGGCAGTATTTAATTCCTCAATCATTGTTAGAAGTTTGGCTTCTGCTTCTTTGATATCATCATACTGGTCTCGTAAGAACTCGTATCTCTCGCCAACCTCTTTGTATTCTTCAATGGCGTTGATATTGATATTTCCAAGTTCTTTAATCTGTCTTTGCAGTTCTTTTTTCTGTTTACGCTGTTCGGCAGCTTCCTCTGCTTTTACCTCGTAATGCTTCAAAGTAAATGCCTGATTATATGTAATCTCATAAGTTTCCCACATATAGTCAATCTTACTTTCAAAATCTTCTTTCATGCGCTCTTGCTTAGAAGATAACTTAGCAGCTTCTTTTTCAAGAATCAACAGCTTTTCATTCTCACTCTCTAATTCCTGAAAAATCTGATTCTGCTTTTTCATTGCTGTGGAACGCTGCTGCTTTAATTCTTCGAGATTGGTGGAAATTTCATCCATCTGTATTGTAATCTCCTGCAAAGCCGCTTTCAATGTCTTTTGTTCTTCCTCATAGGAAATATTTTCTTCGGTAAGGCGTTTGATTTCTTTTTTATTTTCCTCTAGAGAGTTCTTGATATTCTCTATTTCTTTTTCAATACGTTGCTTATTACTACGCAGATAATCCAATTCCTGACGCATTTTTGAAAGCGAAATTCTCTGCTCGTTCTTCTCGGATTCCAGTTTAGAAACTTCGGCTCTTATTTCAGAAAGCTGTTCTTTTAAGGAATCAAGTACCGTATTGTTCTGCTCATGAATCTGTTCATTATCTTCCTGTTCTTTTAACAGGGCCTCTTTCTGAGAACGAATTTCATCAATTTGTTCTTTTAAAATCTGATGTTCCTCTTTTAATGACGTAATTCTTTCAGAAAGTTCTTCTTTTTTGGCATCCATATCAGGAATCTGATTACTCAGGTCATGAAGTAAAAGTGATGCTGCATCCAGTTTGGCCTTCCTTTGCTGTTTTTGTTCCTCTAACTTCTGCTGTCCTGCTTTTAATTCCGAAAGAGCTTCCTTTCTCTCTTCCCAGGCAGCCTTCGCCTTTCTTAAAGAATCTTTGCACTCTTCAATCTCACGCTTTCGACCGAGAAGATTGCCAGAATGCCGGAACGCTCCACCGGTAATTGCTCCACCAGGATTTAACAGCTCGCCATCAAGTGTAACAAGACGAAGACTGAAGTTATTCTTTCTCGAAAGAGAAAGAGCATGGTCTACCGTATCTACAACAACAGTTCTTCCGAGCAAAGAATCTACTAATGCCTGAAAACGTTCCTCTACCTTCACAAGTGTGCTGGCAATACCAATAACACCTTCATCTTGTAAAACAGATGGGGAAATTGTGCTGTTTCTTCTTCGGATATTTGTAAGCGGTAAAAAGGTTGCCCGGCCAAAACGATTCTTCTTTAAAAAGTTAATCATCTTTTTAGCGGTCTCATTATCCTCAGTAACAATGTTCTGTAATGCACCACCAAGCGCAATTTCAATGGCGGTCTCGTACTTTTCCGGAAGTGCTAAAATATCCGCTACTACACCGATGATGCCCGGATTGGCATTCTTTTGCTCCATGATACGGCGGATAGACTGATTATACCCATCATACCGCTCCGTAATATTCATCAATGTCTCATAGCGGGACTTCGTACGAAGGTATTCTTGATTTAAGTTTCCCATCTCGTCCTGATATTTCTGTTCTTTTTCCTGAAGATGTTTTTCCCTTTTCTCAAGTTCCTGATACAGATTTTCCTGCTTTTCAAAGGCCTCTTTTGCTGCATCCTGCTGTTTGAGCAGTTCTTCCGCTGTTTCGTTATATTCCTTTAATTCGGAGTTAAAAGAAATATAGCGACTGTTATACTCAGCATTACGAATCTCCAACTGTTCTTCCATTGCCGCATAACGGCTCAGTTTTTCCTTTGTGTCAGAACTGGTGTTCATAATCGAAAAGAGACGGTCATTCTCCCCGGAAATCTTCTTCTCGCAAGATTCCTGTTCTTTTCTTCTTGTAAGAATGGACTCTTCTAACTCTTCTAACTTCTTTTGTCCGTCACTGATTTCCTGTTTTTTTTGAACAGTTTCTTTTTTTAATACCTCGATTTCCGCTGTTTTTGTGTCTTTTTCTTCATCACTCTGTTTTTCTAACTCTTCATAATGTGTAATTAAAAGAGTGTTCGATTCTACTTTATGAGAAAGTAAAAGAATCTCATTATCTTTCGTCTCTTTTTTCCGGCGAAGCTCTTCTTTTTCTGATTCCTTTGTCTCAAGACTTTCTGTGACTGCCTGCGTCTGATCCTGAAGCTTTCCATTCTTTTCCTTAATCTTTTCGTATGTCTTTCTCGTATCCTCTAAATCTCCAGAAACGATTTTGTACTGGCGCTCATTTTCCTCCTGCTCTTTTTTCAGTCGTTCATAATCATAAAGGAAAAGATGAATATCAATATCTTTTTCTTCATCACGAAGTTTTAAATATTCCTTTGCCTTCGCACTTTGTTTTTCTAACGGACCGACCTGTTTTTCAAGCTCAGCCAGAATGTCGGTAACACGCTCTAAGTTCTGGCGTTCCTGCTCTAAGGATTTCTCAGTAACCGTACGATTCTTTTTATATTTGGCAATTCCAGCTGCCTCATCAAATAATTCTCGGCTGTCTTCAATCTTGCCACTTAAGATTTTTTCCACCTGGCCCTGTCCGATAATCGAATAGCCCTCTTTACCAATACCGGTATCGTAAAAAAGCTCCACGATATCTCTTCTTCGGCAGGAACTTCCGTTAATGAGATACTCACTCTCTCCAGAACGATATACTCGTCTTGCCACCGTCACTTCCTCATAATCAAGAGGAATAATACGGTTTGCATTTTCAAAAGTAATCGCCACATAAGCAAATCCCATCGGTCTTCTGCTTTGTGTACCGGAGAAAATAACATCTTCCATCTTCGAACCTCGAAGCTGTCTGGCACTCTGCTCACCTAAAACCCAGCGCACCGCATCTCCGATATTACTCTTTCCACTTCCGTTCGGGCCTACAATACCTGTAATTCCCTGTGGAAACTCAAACACGATCTTATTGGCAAAGGACTTAAATCCATTAATTTCGATACTTTTTAAATACATACTACCTCCGCCGCTTTTTTAACAACAGTATCGTCTGATAAGCGGCAATCTGCTCTGCTCCCTTTTTTGTCTTTCCTTTACCGATAGCATATGTCTTACCACCGATTTTGGCTTCAACGGTAAACTCTTTATTATGGTCTGGACCTGCTTCTCTTGTAAGGACATACTCAAGACGTGGATCAGGACCTGCCTGCACCATCTCCTGCAAAATCGTTTTCGCATCATAAAATAAGGATTTATCTTCTACATCTTTTAACAGATGTGTATGAATAAATGTTCTCGCTCTATCCATTCCGCCGTCTAAATAAATCGCTCCGATCAATGCCTCAAATGCATCGGAAAGAATAGAATCTCTTTCTCTTCCACCTGTTGCATCTTCTCCTCTGCTTAAAAGAAGATATTTGCCAAGTTCTACATCTCTTGCACAGATAGCTAAGGTATACTCACATACGAGACTGGAACGAAGCTTTGTAAGACGGCCCTCATTATAACCTGGATATTCTCTGAATACATAATCAGAAATGGTAACCTCTAACACAGCATCTCCCAAAAATTCCAGACGCTCATTATTTGCCTTCCTTCGTCCTCTCTGCTCATTCGCATAGGAACTATGTGTCATTGCCAGTGCTAATGTACGCTTATTTGTAAAAGTATAACCTATCTTTTCTTCTAATCCTTTAAATCTCTCTGTCCGAATCATTACTGCTCGCCTGCCTTCTCTTCTTTTGCCTGTGCCATTTCTTCTGCAAGATGCGCTACAATCTTTTCATTAATACGCTGCTCTTTAAAAGTAACACACTGGAAAATGGCAGTCTTTGTCTCTTTTGCCTTTGCACTTCCGTGAATCTTTACAACAAGTCCCTTTAAACCAAGAAGTGGTGCTCCGCCGTACTCTGTTGCATCAAATGTCTTTAACGTATCTTTTAAAGCAGGTTTTACTAAAAGACCACCAATCTTACTTCTCGTTGTGGACATCATTCCTTCTTTAATTACATGAATCAATGTGCTGGCAAGACCTTCCTCAAGCTTTAAGATGACATTACCAACAAACGCTTCTGTTACGATAACATCTGCCTCACCCTTTGGAATATCTCTTGCTTCAATACTTCCGATAAAATTAATATTCTTACATGCCTTTAATAAAGGATAGGTTTCCTTTACAAGTGCATTACCTTTTGCCTCTTCTGCACCAATATTTACAATAGCAACACGAGGATTCTTTACACCGACAACGTCCTCCATATAAATAGAACCCATCTGTGCAAACTGTAAAAGATGTTCTGGACGGGCATCGACATTCGCACCGCAGTCAATTAAAAGCGAAACCCCTTTGGCTGTTGGAGTAAGAGGGGCAAGAGGAGCTCTCTTTACTCCTTTTCCCTTTCCAATTAAGACCTGTCCACCAACAAGAATCGCTCCTGAACTTCCGGCAGAAACAATGGCATCGCACTCGCCGCTCTTTACAGACTTAATCGCAACAACTAAAGAAGAATCTTTCTTCTTCTTAATTGCCATTGCAGGAGCTTCATTACAACTAATCTCCTCCGTTGTATGAGTAATCCCAATCTGTTCCTTATTATAAGTATATTTATTAAGTTCCGTCTCAATCTTATCTTTATCACCAAATAGACGAAGCTTAATATCTGCTCTTTCGTTAATCGCCTCAATCGCACCTTTGATAATCTCTGCGGGTGCGTTATCTCCACCCATCGCGTCAATTGCGATTACGTTCTTATATTCCATAAAAGGCTCCTTTCCTTTAAGAAAGTACTCTCGGAAAATCATTTTACAAAAACCTTCCGAGAATACTTTGCAATTTTATTGTAAGTTTTATCATATAATAAAGTCACAGACTAGAGTAACACAATTGGGAGAAGATTTCAAGAATGCAGATTACTATTTAATTCATTAAGAGACAGACACCTGAGAAGAAAACCGATACCCTATATTTGTGGTCTCGGAGCAAGGTTTAGATGCGAGTGCATAAAGCGAGCATTTAAACTGCAGCGACTAATGTCACAAATATAGGGTATCGGTTCTCTTCCCGCCTGTCTTTAGGTGGATTTTGTTTGAATTAAATTTAATTTCATAATATGAATTTTTCCTGATTCATTTTTCTTTTGATGAATACAGCGCTGTCCTACAAAGTGTATTTCTGGATTCTTTGTTACTTCTATTAAATTTTCAAGATATGTTTCACCTGTTACGAAATCTTCTTCTTCCTTTGCCATATGTACAGCAATCATAGAACTTGACAGTTTTCCGCAAAGATGAACAACGCTATTTGAAAGGAACTTCTCTATTTCTTTTAAAAGCATGAATGTAGCCATTCCACTACACTCTTTAAAATACTTTTCTCCAACCATATCCATTGTTGCTGTTGGTTCTGCTAAAGAAATGATTCGGCAGCCTGCCTGGATGACAGCTTTGATATATTCTGCTTCTTCTAATACTATCTTTTTCAATATTTTCTCAAGCTTTTCTGGTTCCGTTTGCATTGCCAGATACAGTTTCATAGGGTCAATCAAGGCTGCTAATATAGAAAACGGAGCTTCTGCTTCAAGGATAAGAGGCTTTTCTTTTAATTTCTTTGTAACCTCTATGATAGTTTTAATACGTTTGTCTTGCATAAGAGTAAACTGTTCAGGTTTTATTTCTTCTAACCTAGAAAAAGGATAATCTCCTGTTGTCCAGTAATTTTCTCTTTTTATAACATCAGCTCCAAGAACTGCGCCTTCAAGGTTCTGAACAAGAGGTAATATAATTTCTTTCCGATTTTCTGCCTTTTTCCATGCAAGCAGAACTTTAGCCATTTCTTCTTCATTTGAAAGAATTGATAAATCTTTTTCCCATAGCCATCGGGGCATCGTTCTTTTGTCGTCTCCATTGCATTTCCATATTTGTCCCATTCTCGTACTCTCCTTAGAAACAAAAATCTTATTAGGATAATAAAAAAAGGATACTGTAAAGTACCCTTCCTTAAGTGATGTTATTAAAACGTGGGCAAGAGGATTCGAACCCCCGACCTTTTGGTCCGTAGCCAAACGCTCTATCCAGCTGAGCTATGCCCACAAAATTCTTAAGATATGCCGGCGATCGGAATCGAACCGATACGGGAGTATAAGTCCCGCAGGATTTTAAGTCCTGTGCGTCTGCCAGTTCCGCCACGCCGGCATAAATGGGACCTACAGGACTTGAACCTGTGACCCTCTGCTTGTAAGGCAGATGCTCTCCCAGCTGAGCTAAGATCCCAAATATACTTATTAAATTTTAATTCCTTACGGAAACGACCCGGATGGGATTCGAACCCACGACCTCCGCCGTGACAGGGCGGCGCTCTAACCAGCTGAGCCACCGGGCCAAAAAGGTATGTACCTTCAAAACCACACACAAACTATCATTTTCTATTCCAATAACTTACTAAGGTCAAGCTTTCGACCGATTAGTAACAGTCAACTCCATGCATCGCTGCACTTCCATCTCTGCCCTATCTACCTCATCGTCTCTAAGGGGTCTCTCACTCTTTCGAGTATGGATATCTCATCTTGAGGGGGGCTTCACGCTTAGATGCCTTCAGCGTTTATCCCTTCCCGTCTTGGCTACCCGGCCGTGCCATTGGCATGACAACCGGTCCACCAGCGGACGGTCCATCCCGGTCCTCTCGTACTAAGGACAGCTCCTCTCAGATATCCTGCGCCCGCGCCGGATAGGGACCGAACTGTCTCACGACGTTCTGAACCCAGCTCGCGTACCGCTTTAATGGGCGAACAGCCCAA
>ENA-UPXC01000042-UPXC01000042.1-human-gut-metagenome-genome-assembly--contig:-NODE-42-length-165419-cov-13.104511_pt1 | contig 165419 bp, 146 predicted proteins | sample MGYA00250047_ERZ773371 | MGnify/ENA primary metagenome ERZ773371 (study PRJEB29103, sample SAMN06111975) | human gut metagenome | biome: human gut; feature: ankylosing spondylitis patient; material... | reverse complement strand
TTATCAAAAGACTAATCGAAATCGCTGAAACCCGCATAAACACTGGCTTTTTTAAGCAACTCGATTTATTCAAACTCAATAGTTCCAGGTGGCTTACTTGTCAAATCGTACATTACTCTATTGACCCCGCGCACCTCGTTTATGATTCTGCTCATTACCTTTGACAATACTTCGTAAGGTATTTCTGCAGCTTCTGCTGTCATGAAATCTACAGTATTTACTGCACGAAGTGCAATGGCGTAATCGTATGTTCTTTCGTCGCCCATTACACCTACGCTACGCATATTTGTAAGTGCTGCAAAATACTGTCCTATTGTTTTATCCAATCCGGCATTTGCAATTTCTTCACGATAAATTGCATCTGCATCCTGTACCATTTTAACTTTTTCGGCTGTTACTTCACCGATGATACGGATTCCAAGTCCCGGACCTGGGAAAGGCTGACGGTATACTAAATATTCAGGTATACCCATTTCTAAGCCGGCTTTTCTTACTTCGTCCTTAAATAAATCACGAAGTGGTTCGATTATTTCCTTAAAATCTACACAGTCAGGTAATCCACCTACGTTGTGATGTGACTTAATTACTGCTGATTCGCCACCTAAACCACTTTCAACAACGTCAGGATAAATTGTTCCCTGTACAAGGAAGTCAACTGCTCCGATTTTCTTTGCTTCTTCTTCAAAAACTCTGATAAATTCTTCACCAATTATTTTACGCTTCTGTTCAGGTTCTTTCACTCCTGCTAACTTGCTGTAGTAACGTTCCTGTGCGTTTACACGGATAAAGTTTAAGTCATATGGACCGTCAGGACCGAATACTGCTTCTACTTCGTCACCTTCGTTTTTACGAAGTAAGCCATGGTCTACGAATACACATGTAAGCTGTTTTCCAATGGCTTTTGAAAGCATTACTGCTGCAACTGATGAATCTACACCACCTGACAATGCACATAAAACCTTACCATCGCCAACTTTTTCACGGATTGCCTTAATTGATTCTTCTACAAATGAATCCATTCTCCAGTCTCCTGAACACTGGCAAACTCCACGAACGAAGTTGTATAACATCTTTGTTCCTTCCTGTGTGTGAAGTACTTCCGGATGGAACTGTATTGCATAAAGTTTCTTTTCTTCGTTTTCTGCTGATGCACAAGGGCAATCCTTTGTGTGTGATGAGATTTCAAATCCCGGTGCCACCTGTGATATATAATCAAAATGACTCATCCAGCAAACTGTTTTTGGTGAAACATCTGCAAAAATCTTTGACTGAGTCTTGTCTATTAATACTTCTGTCTTACCATATTCACGTACATCTGCACGTTCTACTTTTCCGCCTAACACATGCATCATAAGCTGTGCTCCGTAGCAAAGTCCTAACACTGGAACGCCTAATTCAAATAATTCTTTTGAATATGTTGGAGAATCGGCTTCATAACAACTATTTGGTCCACCTGTTAAGATGATACCCTTTGGGTTCATTGCTTTGATTTTTTCAATGTCTGTTTTGTAAGAATATATTTCACAATATACATTACATTCGCGAACACGTCTTGCAACCAACTGGTTATACTGACCACCAAAGTCAAGAACGATTACTAATTCTTTCTTCAATGTATTTCCTCCTAAAATGGTGCCTGCACCATACTACTGTAAAAGGTAATTGCTATATAAAATCTAATTACCTGCTAATTTTTAATTCTACCCTATTTTTCTATTTAAAACAAGTACACTGTACTAACTTTTATAATTCCCATAACTTATAACCTGACTGCTCTCTATATACAAAATATTTTTAAACTTATACATCTTTCAGACTCATAATATACTTTCACACGTTCCTAAATTGTAATATCATTTCAAGTACTTATAACGAAGTAAGAGCACCTGCCCTACTTCCTCGTATGACAGATGCTCCCTATTTCAATACCCTAACTTTACAATTTTGTTAACAACCGCAGGTACTTTTTATTAAATGAATCTTCTCGGGAATTTCTTCTGTACACTATTCGTTTCGATCGCATTCCGAATATCTGTATACCTAGTCTATTCCTTACTATTTGTCCTGCTTCGACTTCACTATCTACCTTAACCATAAGATGTTATTCTTCATTGAATTTTCGTTTTGAATAATTCCTATCCTATCCAATTCTTTGTAACACCTCATCCAATAATCACTACTTAAACAATCTTCCGTTGATTGCCATGTTAGCAGATATCACTGGGTAAAACTCCTTTCACCACTAAACTTAGATACTGTTGTTATTAGGTTGACATCTAATAACAAATGGGTCGTTAACTTCTTTGTAGAAGTCTTTTTAGGTATTTAATACGTTTTTGTTTGTATGTTCAATATAGCACAATTTTTCCTTATTTTAAAGGGGGTTCAAGCACTTTTTTCATCTTTATAAACATTGCATAAATGCCCTTTTATTTAAACATTTTTATGAATCGTTTTTTTATAAAAAATGACTATTGTCTCTCTAACATCTGCTTAACATACTTGCCGGTATAACTTGTTGGATGTTCTGCAACCTGCTCAGGTGTTCCTGCAACTACAACTGTTCCACCACGGTCACCACCGTCAGGTCCCATATCAATTATATAATCTGCCACTTTTATTACGTCCAGATTATGCTCAATAACCACTACTGTATTACCTTCATCTGTTAATCTGTGAAGAATCTCTACTAATTTATGCACATCAGCAAAATGAAGACCTGTTGTTGGTTCATCCAATACATATATTGTTTTTCCTGTGCTTCTCTTACTTAATTCTGTTGCAAGCTTAATTCTCTGTGCTTCACCACCCGACAATGTTGTTGACGGCTGTCCTAATTTTAAATAGCCAAGACCTACATCATACAATGTCTGTACCTTGTTAAGAATTCTAGGCACATTCTTAAAGAAATCCAATGCTTCTTCCACTGTCATTTCAAGAACATCATAAATAGTCTTACCTTTGTAGTGTACTTCCAGTGTTTCCCTATTGTAACGCTTTCCGCCACAAACCTCACATGGAACATATACATCAGGAAGAAAATGCATTTCAACTTTTAAAATTCCGTCACCTGAACACGCTTCACAACGACCGCCTTTTACATTAAAACTAAATCTGCCTTTTTTATATCCTCTTTCCTTTGCATCAGTTGTTGCAGCAAAAAGATCTCTTATCATATCAAACATTCCGGTATATGTTGCCGGGTTTGAACGTGGAGTTCTGCCTATTGGTGACTGATCAATATTTATTACCTTATCAAGCTGCTCCATTCCCTCTATCTTCTTGCATTTTCCGGGAATGGTTCTTGCCCTGTTCAGTCTTCTTGCAAGACTCTTATAAAGTATCTCATTAACCAGTGAGCTTTTTCCTGAGCCTGAAACTCCTGTTACACAGGTAAGCACTCCTATAGGAATTTTCACATCAATGTTCTTAAGGTTATTTTCCTTTGCACCTACAACCTTTAAAAATCCCTTTGGTTTTCTACGTGTTGTTGGAACAGGTATTTTAATCTTTCCGCTTAAATATTTTCCTGTAATAGAATTTGGATTCTTCATTATGTCCTCTGCAGTTCCCGTAGCAATAACCTGTCCACCGTGTTCTCCTGCTCCCGGACCTATGTCAACCACATAATCTGCTGCACGCATTGTATCCTCATCATGTTCAACTACAATCAAAGTATTTCCCAAATCTCTTAAATGCTTCAACGTTGCAAGAAGCTTATCATTATCATTCTGATGCAATCCAATACTTGGCTCATCCATTATATAAGCTACACCAACCAAGCCTGAACCTATCTGAGTTGCCAAACGTATACGCTGAGCCTCTCCACCTGACAAAGTTCCCGTAGCTCTTGAAAGACTAAGATAATCAAGTCCAACGTCAACTAAGAATTGAAGACGTCCTTTAATTTCTTTCAAAATCTCTTTTCCTATCTTTAGCTGAGTTTCAGTCAATTGCAATTCATCCAAATACTGGCGCAAATCTCTTACAGACATTTCTGTCATTTCATAAATATTCTTATCTCCAATAGTTACAGCCAACGATTCCTTTTTAAGTCTCTGTCCGTGGCATGTTGCACATGGCGTAAATCTCATAAATGTTTCATATTCTGCCTTTGTTGACTCTGCGCTTGTTTCACGATATCGTCTTTCTACATTTTTAATTAATCCTTCAAAAGCAATATCATAAACTCCAATACCTCTTTGCCCCTTGTATCTTACGGCTACTTTTTCACCATTTGTTCCATAAATCAAAATATCATGTATCTCTTTTGGATAATCCTCAAAAGGTGTATCAAGAGAAAAATTGTATTTTAAAGCCAATGCCTGAAGTATTGCATTACTAAAACTCTTTCCGTCATTTGCACTCTGCCACCCCAATACTACAATTGCTCCCTGATTAATGCTTAAACTCTTATCAGGAATAATAAGGTCTTCGTCAAATTCCATCTTGTATCCCAAACCATAACAGTCAGGACAAGCCCCAAAAGGATTATTAAAAGAAAAACTTCTAGGCTGTACTTCGTCAATACTTATTCCACAGTCAGGGCAGGCAAAATTCTGACTAAAAGTCATCTCTTCCCCACCAATAACATCTACTATCATTAGTCCGTTGCCAAGCTTTAAAGCATTTTCAACAGAATCTGTAAGACGCTTTTCAATTCCTTCACGAATGCTAAGTCGGTCTATAATAATTTCGATACTGTGCTTTATGTTTTTTTCTAACTTAATCTCTTCAGTTAGTTCATACATATTGCCATCAACTCTTACTCGCAAATAGCCACTTTTCTTAGCACTTTCAAATACTTTTTCGTGACGTCCTTTCTTTCCTCTTACAACAGGTGCCAATATCTGAAACTTAGTACGTTCTTCCAGCATAAGAATACGATCTACCATTTCATCAACTGTCTGTTTCTTTATTTCACGTCCGCATTTTGGACAATGTGGAATACCTGCTCTTGCATAAAGCAATCTCATATAATCGTATATTTCTGTTACTGTTCCAACTGTTGAACGTGGATTCTTGTTTGTTGATTTCTGATCAATTGAAATAGCCGGTGGCAATCCTTCAATACTTTCAACCTGTGGTTTTTCCATCTGCCCTAAGAACTGTCTTGCATAGGAAGATAATGATTCCATATATCTTCTCTGTCCTTCTGCATAAATAGTGTCAAAAGCAAGGGATGACTTACCTGAACCGCTTAAACCTGTTACTACCGTAAATTCATCTCTTGGTATATCAATATCAATATTTTTCAAATTGTGCTCATTTGCACCTTTTATATGAATATATTTTTTATTGTCTTTCATTTTATTTTCCTATCTTTTTTCTATCTTTGTTATTTGGTTATTTTATATCTTTTCCAAATAAATTCCGTTATAGATTTTTAGTTATCTTCCTGCAACTTTCTTAATTCCGCCAACTTATCTCGCATTTCAATAGCTGTTTCAAAATCAAGTTCTGCTGCAGCTCTTTCCATTTTCTTCTTAACCTTTTCGATAAGTTTTTTAAGTTCCTTATAATCCATTGATTCAGGATCTTTCTCAACGTCGCTAATCTTTCTGTCCACTTCTTTGGAAATGCTAATAAGGTCTCGAACAGCCTTCTTAATAGTTGTTGGAGTAATGCCGTGCTCATTATTGTATTTCTGCTGAATCTCTCTACGTCTGTTAGTTTCAGTCAAGGCCTTATCCATTGAATCAGTTATATTGTCTGCATACATTATTACATGACCTTCTGCATTTCTCGCTGCTCGTCCTATAGTCTGTATAAGTGATGTTTCTGAACGTAAGAAACCTTCCTTATCTGCATCCAATATAGCTACTAAAGCTATTTCCGGAATATCCAGACCCTCTCTTAAAAGATTAATACCAACCAAAACATCAAAAACATCCAATCGCATATCTCTGATAATCTGAGTCCTCTCTAACGTATCTATATCTGAATGAAGGTATTTAACCCTAATTCCCACATCGCGCATATAATCTGTTAAATCCTCAGCCATACGCTTCGTCAAAGTTGTAACCAGAACCTTATTCTTCTTTTCGACTTCCTTATTTATCTCTGTAATCAAATCATCTATTTGTCCCTCAACAGGTCTGACTTCAACCTCCGGATCCAATAATCCTGTAGGTCTGATAATTTGTTCTGCACGTCCCAGTTCATGTTCCTGTTCATAAACATTAGGTGTAGCTGACACAAACATCATCTGGTCAATCATGCTTTCAAATTCTTCAAAATTAAGGGGTCTGTTATCCTTAGCCGAAGGCAGTCTGAACCCATAATCAACTAAAGTAGACTTTCTTGACTGGTCACCGGCATACATTCCTCTAATCTGTGGAATCGTAATATGAGACTCATCTACTATTATTAAGAAATCATCTCCGAAATATTCCATTAATGTATGAGGTGTGGCTCCCGGCTCCAAACCTGCCATATGTCTTGAATAGTTCTCTATTCCTGAACAAAAACCTGTTTCTCTTAGCATTTCCATATCAAAATTAGTTCGCTCGGCAATACGCTGTGCCTCGATTAATTTGTCCTCTGACTTGAAATATGCTACCTGCTCCTCCAGTTCCTTCTCAATATCCTTAATTGCACGTTCCATCTTCTCAGGTGGTACAACATAATGTGAATTAGGAAATATAGCTACATGTTCAAGCACATTCTTTATCTGTCCTGTCAATGCATCAATTTCTGAAATTCTCTCAATTTCATCATCAAAAAACTCAACTCTAATGGCACTGTCTGTATATGATGCAGGAAATATCTCCAAATTCTCCCCTCGAACCCTAAATGTACCACGTTTAAAGTCCATATCATTTCTGTCATACTGTATTTCAATAAGCTTATGAATAATCTCATCTCTATCCCTAATGGTATTCGGTCTTAAAGACACAACCATGTTCTTGTAATCTATTGGGTCTCCCAAACCATATATACATGAAACTGAAGAAATAATAATTACATCTTTACGCTCCATTAAAGCCATTGTTGCCGAATGACGTAACTTATCTATTTCATCATTAATTGATGAATCCTTCTCAATATATGTGTCTGTGCTTGGAACATAAGCCTCCGGCTGATAATAATCGTAGTAGGAAACAAAATATTCCACAGCATTATTAGGAAAAAACTCCTTAAACTCACCGTAAAGCTGAGCTGCCAAAGTCTTATTATGAGCAATAATAAGTGTAGGTTTATTTAATTGTTCAATAACATTCGCCATTGTAAAAGTCTTACCTGAACCTGTTACACCAAGCAAAGTCTGGAATTGTTTTCCTTTCTTAAAACCTTCAACTAACTCTTCAATAGCCTGCGGCTGGTCCCCGGTAGGCTTATACTCTGAAACTAATTCAAAATGATCCATATGATTTCTCCCAATTAGCTCTAATCAATATTTGAGTATTTTCAAACCCAAATCATTTATCAACTACTTTTCTTAGTATTGTTACTTGTCAAGTATATCATTCAAAAGAACAAAAGTACAGAACAAAATCGAATGTTTGTTCTGTACTTTTGTTATTCTTTTATTATTCCTCTATTAACTTTTCATATTCGTCCGTAGGTATTGGCTTTGAGAAATAATATCCCTGAATCACTTCTGCTCCAATTGATTTTAAGAAGTTAACCTGTTTTTCTGACTCAACACCTTCTACTACTACCGAAATATTTAATTTCTTGGACAATTCTACAATAGACTCAACAATTATGTTGTTTCTTTCATTTTCATTATCCAAATTTCGCATAAACGCCATATCCAATTTAAGTACGTCTATAGGCGCATCCTTTAACATATTAAGTGATGAATATCCGCTTCCGAAATCATCCATCAAAATCTTAAAGCCTTCTTCCTGCAATTCACTTATTATTGAATATATTACCTGCTTTTCCTCAGTATATACTGTTTCCGTAATTTCAAGTTGCAAATCCTTTGGTTCCAAATTATATTTTTCAACCAGTTCCAAAAGATTTGATACCAGATTAGTTCTATAGAAATTTACTCTTGAAACATTAACAGAAATAGGAAGTACACTTCCGTTTTTGTCCCTTTTTTAATACATCCGTCTCTATAATTGCATGTTATATTATAGCATTTTAACGTTGCAATAACAATGTAAAACCCAACCTATTAATATGATTTTTAGACAAATAAATAACCAAAACTTTCGTAAAAACTTTGTCTATTTTGACACTTTACAAATTTAATTTTTTCATAAGCATTTGTCAAAATAAAAAGGAACATTTTTCATTTACCCTTTTACTTATTATATACAGTTATTCAAAGCATAGAAAAAGACCATACATATATCTTCGTTTGCAAGATATATGTATGGTCTTTCTGTTCATTATTTCATTAATTCCATAATTGTTTCTTTTGCCTTTTCAAGCTGTGTATCGCTTGTTGCATTTTCTTCCAATTCTGCTTCAACATCAGGAGTTATTCCCTTTCCGTGAATGTTTTTGCCACTTGGAGTATAATAATCCTGAACTGTAAGTTTTACCGCTGAGCCGTCGCTTAATGGAAGAATTGTCTGTACAATTCCTTTACCAAATGACTGTGTGCCTACGATTTTTCCTGCATTAAAGTCCTGAATTGCACCTGCAAAAATTTCTGATGCACTGGCGCTGTCCTTATTCTGCAAAACAACCATCGGCATGTCAAGACACTTGCTGTCTGAAGTCTGCTTTTCCTCATTTCCATATTTATCCTTAGTTGAAACCAAATTTCCTTCAGGAAGTATTTCATCAAGCATCTTGCAGACTGTCTCATATAATCCACCCGGATTGCTTCTAACATCAAAGATAACAGCCTTCATTCCCTGCTTCTTCAAGTCATCCAATGCTTTCGTAAACTGGTCATAAGTAACTTCTTCAAACTGACTTATCTGTATATAACCAATCTTTTTCTTCTTATCAAGCATCTTGTATTCAACAGTAGGCTCATTAACCTGATCTCTTGTTATTGTAAAGTCAATGTATTTCTTTTCGGACTCTCTGTAAACAGTTATGTCAACTGTTGTTCCTTTTTCGCCCTTCATTTCAGTAACAACATTGTTAATGTCAACACCAGTTACTTCTTTGCCCTTTACTTTATAAATAATATCTCCGTTCTTTACTCCTGCCTTTGCAGCCGGTGCATCGGCAAAAGCCTTAACTACCGTAATTATTCCTGTTTCAGCATTCTGAGATACCAAAGCACCTATTCCGCTGTAAGTTCCTGACGTCTGTTCCATCATTTTCCGGTATTCTTCTGCCGTGTAATAAACAGAATACGGATCATTTAATCCTTCCAACAATCCTTTGTAAATTCCATCTTCCAAGTCAGATTCATTAACCTTATTTAAGAACTTAGCATCTATAAGTTTATTTATATAATCAAGCTTTTGTGATGTTTTTTCACTGATTGTTTTTCCGGATGTGTTCTGGTTTGCAAAATACAAACCTGTTCCAACACCACCTACCACAACTGCCATGGCAAGCATTCCAAAAAAGAATCCAAGTAAAAAACGGTTCTTATTCTTTTTCATCATGACTCCTTAATTCAAGTTTATTTTAAATAATCCCAAGGATTAACATATGCCCCGTTCTTACGTACTGCAAAATGTAAATGGTTACCCTGTGATGCTCCTGTATTTCCTACAAGTCCAATGCTCTGTCCTGCGCTTACCTTTGTTCCTGCTGAAACTAAAAGTGCAGACATATGCATATATACACTATATACACCATTGCCGTGATTAATACCAATCCAGTTGCCTGCTGTTGTACTATAATTAGCCCACTCTACTGTACCTGAACCTGCTGCAACAATAGTGGTTCCTGCTGATGCCGGAATATCAATACCCTTATGAAATTCAGAACCTCTATATCCATATCCTGAAGATATAGTTGTATGTCCCGGAAGTGGCCATGTAAATCCACCGCCTGAAACTGTTCCACTACTTCCTGAGTTTCCACTGTTTGAAGTATCTGTTGTATTGCTTCCTGTATTTGATGATGTATTGCTTGTACTACTATTTGAACTAGCTGCCTGCTGTTTCTTTGCTGCCGCCTCACGTCTTGCTTTTTCCGCTGCGGCCTTACTTGCCTGCTCAGCAGCTGCCTGGTTTTTGCTCCGTTCTTCAGCAGATGCAACTCTCTTTTCCTGTGCACTGATTTCTGCTTCCAATTCATCAGATGTGGCCTCATTATGTGCTATCAAATCTTCATAATTTTTAAGTTCCTGCTGCTTTGATTCAGAAAGATTAGTAAGCTTAGTCTGGTCACTCTTCTGCTGTGCCTGTATTGTCTGAAGATTCTTTTTCTCAGTTACAAGAGTACTCTTTGCAGAAGCTATTTTCTCTTTAGTCTTCTTCATCTTATTAAGCATATCTCTGTCATACTGTGATAACTCTGTTATGTACTCTGCCTTATTTAAGAAATCAGTTATGCTCTTTGAATTAAAAATCAAATCTATCATCTGAGTATCACCATTCTCATACATATATTTGATTCTAAGCTTCATATCTTCATACTGCTCATTTATGCTAACCTGAGCATTGTTCAATTCCTTCTGAGTCTTAGATATCTTGCCTTCTGTTTTTGATAATTTCTGATTAGTCTTGTACATCTCTGTAGCCAAATTAGTTAACTTCTTATCAACTGACTGAATGTACTCCTGTGCATCAGACTTAGATTTCTGTAGTTTATTATTTTCATCCTGAGCCTGTTGCTTCTGATTCTGCAAATCTGAAAGCTTATTCTTCTCATCGCTAACTGTTCCAAACGCATTAATTGGAATAGCAGTAACTGCCAACGCTGCCACGAGAACAAAACTTAATACTTTAGATTTTCTCATTACTTTCTCCTTATCTCTTTCCCTGTTAACTCAATTAACTTTATACCTTTAAGTGCTTTCTCATTGACACAATTGATCCTATTAAACCAATACCTGCTCCAATTCCAAGTCCTAATGGAACAAGCACCAAAAAAATCTGATGAACTGACGCAAAAGGAATACTGTTGCCAAGTACACCAAATTTAGTCATAATAAGATCAATTAATCTGTCATAAACAAGTCTTATTATAACAAGCGGAATTATTGAACCTAATAAACCGATTGTTACACCTTCTATAATAAATGGTGCTCTTACAAAACTATTAGTTGCTCCAATAAGCTTCATAATTTTAATCTCGTGTCTTCTTACTGAAATACCAATCATAACCGTGTTGCTTATAAGGAAAATACCAACACCAAGCAAAATAATAATCAATGCAATAGACGCATATCCTAACATTTTGCCAAAGTTTGTAAGAAACTCTCTTGTTGGGTTTGAATACTTAACCTGTCTTACACCTTGAACCTTTTCCATTGCTGTGGCAAAAGCTTTCTGGTCGTTAATACTCTTTAAGTAAACTGTGTAAGATGCTGAATTAGCCAATGGGTTTTCCTTTGAAAATCCCTCTGCCAAATCAGGATTATCTTTAAAATAATTCTTTTTGAAACCTTCCCAAGCTTCCTCTGCTGATGTATATTCGTAGCTCTTTACACGGGAATCTGACTTAATTGTTTTTCCAATATCATCTATTCCCTGCTGGCTTAACCCTTCGTTAAAGAATATTGTTACCCCAACCTGTTGCTCAACTTTCTTTTCCATAAAGTTAACATTAATAATAATTGTAAAAATTACACCTATTAAAAATATACACGCAGCAATAGTTCCTATTGATGCAAGGGAAAACAGTTTGTTTCTCTTTATGTTTACAAAACCCTGTTTTAAACAGTAGTTTGCTGTTCTAGTATTCATCTGTCTGTTCCTCCCCTTTGCTGTCCTCTACTTTTACACCTTTCTTCATAGTTATGACACGCTTGTTCATAGCCTTAACTATTTCCATGTTATGTGTAACAACAATAACTGTTGTTCCCTGCTCATTAATTTTTTCAAGCAGTTTCATAATCTCCCATGAATTTTCAGGGTCAAGGTTTCCTGTAGGTTCATCAGCCAAAATATACTGTGGTTTATTAACAAGTGCTCTTGCAAGGGCAACTCTCTGCTGCTCACCACCTGACAATTCTGACGGATTGGAACGATATTTTTCTGAAAGTCCCACCAAAGATAATACTCTTGCCACATTCTTTTTAATCTCTCTTGGTGACGCCCCTATTACTCTCTGTGCAAAAGCAATATTTGAGTAAACATCTCTATCCTGTAACAATCTGAAATCCTGAAAAACAACTCCAACCTTTCTTCTATACTTAGCTGTTCCTCTTGATTTAAGCTTTGATAAATTAACATCATCTACCACTATTGTTCCCTCTGTGGGATTTAACTCTTTAAGAAGCAGTTTGATAAATGTTGACTTTCCTGAACCACTGGCTCCAACAACAAATACAAACTCTCCTTCCTCTATTTCAAGATTTAAATTGCTTAACGCCGGTGCACCGTTGCCATAAGACTTACTTACACCTTCTATTTTAATCATTATATGCCTCCTAATATTCTGCTCTAAATAGAAATATATAACACAAATGTGTTTTTTTTGTGGGTGGGCAAAGCACGTAACAATCCTTGTAATAAAATTTTAATATATTTCCGAATTGAATTTGCTCCACTAGCACAATATGAAGGTCCACAGGGACCTTCATATTGCTACATTTTAACTATTTATTTTCTAAAAATCTGTGTTATCCATGTATTTCATGTACTTAACAACCATAAGGGCAATCTTAAATGTAATTGCATCCTCAAATACTCTTAAATCTAGTCCTGTACTCTTCTGCAACTTGTCCAGTCTGTATACTAAAGTATTTCTGTGAATATATAGCTGTCTTGATGTTTCAGATACATTCAAGCTGTTTTCAAAGAACTTATTAATTGTTGTCAATGTTTCTTCGTCAAATTCATCCGGTGACTTTCCTTCAAAAATCTCGCTAATGAACATCTTGCAAAGTGGAATTGGTAACTGATAAATTAATCTTCCGATTCCAAGATTATTGTAAGCAATTACGTTCTTAGTGCTAAAGAAAATCTTTCCTACATCAAGGGCCATTCTTGCTTCCTTGTATGAACGTGATACTTCCTTAATCTCCTTAACAATAGTTCCGTATGCTACAGTAGCCTTAACCATTGCCTCTGTGTTAAGCATGTCCACAATTGTCCTTGCTATCTTTTCAATATCTTCATATCCCTGTTTTTCGTCTAACTCCTTAACAAGAATAATGCTCTTTTCATCTACTGCTGTAATAAAGTCTTTCTTATTACCTGAGAACAATGTTCTAACTGTTTCTAAAGCAACACTGTCCTTTTCGTTCTTTGTTTCAATAATACAGACACATCTTCTTGCATCCACATCAATGTACAACTTCTTTGATCTATTATAAATATCAACAAGGAGTAGATTGTCTAATAATAAGTTTTTGATAAAATTGTCTTTATCAAATCTTTCTTTATATGCAACAAGCAGATTCTGAATCTGGAAGGCAGCCATCTTTCCTACCATAAACACGTCATCGCTTGTTCCCTGAGCTATCAGAATCAGTTCTAACTGGCTTTCATCATAAACCTTAAAGAACTGGTATTCCTGTACTGACTGGCTGTCTGCCGGAGAAGTAACAAAGCTAATTATAGCATGTTCAAACTCATCTCCTAACTGGGAAGTACTGGCAATAATCTTTCCGTCTGTATCTGCCACATGTAAATCTACCCTTGAAATACTTTTTATTCCTTCTATTGTGTTCTGTAAAATCTGATTTGATATCATAGGCCACTCCTTGTTCTAAAAAATTCGTACATTCTGTCAAACTATATTTTAAACCAGTTTATGACAAAAAACAAGAGAAAAGAGCTAATCAATAGTACTTTTATCTTGTAATTTTTGTCAAAATAACCAATATTTTACAGCATCAAAAAAATCCCTTATAATATCGTATGATTTTTTACCCCCACTCTTGACAAAGAGCTTAATAAAAATTCCAAAGGAATTTCTTATTAAGTAAAAAAGACTGCCCAAATCGGGCAGTCTTTTGAGAAATATATATATTAGTTTGTGATAACTTTTTCTGTATCCTTATCAAAGATGTGAAGTTTTGTAAGATCCATTGCCATAACAACTTCATCACCAGGTCTAGCTGTTGTACGAGCATTAACTCTTGCTGTACAATCGAATCCTTCAAGGTCAAAGTATAAGTATACTTCAGCACCAAGTAATTCGTAAATTCTGATTGTTGTCTTAAATGCACTATCAGGTGACATTTCGATGAAGCTTTCTTCATCATGAATATCTTCCGGTCTGATACCCATAACAACTGTCTTACCAACATAACCACCGTCAATAAGCCTTCTAGCCTGTTCAGCCGGTACTGTAATGTATGTTCTAGCCTGTCCAATGTGGAGCTTAATGTCAGCTCCTTCCTGTTCAACTTCTGCATCGATGAAGTTCATCTGTGGTGAACCCATGAATCCTGCTACGAATAAGTTAACCGGCTTATCATATAAGTTCTTAGGTGAATCTACCTGCTGTACAACACCATCCTTCATAACTACGATTCTTGTACCAAGTGTCATAGCTTCTGTCTGGTCATGCGTTACGTAGATGATTGTTGCGCCTAATCTCTTATGAATCTTAGCGATTTCCACACGCATCTGTACTCTTAATTTAGCATCCAAGTTTGAAAGAGGTTCATCCATAAGGAATACCTTAGGGTTACGAACGATAGCACGTCCCATAGCAACTCTCTGTCTCTGACCACCTGATAAAGCCTTAGGCTTACGATCAAGTAACTGTTCAAGGTCAAGAATCTTAGCTGCATCCTTAACTAATCTTTCCTGTTCAGCCTTAGGTACTTTTCTTAACTTAAGACCAAATGCCATATTATCATATACTGTCATATGTGGATATAAAGCGTAGTTCTGGAATACCATTGCGATATCTCTATCCTTTGGTTCAACATCGTTTACTAACTTATCTCCGATGTATAATTCTCCTGATGAAATTTCTTCAAGACCTGCAATCATTCTAAGTGTTGTTGACTTACCACAACCAGATGGTCCTACGAAGATGATAAATTCTTTATCCTTGATTTCAAGGTTAAAATCTTTTACTGCACAGAATCCGTTTGGATATACCTTGCAGATATTTCTTAATGATAAACTTGCCATTTTAAAAATTCCTCCTAGTATTGAAATAGTTTCTCTATCTCGCGTCTGATTGTATTCTAAATCACTGACACTAAAAATGCTATATTGTAAATAAACAAAATAACAAAAAAATCTTTGTTAATATTGCATACAGCCCCTATTATTTATTTAAAAATATGTTACTTTCGCCAATGATTATACGGTGTTCTTTGAGCAATCTGCCGATAGCTCTTTTAAATTCACTTTTGCTCATCTGAAAATCTTCTCTAATCACCTCAGGTTTAGCCTTATCTGTATATCCTAACTGACCACCGTTATTCTCAATGTATTTATATATTTTTTCGGCATCTTCGTCCATTTGTAAATATGCTTTCTTTCTAAGTGAAAGGTCTAATTTGCCATCAGGTCTTACACTTTTTACTCTTGCCTGAATCTGCTGACCGATTTCTAATCTTGTTGTAAGCTCTTTCTTCTGTACAAGTCCGTGATACTTATTATCTACAGCAACAAAAACACCGTACTCAGGATTGTAGTTATAAACTGTTCCTGTTACAACATCATCAGGTTCATATGTTGAGGTACATTTTAAGAACTTATACGCCTTCATTGTTGCACATAATCTGTTACTTTTGTCCAAATATACTCCTACTAATACCTTGTCCCCTGACTTAATTGAAACTGTCTGCTCCTTGTATGGCAAAAATAAATCTTTTTCTAAGCCCCAGTCAAGAAATGCACCATTCTTTGAAACTTCCTTAACTGTCAAAACTGCTGTTTCGTCTAATTCAACTAAAGGCCTGTTTACTGTTGCTATAAGTCTGTCCTGTGAATCTCTGTAAATAAATACCTTTACTTCATCACCAACATTTGCTCCTTCAGGAACCTGCTTCTTTGGAAGAAGCACCTGTTCTTCCTCTGTGCCAAGATATGCACCAAAATCTACCATTCTTACTATTTCTAATTTTTGTGTTCTTCCTAATTCCATTTTTTGTCTCTCCGTTCTATTTTTTATAGTTTACCTGATATTAGCACTTTTATAAAAAAGAGGTCAGACTTTAACGCCATAACCTCTTTTATCATTACATAAGCATTATTCTTGTAAGTGTCTCTCCACTTTGATTTTCGAAGCTAATACCTATTCCATTTTCTTCGCTATAAAGATATGGTGTAATAATTTCACCTTCCATAGCTTCTTTATTATACACAATATCTACCTCATGGCAAGGAAAATTTGTTGGTAAAAATTCTTCAGCCGCCCTTAAATAATTAGCATTGTTCATATGACCATTGCTGTCTATGTAAGTTTTTAAAACCTTAAACGACTCTAATTTGGTTCTTTCACTACTAAACCTAATCTTTCTTGACGCCTTTATATTATCAAATATCGGTTCCGGTTTATAAACACTTGAATCCTCTTCAGTAATTCTTAAAGGTTTTCGTGTCTGAATATCAATAAGAACCCAGAGACTGTCTGCCTGAACAAGATAATCTCCATTTTCATCTTTTATGAAATACTGTCTTGAAGCAAACATGCTGCTAAACTTTGAAGGAGATGTGCCTATTGTTATTTTCTGTCCAAACATAATAGGTCTGTTAACTATAACTTTGTATGCAACAAGTACCCACGCCCTGGCCTCTCTTTTCATATAACTTACGCCATGACCAATATCTTCTGAATGAAAGGTGGAGCAATCCTGCAAAAGATTTAATATCTCATGCATTGGAACTTTTCCATTTCTGTCTGTTCTGCTGTAACTTACTGTTGTCTCATATGAAAACATTTATTGCCCCTCTTTCTTCTATTATTTACTTAGATGTTGTTGTTTCCGGTACAGTTGTTGTCTCAGGTACCTTAGTTGTTGTCTCAGGTGCCTTAGTTGTTGTCTCAGGTACCTTAGTTGTAGGCTGTGTTGTAACAGGCTTTGTTGTAGGCTGCTGTGCAACAGCTTCTACTACAACTTTAAGTGTTGCTGTTCTTGCAGTGTATGCCTGATTTGAGTACTGTGCCTTATATGTTAATGTATATGTTCCAGGTTTCTTTGTATCAACCTTTCCTGTAACTGTAACGCTGTTCTTAATATTTAAAGCATTACCCTTGTAATCCTTAACTGAAGCTACATAATTCAAAGGATTAAATGTGCTGTTCTGTTTAACCTTTACAGTTGTATTCTTCATTGTAAGACTTACCTTGTGGTCTTTTACAACGTATTTAATAGTCTTCTTTGCTGTCTTCTTATTTGTGCCCGTAACTTTATATGTAATGTAATATTTGCCCTTGTTTGCAAACTTAACCACACCATTCTTAATCTTAACTTTCTTCTTATTATACTTAACAGTAACTTTTATTTTCGAAGTAATATTCTTGCCTGCTGCTGTCTTTGCAGTAACATTAGACAAAACATTAACTGAACTGTTTAAAGCTACATCAGGATTCTTTACTGCACCTGAAATAATAGGTTTCTTTGTATCTACTACCTTAAATTTTAAAATCTTAGTCTTTGAATTTCCTAAGCTGTCTTTTACTTTAAACTTAATCTTATACTTTCCTAATTTAGATGTTTTAATCTTACCAACTGTAGTAATCTTTACATTTTTTTTGGTAAGAACGTTGCCTGCTCTGTCTTTTACTGTAATTAAGTCAGACAATTTAACTTTTGTTCCATACTCAATAGTCTTTACTTTTGCAGTAATTACAGGCTTATTGCTCTTGTATGGATTCTTAGGATCAGGATCAGTTGGGTCCCAATCTGTAAACTTACCGTTTGTAATAGGTGTAAATGAAGGTCTCTTAATAGGATCATCCTTCTTTGTTCCTCTAAAAATTATAACCTTTGTTCCTAATGCACAATGATCATAAATCCACTTAGAATCTTTACATAAAAGTCTTACACAACCGTGTGATGCCTTCTGTCCCATTACATTGTATGCCCTAACTGACATTGTTGATTTATCACCATTCTTGTAATACCAAACTGAATGGAATAAGATGCTATCTGTAATTCTTGTACAATACTGTGCATAACAATTACCTATCATCTCATGCCATCTGTATTTAACAGGTGTATAAAATGTTCCCGTAGGTGTTTCATTACTTGGTGAACAAATCATAGCCTTTATTGCTTTTCCATTTTTGTAAACTGTTGTACAGTTTGTTCCTAAGTTAACTTTAATAACATAACCTTTGCTTTCTTTAGCTTCTGTCTTAACTGTTGCTGTGCCTGAAATACCAAATGCCATAACAACAATCATTAACACTGCTACTAATTTTGATGTGATTTTCTTCATATCATTACTCCTTTGCTTATTTTGAAGCCCTTTACGGCTTATTCCCTTTAACAGAATTCGCCCTTATTATACTATTTTATTTGGCAATATACAATCACAAACACCTATTTAGTTGTTTTTCATAAGTGGTTCATATATAATGTACTTAAACGTTTTTATTTCACAAAAATATCGTATTTACTTAAAATTTATATTTTATAATCTAAGAAAATGCACATAATATTATGGAGGCTTTTATGCTCAAAAACAAATTTAAACTTTTTATTTTTATGCTGGCAATTGGTTTCGTTCTCATAACATTGGACGTTAATGTTACAACTCCATTTAAATATCCGCATAAATATAACAATTCAGGTTCGGTAATCGGAGAATTTCAGTATTATAACATTGCATCTAACTATAATGCCTGGTGCGATTACAAAGTTATTAACACAAGTTCAGAAAAAGCTGATGAAAATTCACATTATAATACAACAAATGATAATAGCTCAACCAATTCATCAACAAACACCGGTCAGAGCACGGCAAAAGTTATTGACCACGTTTATTTTGGAAATATTTCAGTAGATATTTTCAGTGATGCTTTAGGTTTTCTTCTTATATTTATTGCATGCTTAAACTTAGCTAAAGTTAATAACCGTTTCAAATACGGTTCAGTTACGACATTGTTCGCCTTAATTTTGCACATTGTTATTTGGGCACTTCCATTCTTCCTTAACGGAATAGTTCTATGCAATACAGCTCTCGTTTTGGGACTGGCTTATCTTGGAAGCAATATTATAACTACTTTTATGTTCAGTAGCGGACTTCTTAAGATGTGCACGGACATTTGCTGTAGAGATGAAAGAAAATGGTGCAAAATGATTTGGTACGTTACTTTTGTTCTACAGATTTTAGTAACATTTGTTTTCTGGATAGGTTCAGATTTCAATATGCTCCTGGCTGTGGGCAGATTCTTTGAAGGCGTACTTGTATTTATGGTAATTGTTTTTTGGATTATCCTGAAACGTACATATTATTATTTAGAAAGGACATGGCTTAATTATGAAAAATAAAATTAATTTAGGAACAAAGTTTATTGCATTTCTTGCTCTTTTTATGTTTAGCATTTTGGCAATTAATGTTTCTGCCAAAGCAGGGCAAATGAAAATGCATGCCATTTATGTTGACAGGGGTGATGCCATTGTTATCGAAAGTAACGGACATTTTATGCTTGTGGATTCAGGTATTTCACAAACATCTGAAAAGGTACTTGCATATCTTAAATCTTTAAACATTCCGGATAAAAAAATTGACTACGTTATATCAACCCACCCTGACGGGGACCATGTTGGCGGTTTTCCTGCTGTTTTCAAGGAATATGAAATCGGTCAGGTAATTTACTCACCATGTACAAAACCAAGCAAAGACTATCTTAGTTTTATAAAAACCGTTAAGGAGAAAGATTGTCCTTTCAGGATTCCGGTGGAAGGTGAAAAATTCAAATTGGGCGATGCAACTGTGGAAGTGATTTATGACGGTTCACAAGGTTCAACCTATAACGAAGCCAGCATTGTTATGCGTGTCACATGCGATAACAAGTCTATTCTCTTAACTGGCGACCTTCCATCTACCATGGAAAATGAACTTCTTAAACAAGGTTATAATTTTAAGGCTGATGTTCTTAAAATAGGTCATCACGGTGCTGCCGCTTCATCATGCGCCAACTTCCTTGACGCAGTTGCGCCACAATACGCTGTTGTTTCCTGCGGAACTCCTGATATATGCGAATTTCCTAAGGAATCAGTACTTCAAAGACTTGCAAGACGTTTTATCAAATTATATAGAACTGCAGATGCTAATGTAGTTATCAATTTTAACAACGGTGTAATTTCTACTTCCAATAAAGAAAACAATCCTTTTGTTTCAATAAAAAAAGGTACAATTACATTGAGTAATAACGTTTTCTACGCAACAGGTAAACAAATCAAACCTACTGTCAATTTGTACGTTGACGGTCAGTTAGTTCCTGCATATCATTACAAGATTACTTATTCATCTAACATTAACACAGGTGTTGCCAAGGTTAAACTTACTGCAACAGAAGTTAAATACGTTAGCGTATGTTCAACTACATTTTTGATTTTGCCTAAGAAAGAAACACTGAAATGTTCCGTTTCTTCTTATAACAGTGCACATTTAAGTTGGGACAAGCAAGGTTCCGCAACAGGTTACACAATAATGTATTCCACTGACAAAACATTTAACACGGCATTTAAATATAAATACATTACAAAACCTGAAACTACAAATACTACTATCAAAAATCTTAAATATAACACAAAATACTATTTCAAAATCAGAGCATACAAAACAAATGTAGGCTACGGAAAATGGAGCAAAACAGTTAAAATAAAAACAAAAAAGAACCCTGCTCCTGCAACTGTAAAAATCAAGTCAGCAAAGAAATATTCAAAAACTTCTATTTATGTAAAATGGAAAGCTCAGACTGCCCGCGGAAAAAGTGGCTACTATGTCCAGTACTCCACTAACAAACGATTTAAGAAAAATACGAAAACACTAAAGAAAAAAACAACTTTGCAAAACTCAGCTACAATTACAAAGTTGAAGAAAAAGAAAACATACTACATACGTGTTCGAGGATATAATAAGCATGGAAAAGGTAATTGGAGCAAGACAATGAAAGTGAAGTTGAAGTAAGAGATAAAAAAATACGTGTCATAGAGCCTTTTAGCTATATGGCACGTATTTTAATTTCTAATCAGAATGGCAAAATTAATTCTGATATTCTCCGGAAATTATAGCTTCCCACCATTCTTTATTGTCAAGATACCATTTGATAGTCTTCTTAATACCGTCGGCAAACTTAGTTTCCGGCAACCAGCCAAGTTCGTTGTGAATCTTAGTAGGATCAATTGCGTAACGCATATCGTGTCCCTTTCTGTCAGCGACGTATGTAATAAGGCTTTCAGGCTTGCCTAATTCCTTACAAATAATCTTAACGATATCAATATTTGTCATTTCATTGTGTCCGCCAACATTGTAAACTTCGCCAACTCTTCCCTTGTGAATAATCAAGTCAATTGCGCGACAATGATCTTCAACATATAACCAGTCACGAATGTTTTCGCCCTTGCCATATACAGGAAGTGGCTTGTCATTTAATGCATTGGCAATCATAAGGGGAATCAACTTCTCTGGGAAGTGATATGGACCATAGTTATTAGAACATCTACTGATTGTAACAGGAAGTCCGTAAGTTCTGTGATATGCAAGAACCAAAAGGTCAGCCCCTGCCTTTGATGAACTGTATGGGCTACTTGTGTGAATAGGTGTTTCCTCTGTAAAAAACAAGTCTGGTCTGTCAAGAGGAAGGTCACCGTAAACTTCGTCAGTAGATACCTGATGATAACGCTTAATACCATACTTTCTGCAGGCATCCATAAGAACTGCAGTACCAAGAATATTAGTGTTAAGGAACACTTCAGGATTCTCGATTGAACGGTCTACATGACTTTCTGCTGCAAAGTTAACAACCATGTCAGGATGTTCTTCCTCGAAAAGTTTGTAAATTGCATCTCTGTCGCAAATGTCGATTTTGCAAAAACGGAAATTAGGGTTGTCCATAACTGGTTCAAGAGTGGATAAGTTACCTGCGTAAGTAAGCTTGTCCACACAAATAATTCTATAATCAGGATATGTATTTAACATATGAAATACAAAGTTACTTCCAATAAATCCGGCTCCACCGGTTACGATAATGTTCATTTCTTAGTCCTTTTTCTTTTATATGTAAAACATTTAACTTTCAAGGCATCTTCCCCAATTTTTGTATTTTCCTATTGTCATATAAATTATATCAACTTTTCCAATCTTCTATTCTTGAGATTATTCTCCTCTAAAAAACCTTAGATTTTTTAAATAGACCCTCAAACAGATTGGCAAACCCTCAAAAACTTCGATTACCCAAACCTGCCCACACATCATTCTTATTCATCATTCCCCTTTATGCCTAACCCTATATATCACATAGTACACCGCGCCGCCAACGGTTCCGCCCAGCGTGTTGTACACCAAGTCCGATATTTGGAACGTGCCAAGGTGGAACAACAATTGAAAAAACTCGATTCCAAAAGAAAAAATTCCGACTGTTTTAGTTGCTATCCAAAGAGTCTTTCTTATTTCTGGTTTTTCTCCTAAAAGTTCCTTTCTAAACGCCCATAAAAGCAAAACCGTAAATGGAATAAATAACATAAGATTTTCTATTGCTTCCGTAGTCAAATTTCCATCTACGTCATACAATCCCCAGCCTCCCATAATATCACTTAATGGATTTGTCCATATATCTCTATAGAAAACCGTTCTTGATAAAATTAACATTGAATAGATCACAAGAAAAAATACTCTTCTAAACTCACAACTTTTTTTAAAATAAGATATCCATGTCAGACATATATTTTTTGTAAAATCCTTTTTGCCCCAATTATGTTCCTTTACATATATAAATATAAACATTGCAATGAACGAAAAAAATACTGTTGCAACAAATGGTTGATAAAGAGCAATAAGTACGTTTCTTATTATTTTACAAATTCCAATATAAATACTATTCATTTATTTCTCCCTTATTTATCAATCCTATTCATTTATTTTCTTCTATATGAATAGCTTTGTTCCATTTTCTAAATTTTAAATGGACAAACCATAATGCATTTTTTACAATTCAGGCAAATATGTTCATCTATTAATGGATATTCAAATCCTTCTTCGTCTTCCTCCATCCTTATAGCTTTCACTGGACATATTGCATAACACGCCGAACAACCACAGCACTCTTCCTTTAATTTATATAAAATAGGAACTTTCTTATTTATCATAAGCACCACCTTCTAACTACTACATCACTTTAAATGTTACTCATCTATTTTTTATAGTTTTGACCACTCTTTTAAGTTTCTTAACAATTTTAGTTTTCATCTTTTCCGATGCATATTTTTTTAATATTCTATCTATCCCACCCTTTTTATAATCACTCCAAAATTCGACTCTATTTAATGGTTCATTTGTAGGATGTGCCAAATTTGGTTGAATACACTCAACTAAATCACTTTCTTTATACTCTAATTTGCTTTGAATTTTCTTCCACAACTCCATTCCCTTATCACTATGAATAAGAACTAATGAATTTCCATCCGGAGAATAAAAGTCAGGCATAATCCTATCTATTCCCCAATAGTCTCCTATTGTAATGTCTACTTTTCTTTCTGTCGTTGCATAACGGCATTTATAACAAGAAGGTCTTAACGCCCAATCTCCATAAAATATCCTATCATACTCTGAAATTTCTTCTTTTTCCCCATTTCGTATTATGAATGCTCTTGGTTTCTTCCAACCATCTGTTTTATCCTTAAATGTAACATATTCTATCTTTCCGCCTATATAATCATTCCATATTTTAGGAGATGGTACACCGTGGCATATAATATCTATTATAACTACTCTATCCTTTAGACCTCTACTTTTTGCAAATTTTCTGAAGCCATCTGCTTGACACCCCATACCAAAAAAATAAACTTTTCCTTTATTATTTTTAAGCCATTCTTCTGCCGTTATGTATGAATCTCCAGGTATTGCCTGCATATATTTAGAGCCCCTTGCTTTATCTCTTTCTGCCTTACTAGTATACAATGTAAACTCATTTCTATTGCTACTATAATTATATACTGCAGATACAATTGCATCTCCTTCCGATATTGCAAAATCAGATACCGCTGTAAAAATACCACCCGATGAACTTGCCAGTAGCTCTTCTTTATCTTTGATTCTTGCTGCGTAAACTTTTGTTTCCATTTTTTATAATATACTTCCTTATAATTTTATAACATTCTCGGTTAACCGCTAAATTCAAACTCGTACATATAACTCCAAATATAACTGTTAACATTGCCCCCCACACTGCAAACTGCAAATAATTATTAATCATTGGTTTCAAAAACTTTGAGCCAATCACAACTACTGCAAAAAAAACAAAATTTATCCCTATAATAGATATTGTTTTTAAATAAGATCTATGCATAACCTTTTTATCCGCTACATATGAACACCAAATAATCTTTAAAGGTAATGCTGTTACCGTTGCAAAAAGTACTCCTACAATTCCAAACTTATGTACCAGTAAAATAGATAGCGACACATTTAATAACGCTTCCACTAAAGATATATAACTTGTTTCTTTTGCATATCCTGCCAACCCTGTCAAATTTCCACTCACATATCTTGACCACGACAATAATTGTACTAGACAGAACAATAATGGTAATTGATTATAGTTATAATTAATATCAGTTACTCCTCTTGTATACAAATTAACGAATGGTACAGTCAATACATAACAAACCGACATCAAAATTGTCATAATTCCAAGAAAAATGGTAGTAAACGAATCATGCATTTTTTCATATTTTTTTATACCACCATGATATGAATAACCCAACATATAATTTAAACTATTATAAACAGCACTTAACAACATATTTAGATTGACAAATATCATATTGTAAATTGAATATACACTTGATAATTGTGTACTAACAAACATAGATAAAACAATCATATCTGTGGATGAAAAAATGGTCCATGCTATTTCAGTAATTATATATGAATTTCTATCTTTTAATTTTTCCTCTTTTTTACATTTTTGAAATTTTATCCATTTATATTTTTTTCTAAAATAATATTCATAAAAGAATACCTTAGCTATCGTAATCAAAAAATATGCGAACTGTAAAAATACTATTTTTATTCCCATACTTGCCATTACAATTTTAATTATATAACTTACTATTTTATTTACCAATGTAATTTCGTTATTAACATAATTTTTACCATCAACACTTATTAATATCGAAGGTGTTTGGATAAAATAAAATGAAACAACCCCCGACAATCCTTCAAACATTACTATTAAAAAAACTGTAAAACTATCTATATTTGTTTTCAAAACAAAGGGTAAAATTATTGATAATAATATTACTCCAATACCATATAATAAAGTGATTCTTCGAAAATAACTACGTGCAACCGAAATTACATTATTAATTTCTGTTACATTTTTTTCGTTTATTGGTTTATATAACGCATTTTTTGCAGCTTGTCCTATTCCTGCCTCTAGAAGAGCCATATATGTAAAAATTTGAGTAACTGTACTTAACAATCCATTTACATCCGAACCGTAATTTGTAATTAATAATCTAGGTACAATAAGTCCTAAGACAATAGCAATTAATTGTCCCCCAAAACCTGTTACTATATTTTTCGCTAATTTAGATTTCATCCATCTATCTCCTTTAAAACAACAAAAAAATTTTTATCGTTTTTTTATAATATTTTAATATTATTTTTTACATATTATAATTTGTCTTGTCGTCCAAATTCTCTTTTTTTATACAATAAGCTTTCAAAAAATATCTATACATTTTTCTATATGTAATAAACCATATTTTATCAATGATTTTTTCCAAATTTCTATAGCATTTATTAATAATACTTTTGTATGATGAGATTAGTTCTATTCCAATATTATCATCGCTTTTCCCATCTTTTGTTTCTACGAATATTTTTCCCTTTCTACGCTTGCCTTTCCATTTGAGTTCTCCTTTTTCATATACAATATCTCCACTTGTCTTAACAATGAACTCATTTAATGGTCTTATTCTACTCTTTTCACCATCATATTCGTACACCAAAATTTCTTTTAATTCAACATCTCTTTTTATTTTCAAATCATATACAAAATCTTCTTTAAAACACAATTTTATATACGGTTGAATATCTATATTTCTTGCCGATATCCAATAACAAAAGTCACTGTTTATAATACTTTTTGCATTAATCGTTGCAATCTGAGAAGCATGCTCATTTAAAGCTTTATAAATTTTATTATTCCATATAACTCTTGATCTACATGTTTTGTCTACTGGGAATCTCATTCTCTGTCCCCATTCTTTGTCATATATATTGGTCATATTTCCTCTGCAACATGATAAAATATTTTGTGCATAATAGTCTCTTGGTGCTTTCCATGCTGTTTCATAGCAAAAGCCTTTTAACGCTAATCCTACTATTTGTGGCGATTCTTTAATTATCGCTTCAACAATATTACATAACAAAATATGAGCTTCATGCTTATCGTTTCCGTTATAAACAATAATATCTGGCTGTATATCTGATATTAATGCTTCTATATCACTTTTTATATTTTTATAATTTATTAAAGCATGTTCTCCTGTTTTTAACCAATGATATTCTGGTTTTTCTTTTAATGCATATGTATGTTTTAAACCTCTATATGATATTATATTTTTACCCCCCTCAAAATCTGCTGATGCAAAATCTGCTTCAGGATAACCCAAATATATTAAATTTTCAGATACAATTCCTAATTTCCTTATTGAACCATCTACCTCCATTAATCTTCTGCTATACATTCCGTAATAGTCTCCATTTGTCATCACCGCAATATGTATGCTCTCAGCAATATTATTGGCAGAAGCAATTAACGCTCCTGCCAGATTTATTTCATCATCAGGATGTGGTACAATAACAAGTATTTTTTTATTTTTAAATATATCTAATTGCATATTAATTTCCTTTTATTCTAGCGCATTTTTTAAATATTCCATAGCGTGTTTTCTTTCCTTAAGGATATTATTATCTATTTTATCCCAATCTTCGTCGTTTGGATAATCATCATTTGGATTTAAGCGTTCCATCGCATGCTTTGGAACCCCCAATAGTGTCATAAGATTTTGTACTCTTGCATTTCCATTTCCATTTTCTTTAAATTCCACATATAATTGTTTATGATATATAATTGAAAAAACCGCACCATGAAAGGAATTTGTTACTACCATATTTGCATTCCTTATCAGTCCAATAAATTGACTCGGTCCCGCTATCTGCAAAAAAGTTACTTCTGGATCATGCCATTTCAAATTTCTATCCAAATATACTACCTTCCAATTATTCTTTTTTGCAATTTTTTTTGCAAAATCAATCATTTTCTTTGATACTCCTACAGGATAAACAAATATATAATTTGAAAATTCTACTTCATCTGCAATTTTATCCCATTCTTTTGAACTAAGCAACAACGTAGGATCTACATTAACATAAATTTTATTATTTACATAAGGTTTTAATATATCTGCTCCCTCCTGCTCTCTGCAAGATAAATAGTCAAATCTTTCAATCCTGCTTTTATATTCATCAATCAAATTATCTGGTAGTTCCATTTTATCAAAGCTTGCAGCATATGAAATTTTTCTTTTTTCTGAATTTACAAATGTTAAAAAATAGCTTGGATCAAACCCTGCACATTTAGGATCAAATATTTGATCACTTCCTGTTATAAACATATCATATTTTAAATTTGCTTTTCTTAATTCATCTATAGTGTTATATTTTTCTTTACTTAAAATCAAATTATGTTGAGCAAACTCATCATACTGTTTTTTTAATTTTACAGTAGTCAAACTATTAAGAACACTTTTTATGAAAGGTTTTATTCCCTTGTTTACTTTAATAGTTGAATAGTCCGAAATAAAAGTTGGACATTTATAATCAATTATTTCATTTTCTTTTCCAAGTTCAATCAACGTATTCTGTAATGCATATGCTTGTAATACTGCACCATAATTGTAAGCAGTATGAAATGTCATAATTCCTATTTTTTTCATTTGTTTCTCCTTCTTGCCTTTAATTGGCATAATTTTTTCAAGCAATAACTAGATTTATATTTTATCGCCATTCTAATTATCTTTTCTTTATATCCAGAAGGTTTTATTTTTTCTGCAACCATTTCATATTTACCTTCTTTTAATAATCGATTAAATACTCTCTTAAATTCACTTCTTTGATTCAGATATACACTAAACAAAATTGATATAAAACTATTATAATATTCATCATATATCTGTTCTTCTGGAATATTCAGACTTCTAAAGAACTCTTGTCTAATCTCATTGTTTTCTACTGCTGCATTTATTTGTAAATCTATGTTCTTTGTTAAAGATCCTTCTACTGTAACATCATAAAAATACAAACACTCACGGAGATATGCAATTTTAGAAATATTTTTAATATACTCTAAATTAAACTCCATATCCTCCCCCATATTCCTATTTAGATTGAATAGCTTACTGATTTTTTCTCTCAAAAATAATTTATTACATGGTGAATTTACAATTCGCGTTATAACAATATCCTTACAAATTTTTAAATAATCTTCACATAACTCGTCTTCTTTTTTACAAGGGAAGTGGTCTTTTTTTTGTCCGTCTTCGTTTATTTCTGAAAATCCACATATAACCATCTGTGCATTAGTTTCTTTTGCCCTAGTCATTAATTTTTTACATATATCTTTATCTACCCAATCATCCGAATCAAAAAAACATACATACTTACCTTTTGCATTTTTTATTCCACAATTTCTTGCAGATGACACACCTCCATTTTTCTTTGTTATAACATTTATTCTATTATCAACTTTTTCATATTTCTTACATATTTCTAAAGATTGATCTGTCGACCCATCATCAACTAACAGAATTTCAATATTTTCATACGTTTGTTCCAATAAACTCTTTATACACCTAGTTATTTGTCTTTCAACATTATACACAGGCACAATAATTGTTATTAATTCCTTCATTCTTTACACCTTAAATTTGTTTCTTATGTGCTGGTACCCCAACTAATGTAATTCCTTCTTCACTAAAAGATTTTGTTACTACTGCACCTGCACCTATTTTTATGTTACTAGCCAATTTTACATTTCCAATAATACTTGCGCCAAAACCAATATCGATATTATCTCCTAAAATAGGTGCACAAGAGTCCTTTCCATTATTGCCAATACAATTATTTCCATGCAATTTGCAATTTTTCCCAACTACTGCATTTCCATTAACAATAATGGTCCCGTGATGAAAAAGAACTAATCCAACATCAAAAACATCACCACCTATATAAAAGCCCAATTTGTTTCCTAATTTGTTCTTTTTTTTTGTATAGTATAATTCCAACATTTTTGACACAATATTTTTCTTATGTCTATAATAATTTTCTTTTCTTAAAAATTTTTGATATTTAGATATTTCAACTAAATGATTATTTGTAATTACATATTTTACTATTCCTTTTCTATCAATCCCTGAAAATAATAGTTTTTTCTCATATTTAATACACTTTCTTAAGTCTGACTTATTAGTAAACAAAAACATATTGCTTTCTCCCTCTATTCTCTCTTCATTCCTTCAAAAAGCACGGCAAATGGTATCAACAAATATGCCGTTTGAAAACAAAAATATACATTAGTATTGTCCGTCAAATATGTTATCATTGCATATATAGAAAATGTAATCATTATTATTGCTGTTTTTTTAGACATTGATGACTTTGACTCGTTTAAAAATTTTTTAGGTAAAAAATATACATAATAGCTAATCCATAAACAAAAACCTATAAAACCATAATCAACAAATGATTTCAATATATCACTATGAATAATAGACAAGTCTTTTAATCTATCTAAGATCAGTGTGGAATAACAATACCCATGCCCTAAAAACAGCAGAGACATCGAATAATAATCTTTCAACAATGCATATCCCTGTAATCTACCATTAAAATTAATAGCATACTGCAAAGCCAAATCTTGAATTTCACTGCTCTTAACTATCGCTATAAACGCAACAAAAACTCCTATCATCCCTATGTTAATTATTGCACTTCTTGCCTTAATTTCTTGTCTACCGATTTTTTTTAACATTACTTTCATCGTAATAATCGCTATTAGAATTGCTACCATTTCAATTCTTTTAAACCCAAGCCACATATAAAAAAATGCAATCCAAAATTTTACATCTTTCAATTTATTTTTCTGTTCTGAAAACAGTAAATAATATAACACAAAAAAACCAAATGCAAATGTCAAATCATGCACCTCTAACGCCGAAGCTATGCTATTAGAAGCTTGCCATTCATTCCATTCATCTTTCCATGCTGATAACGCAAATTTCACAAAACTTCCTATTCCGTATTTAATAATTGCATTTATAATCACAAGAGAATAATCTATACACAATGCATAAAAAGTATATTTTATAGCATTACGCTTAAAGTATAATGCTGCCACAAGTGGTATTGCTAATAAAATACATCTCTGAATAAAATAACTTATAATTCTATTAAATACTGCACTGTCAAAATGTTGATTATATATAAAATATACAATTGGAATATGTATAATCATAATAATAAACGGAATTAATAAAAAACTGTAATAGTTTTTTATTATCCCTCCATCTATTGCTTTGTTTTTCCGATTTGATATTAATTGGACTCCCACTATGCACCATATTGCTCCCAAGATATATCTTATCCAATAATTCAAATCTATTCCAAATACTCCTCCTGTTGGAATAAAAGCTATACAAAATATAAATATGTAAATTGTAGATATTTTCACTTTCAAAATTTCACCTCTTACAATTTTTTACCTAATATTACTAGCAAAAACACTAGATGGTATTTCATAACGTAAGTTACCATCCTATATTTAAATGGAAATTTTTTTATTTCCAATCCCATGAAAATTTCTTCAAATATTTCATCATTTAGGATTTCTCTCACTGTATTATATTTTTTAATTGTTGAATAATTTTTGTTATTTAAGATTCCTTTAATACACCTTCTACCTCTATCTAATGTAAACCTTTTAATCCTATTACTACATTGCTCTAATAATCCGTAATAATTTAATTTTTTTCTAAGATAATAATATAAATTTTTCTCTTTTTCGAATCTATCTTCTCTAAATACCTTTGTCAAAGATTCTTTCCTAACTACATAATAGTAAAACTGTTTTTTTACTACATATGCAACTTCAACTTTCATTAAGAAGTCCAAATTAAATGGTATATCTTCTGATATCACTTTTCTCTCTGATGGAAAAGTGATATTGTTATCCTTAATTATTTTGGTTTTGTATATTGCTCTCCACACGCTTATCCCTATATGAGCTTCTTTCCCCTCATTTAGTTCTTTTCCGAACATCGGGCAAACTAACTTTTGAATGATATCTTCTTTTTCATATTTTCCCTCCTTTAACGCATACATACTGTTATCTACTATACTATCATTTTCATCAACTATTAAATTTTCGCATCGTACATAATCTGCATTGTTTTTCTGTGCATAATCATATAATGTCTTAAACATATTTATATCTACATAATCATCCGAATCTACAAAACCAATAAATTCGCCTGTACACAGTTCCATTCCACTGTTTCTTGCCAAACCTAATCCGGCATTTTCTTTATGAATAACCTTAATTCTGCTATCTTTCTTTGCTAATTTATCACATATCAACCCACTCGAGTCTTTCGAGCCATCGTCTACTAAGATTATCTCAATACCATTCAATGTTTGTTTAATTAAACTTTCTACACACTTTTCCAAATATCTTTCTACATTATATACTGGCACAACTATGCTTACCAAAACTTTCTCCATTATCTTTCTTTCCTCTATCTTTTCAATTTTCCAATGATTTTTTTAATCTTTTGTTTAGTTCCTTTTGATATAAATGATGAAATTGTACTTTTTATGATGCTTTTTTTGCAATGCTTATAAAAAAATTTTTCTACAAAAGCATAACCTTCTTTTTTATATCCTTCTAATACTTTTTCCCTATTTTCACTGTATTTTGACGGTCTATACAATTGTTCGTTATGTCTTTCAACCTTTTTAAATTCAGATTCCAAAATAATAAATTTATTTCTTATTCTATCGTTTAATTCTGCTCCCTTATCTGTATTAACTAAAACACATGATACTCCCGCCAAATTAGTCAAACCATTCTTTTGATTATACTCTGGATATTCTTCATGAAATCCCCAATAATCACCGATTGTTATGTCAGCAATTCTATCATTTTTCGCAAAAGGACATGTATAACAATTTATACGATAAGTCAAGGATTTTAAAAATAATCCTGTATACGACATTATATTACCATTAGCAATATACTCTTCCCCATTATTAAACATAATCCTAGTTGTCATATCTTGTCCTTTGCTCTTATCTCGAAACCAATACTTAGCTACTTTTTTATCTCTTTTTTTTTCTAAATTTTTAATATAATCATTAAAAAATCTTTTACTCGGAACTCCATGACAAATTATTTCTACAAGAAAAAGATTTGCGTATTCTTTCTTAAGAAATGTCTTTATCGCTGCAATTTGACAAGGTGTCCCTGAAAATAATACTTCAACACCATTATCTAAATCCTTTTGTAATAATTCAAAAATGTCCTCAATACTACTTTGTACATATTTCGAACCTTGAATTTTTTCAATTTCACTTACTCTTGTAATTCGAATATGTTTTGGATTAAACTCACCATTTTCATTTAACATCGTTGCACCATACACAACCCCATTATTATTCAAAACACTTTTTGCATATTCTGCAAAAGCACCACCTGATGCTGACTTTTTAAGTGTCTCTTCATCTTTCGATGCCACCGCATACACTTTTTTTACTTTATTAAATTCAGGTGTATTTTGATATCCACAAACTTTCTTACACATTCCACATTTAACACATAAATCATTATCTATTTCAGGATATACAAAACCATATTCATCTTCTTTCATATGTATCGCATGTTTAGGACATACGTTTTTACACGCCCCGCAGCCACAACAATATCTTTTATCTTCATATAATACAATATCTTCCATTGCAATTACTCTCCTTGAATAAAAGCTTTTGCTTCCTTTTGCTTGTTCTCTATATAACAATAAGCTTTTGTATAATCAACCGGTTTTTCTAACATATCGATAAATTTTTCTTCTTTTCCTAATTCAAGCCATCTATTTTTTAAGTCCATATCTTCCAACAATGATGTTATCTTATTTATCCTATTTTTCTCTGTCGGATAGCATACAAATTGCTTTTTATACTTTATCGAAAATACAGTTCCATGAAATGTTCCTGTAATTACTCTTTCTGCTCCTTTAAATAAATTTACCCATTCATATGGCGACAAGCAAATTGTAACTTCATCATAATATTTTTTATAATCACCTGCTCCTATTATTTTCATATTGTTAATAGTAGCATAATTTTTAAGTTCTGAAACTTGATCAGATGTAAGTTTACAATCATAAATAAGGATATATTTTTCTTTCTTCTCCTTTATATTTTCTCTTTTTATATCCAAATCAAAATTGTATAAAAATGTTGGATCTAAAAGTTTTACTGCACTTCTTTTCGTTACTCGCATTACAAACTTTATAGTTTCACTATCCCTGCACGAAATTCTACTCATCCTTTCTATGCCTATTTTTAATTCTTCTGGTATAATCGATTTATCCGTCACAGACCCTACACTTGGTGCATATGATATAATCGTATCCGCCTCTAGCCCAGCTCCAAACTTAAGTTTGTTATATCCTGAGCCATACCAGTTCCATATCTCATCGCTTCCCAAAATAATCATATCTAATCCTAACTTGTTTATATCTGTTGCAGTTTTTACTTTGTTAGTTCTAGGTATACTTCTTTCATATTTTGTGAATACCATTAATTGTTTTACTTTTTGAAAATATGTCGGAATTGAATCTATTCCAACCCTGTAATGAAGGATGTGTATAATATTTTTCATCCAGTGCTTCTTTACTGTATAATTTATTATTTTCACATCTGCATCTGGATACAGCTCTCTAACTGTCTCATACATTCCTTTCATCTGTAGAAAGGCTCCATAATTTTTTACATAATGGTGTGTTAATATACCTATTTTCATTTCTATCTCCTAATAGCGTCTTCTAAAAATTGTAAACTTTCCCTTTTCTTTTTATCTATAATATTATAAACTTTCTCATAATTTATCTCGTTTCCCATTTTTTGCAAATCAAACTTAAATTCACTTTCCATAATCCTATTTTCAATTTTTAATTCTCTTAAAAGTGCGCCCACTTTTTTTATTCTACTTTCGTTCGTCAAATATACTTTAAATTGCCTTTTATTTAAAATTGAAAATACTGTTCCGTGAAAAGTTCCAGTAAAAACAAAACGAGCATTTCTAAACATTCCTACCCATTCAAACGGAGTCAAATTTACTGTAATATTTGTATATTGCTTATCACACTCTCCCGCACCATAAACTGCCATTTGATTTTCTTTTGCGTATTTTAATATTTGCTCTTTAATTCTTTTTGGAAGTTTATCGCAGTAATAAAATAAAATATATGGTTTATTTACTTTTATTTTTTTCATAGGAAATTTTGAAAGAAATGTTGGATCTAAAACTCTTATTGCACTCTTCCCTGCTACTTTTTCTACTAATTCAAATGACAAATCATCACGAGCCGAAATTGCTGAAAATTTTTTAATTCCCTCTTCTATACATTTAGGCATTTCCTTAAAAGTTGCTTGTCCAACACTAGGCGCATAAGCAATTAACTTCTTGCACTTCAATCCTATGCCGAATTTAATAGGATCATATGCCTTTGAGTCTTTAAAATTCCAAACCTCATCACTCCCTATGATAATAACATCATACTCTAGCTTATTAACTTGCTCAACTTTGTAGCAACGTCTACTCAACTTCATTTCTTTTTGTCTTGCTCTTGAAAAAGTTTTCGGTAATTTTATCTTTTCTCTCCAACATTTTAAGTTTTCTCTATCTTTATAAAATCTAAACCAACCAAATGTATTTATTACCTTATGTTTTAAATTCACATAATCAATTATTTCCACCTCGTCATTAGGACACATGGTTTGTATTGCATCACATAATGCCCATGCTTGAAGAAATGCACCATAATTATTTATATAATGATGTGTTAATATTCCTATCTTCACTACTTCGTCTCTCCTGCCAATTCAATATACTTATTTTCTAACTTCACAGCCTCTATCTCTATATCATAATTGTTATTTTTAATTAATTCCGAGGTATCTTTCCTTTTTTTATCTTCCATTGCCTTTTTTATTTCGCTTATCCACTGCTCTTTATTTTTTGTTGATACAAATTTTGCTCTGCTAGACAATCCTATTTCTCTTGTAATACTTGCTGAAAAAATACACGGTAAATCTGCAGCCTGAGCTTCCACCCCAACAACCGGTAACCCTTCCCATATAGATGGCAAAACGAAACAATCAAATGCTTGATACCATTCATTCACATTTGATACATTTCCTACTAGAGTTACCTTTTCTTCTATTCCTTTTTCTTTTATTTTTCTAGTAATTGTATTTAGTAATTCTCCATCTCCTAATAATACTAAATGCGCATTATTATCTATTTTTAAATACTCTAAAAAAACATCAATCAAAAAATTATGATTCTTTTGTGGCATAAATCTTCCAACATGTCCTATGACATTTTTATTTTCAAGATTATTCTCTTTTCGCATACGTTCTCTTACACTTGGATTAAAAACAAATTTCTTTGTATTAATCGCATTTGGAATAAATTCATAATCATTCATCGATACAATTTTTTCCCCAAAATAGCATTCTGCTGCTGCTTTTCCGCACGTAAAATGTCTATTCATATTCAGCGGTAATAACGCCTTACAAACACGCTTAATTGGCCATTTCCAATCTTTTGTAATGCTAGCTCCATGGGCATGAAATATTCTAATTGGTATTTTATATTTTTTTGCTGCATGAAGTGCGTATACACCTAACGCTCCATTATGTGCCTCAACAATTTTATACTCTGGATTATTTTTAAATATTTTTTTCATACACTTTAAATATTGTCTATACTTTATAGGATTCAATCCTGGTGTGTGATATATTTTTCCTCCCATTTTTTTTATTTCTTCATCATAAGCACCTGGCTTTGTCTTATTACACAAGAAATCAAACTGTACTTTATTTCTATCTATATGTCTGTAGTAATTCATAAGCATTGTTTCTATTCCCGCTCTATCCATATTACTTACAGAATGTAAAATTCTAATCATTTGTTTTCTCTCCCCTTAATTTTTCTACCGTCTTTGTTGGATAAAAGAAAATTTCCAACACTGTGCTTTTATTTGCTAATATTGCAATACAAATAGGTGCAAAAATTCCTAAAATTATTCCCGCAACAACATTTACAACATAATTTCCTATTCCTATCTTCATAAGAACCGTTCTAATTCCCGCTGTGAAAATTGTATGTAAAAGATAAATTGGCAAAGAATAACGATTTATGAACATCAAAATCTTTTTTACGTTTATTCTTTCTATTGCTAAAGAAATCAATGCTATGCTAGCCATAATTCCTAACACCTCTTCAATATCATCGATAAATGGTTTTCCCGTAATATTTGTAAAAATAAAAGCATTTACTAGCAAAACATGCAAAACTATTAATCCTATTTTTTTCGCATTATTAATTTCTTTTATTTTCAAATTATCAAGAGATGTTCCTATTCCAAAACATAAAGCATACGGTAATCCCCTTTCCAAAAATGGTAACGAGATACTACTAAAAAAGCAAATATAATATATAATAACCAGTAAAATAGTTATTTGCCAATTTTTCAGAATTTTTGATAAGACAGCCCATATAGCGAATAATATAAATAATGTATATAAGAACCAATATTGTGCTACAGGTGTTTTCCATATCCATATAATATCGTTAATACTGTTGTTATGATTCGTACTTGAAATCAGACTATTCAAAATTATGTATATACACGAAAATACAATGTACGGGATTCCTAAATTTATAAATTTATATAAAATAAAGCGACTCCTTGTCTTTTTTCTTCTCCATTCTCCTGTAATATTATAAACATATCCACTCAAAAAAAAGAATAAAGCAACATGGAATGACCATATAAACATTTCTAATTTTTCACTATATGCGGGACACACAATCCCCGCATTTCTGATTCCCATAATAACATGTCCAAGCACTACTAAAAAGCATGCGTAACCTTTTAGGCAATCAACTAACTTATCTCTTTTCACCTATTCTATCCTCTATACAACTCAATTGTTTTCTCCACCACATCATCCCAATTATATTTCTCACAAATGAAATCTGCAGCTTCTTCTTTATACTTCTTAACCATCTTAGGCTTATCACAAGTCTGCTGTAGTTTTTCTCTTAAGTCATCTACATCTGATTTTTTGAATACCAGTGCCTTGTCTTCTACAACTGACGCGCATTCATCTATATCTGACACAAGACAGCAGTTACCATAGCTCATTGCTTCAAGCAGGCTCAGTGGCATTCCCTCCAGGTCGCTTGGAAGTGTGTATACATACGCATTACTATACAACTCATCCAGTTCCTCGCCCTGAACAAATCCTGTAAATATTATTCTGTCATCGCCCTTTGCCATTGCTTTTATTTCATTTGCAAATTCATCCGTATCTGAACTTCCACCAGCAATAACCAATTTCTTGTCTGTTTTCACTTTTTTAAAAGCTTCTATCAGATACTTAAGCCCTTTTTCAGGAACCAGTCGTCCCAGGAATAGGATGTAATCATCTTTTTCCAATCCGAATTTTGCTTTTATAATCTGTGGCTCTCTTACTATAGGTCTGTTTACTCCGTTAGGAATAAACTTAGTCTCTCTTCCATATGTTTCTCTGAAATAATCCTGTACACCTTTACTTAGTACTATTATCTCATCTGCGTGCTTTACTGCACACTTTTCACCCATCATTATATATGCACTTGCAAGCTTGCCCCACTTAGCTCTCTGATGGTCCAGTCCGTGAATTGTTGCTATGCATCTCTTACCGAATAACTTAGGAAGCCATAACATTGCACAAGGTCCTTCTGCGTGAAAATGAACAATATCGTATCTTCCCATAGACGCTTTTATGCCTGCAAAAACTGAGGCTGACATTGCTGCCAACCCTTTGCAGTTTATTGTAGGCACTGTTTTCAGGTTTATTCCTTTGTAGTTTTTAATCTTCGCGCTGTCAAATTCCTTACCGCTAACATGATGTCCGCCACGGTTGTAGCATGTTACTTTGTGACCTTTGTTAACCATTCTTGTACAAAGTTCTTCCACCACAATTTCCACGCCACCTTCTCTTGAAGGTATTCTCTTATGACCTAACATTGCGATTCTTAATTTATCTTTATTCTTCTTATGCACTTTTTATCCCCTTGCATATTTTGCCAAATATTACACCGATCCCTTCTGTCCCAGCACTACCAGCACTGTTTTCAGAATTATTTTTATATCAAGTCCTATATTCCAGTTCTTAATATAATCGCTATCCATTTTTACTATTTCTTCGAAATCAGTAAAATCACTTCTGCCGCTTACCTGCCACATTCCTGTTAGTCCCGGCTTGGCTGCCAGACGGCTCTTGTGATGTAGTTCATACTGATTGTATTCGTCCATTGTTGGTGGTCTTGTTCCTACAAGGCTCATGTCTCCCTTTAGGATGCTCCAGAAGTTAGGAAATTCATCTATAGACAGATGTCTAAGATAATATCCAAGTCCCTTTCTTGTTCCGTCAGGACCGCTTCCTATAATTCTAGGGTCTGCGTCCATCTTAAACATAAGGCCTTCCATCTTGTTCTTCGCCATAAGTTCCTTCTTACGTTCTTCCGCATCTACATACATAGAACGGAACTTATATATTGTAAAAGTTCTTCCGTTACGACCAACTCTCTTCTGTCCGAAAAATACAGGTCCCTTAGGATCTGCTATCTTAATGGCAGGTGCCACAAATATAAAAAGTATACCTGTAACTATACACCCAACAATGCCTGCACAGATATCCATGACTCTCTTCAATGCCATCTCTGTTATTGTTACAGTATTGGCACTTGTTCTTATAATCTTAGTATCGTTAATGTGTCCGAACTCCTGAGTTCCACCATTAAACTTAATATTTAATTTAATATCTACGGTAATTCCTATATTAACTAAAGTTTCCACTATCTGATCAAAATTATCTGATGGATAGTTTGAATTAAGTAAAACTTCATCTACAACATTTTTGCAAACATAGTCATACATATCTGTTCCTTCTGAAACTACCGGTATTCCCTGGCACTCTTTAATTCCTTCCTCATTTGTGTTTAATGCTATTCCTACTATTTCAAAACTCTTGTCCGGTCCATCGTTTACTTCACTGATTACTTTTTCCATATTTTCCGGTGTAGTAATTATCAAAAGTTTAGTTTGCTTCTTCTCTCGGTAATCTCTTTTTCTTAAAAATGTTTTTAAGCAAATATGTACAAAATACATTGCAAAAATGTCCATTACCCAGAATGCAAAAATCATTAATCTTGAGTATATCGCTCCTGTATGAGTAAAGAACATAAATACCATTACGCATAGCATTAATCCTGTATTATGAACAAGTACTCTTTTAAATTCCTGAAAATATCCTCTTCTTAGGATGTCTGAATATGTATTCGAGAAAAAACTTATGCAGAAATGCAGTGCCATTATTGCAAAAAGAAGTGTTCTGTACTCCTTTAGCGCATATACATTACGTACTCCATTACGTAGAAAATATGCAATCAATAACGTTAAATTAATGCACAACAAATCAGCCAGTATAAAGTCTAAATGCTTAACCCAGCTGTTCTTCTTCACGTACATACAGTGAATCTCCCCTCCTATTTTTTACATAGCGTCTTTTGTATACTATTGTCTTCCCTTTGTTGTCTATTTATAAGCTTTACATAATTTATAAAGAACCTGATGTATATTCTTATATTTATTACTTTTATCATATGCTTTGTGCATATTTATACAACTTCTATAAAAATCACTTATACACTCATATAGCTTATAGCTAACGTTGCTTAGCTCTTTTTCTTTTCCATAATACTCTATTTTTCGTCCTTTTTCAATGCTCGATATTGTCATTTTAGTAATAATTCAGTATTTTTAGTCAGTTTGTTTCCTTTTTAATAAAAACGTTTTTATGCTTATCATTTTTTACATATTTGTAAACTTTTATGACTTAAATGTAAATTCAAACCCTTTGCCATTGCTTTTATCGGGCATTGGACTTACACTCTTAATATCGACTACAATATTTCAGATGATTGGTCTTCAGTATTAAGATGACTGTTTTTTATATTGAATGATCAGTCTACAATATTCAAGATGATTGGTGAGGTGACATGTTTATGAATTGGAGAGATAGATTTTCAAAATTTATGTATGGAAGATATGGTGCAGATCAGTTTTCTAAGTTTTTGCTTGGGCTTACAATTGCGTTGTGTATTATTTCGCTTTTTGTTCCAAGAAGACTTGGTTCCCTTTTTAGTACTTTGATTTTGCTTCTTATTTTTTATACTTATTTTAGAATGTTTTCACGTAATATTTATAAGCGTGCTGCTGAAAACGAGAAGTATATGCGTATTCTCGGTAGCTGGCGCAACAAGGTTGCCAATGAGAAGAACCTTGCCAGTCAGCGCAAGTATTATCATTTCTACAAGTGTCCGGAATGTGGCCAGAGGATTCGTATTCCTAAAGGACACGGTAAGATTCAGATTCGTTGCCCTAAGTGCAACGCCACTTTTATAAGAAGAAGTTAGTTTTTTATGTTTGGATATGTTGTTATTAATAAACCGGAATTAAAATTTAAGGAGTTTGATGTTTACAAGAGTTTTTATTGTGGTTTGTGTTATTCTTTAAGGTTCCGCTATGGTTTTGTCGGGCAGTTTACACTTTCTTATGATATGACTTTTCTTGTAATGCTTCTTACTTCTTTGTACGAACCGAATGTTGCTCATTCTGAGCACAAATGTATTCGTCATCCCCTTAAGGCACAGCCTATGTCTTCCAGTATTTACTCAGATTACGTGGCTGATATGAATATTTTATTATCTTATTATAAAGCTATGGACGACTGGAATGATGACCGCAGTGTTTTGAAACTTGCTTTTGCCAAGCTTTTAAAAACTAAGCATCCTGATGATGGCTTTGATTATAACAAGAAGGCAGAAGTTATTTCGTCTCTTCTCACCGAATTAGGTACCCGCGAAAAAGAGAATGAGACGAACATTGACGTTATGGCAGGGCTTTTCGGTCGCATTATGTCTGTCCTTTTTGTTCCAAAAGACGACCAGTGGGCTGCTTCTCTTAGCCGCATTGGTTTTTTCCTTGGCAAATTTATTTATATTCTTGATGCCTATGATGATTTGGAGGAGGATATTAAGAAGAATCATTACAATCCTTTCAAATCTATTTGCAATGAACAGGGGTTTGATGATAGAATAAAGGGCATGCTACAGATGATGATGGCTGAATGCTCTAAGGAGTTCGAGTATCTTCCTATTTTGGAGAATGCTGAGGTTCTTAGAAATATCCTTTACGCCGGGGTTTGGACGGTCTACTATAAGAATCTGAAGGAACGACGTGGAGAAGATGTAGCATCAGACAATATAATAAAAGAGAATGACTAAGGTTAATGCGTAAGCTATTAGGTTTACATAACTTTAGTTTTTTAGGAGTTTGATATGAGTGATCCATATAAAGTTCTTGGCATTTCACGAGATGCCACAGATGATGAAGTAAAACAGGCATATAGAAAATTAAGTCGCAAGTATCATCCCGATGCTAATATTAACAATCCTAATAAGGATAAGGCGGAGGAGATGTTTAAGTTAGTTGGTCAGGCTTACAATCAGATTATGGATGAGCGTAAGAATGGTTATTCAGGTGGCTATGGTGGTTCTTATGGTGGCTATGGTAATGGTGGTTCTGCCTATGGTGGTTCAGGTAACGGCAACTACGGTGGTGGTTATTCCGGCAATCCTTTTGATGATTTGTTTGGTGGTTTTGGAGGCTTCGGCGGTTTTAACAGTGGGCAGGGACAGTCCAGCCAGTATTACGGTCAGGATGCTTCCTATTACACTGCTGCTTCTAACTACATCAACAATAGGCGTTTTCAGGAAGCTTTAAATGTCCTGAGCAATATTCAGGACCGTACCGCTCAGTGGTATTTCTTAAGTTCTTTGGCAAACAACGGTCTAGGTAACAATGTCATGGCTCTTGATTTTGCGAAAACTGCTCTTGAAATGGAGCCTAACAATCAGACATACCAGCGACTTGTCCAGACACTTGAAAGTGGTGGTCAGTGGTACAACACCCGCCAGTATTCATATGGTGGCGATTCCGGTGCAATGTGTTGCGCTGATCCTTGCACAACATTATGTTTGCTTAACATGTGCTGTTGCTAGAAATTAAAATTGAATTGTATATGATTTACCAAGGGAAAGTGATGCATCACTTTCCCTTGGTTTTGTTTTTGGAGTTCTGTCGTGGGACATATTTCCTTTCGCATACATTTTTGTCGTTGGGGACGTTTTGAGAAGCTTCTTATGTGATGTTTTCCCACATAGTACTTATCTCCACCATATCCTCCCTCTCTCACAAATAGCCGCCCGGCGTATCTGTCTTATTCTTGTATATTACCTGTCTCGTAATACTTTGATGCAAAAACTATATGATATTCCTATTACGGACTATTCTATTATGTTGTATTTCTTCATTAATTCCTTCTGGTATTCGCTGTCTTTAGTTGATTTTTCTAATTCTTCATACTTTTCCTGCGAAAGCAAAACTTTAATTAACTTATTAATATCCTCTGTTGCCTGCTGCACTCCTTGTTTTTTTCCCTGTTCTATGCCTTGCTTCATGCCCTGTTCTATGCCTTCTGCTCTACCATTCTTATACTGTTGATTTAATTCCATCTGATATGACATATACTCACGCCTCCATTGGTCATTTCCTCTGGCCTCAAATACCTTCTTCTGCATGTCCCTTGCAAGCTTACTTTCCGGTTCCCTGCCATCGAAATAGTCTAATAACAACTGTAGTTCCCTGCCTATGCCATCTCTATCACCCTTGGTGTTCAAAAAAATCTTATGGGTTCCATCATTCAACCTTATGTTAGCATCATCAACACATATATTCTCGAACTCATACACACTTCTGTTCTTCTTAAAGAAATCAAAGGTACAAATAAAGATAACATAGCTTACTCCTAGTATATCATATGTATCCCCTTTTTCAATTATATTAAGGTCTATCACATCCTGATAATAGCGTGATCTCTTAGGTAGTTCCGCATAACTTGTGGTTTGCATTTCCAGGTTAAAAACAGTGTTCTTGTCATCTTCTACATAAATGTCTAGTCTTACTCCCTTTGCTCCCGGTGCCACCTGAATGGTTTCCTCATAATCCAGATATTTAATATCCCGGATTTTAATGTTTAGTATCTGTTCCAATGTTGCCTTGCATATTTCCTTGTCAGACATTACCTTGGCAAACATGAATGAATCCGTAATCTCCAACTGATCGTATCTTTTCATTTACATCTTATCCTCCCTCGTATTTATTTATATAAATATGGTAATGGATAAACGTGTGGAAGTCAACACTTTATTTATGTTTTACGCATACTGTTTATGTGATGTTCTGTGTTTTTTGTGGTGTATTCACATTTACAAGCCCTTTGATGTAAGTTCCGGTTTTTTGTATTTTCTTCGAACCCCCCTTCAATTGTTACTTTGTTTGATGCCTTGTATGTATTTCATATAAAATTCTTATTGATAAGTCTTATCATTTGCTATTCTATTAATTCATTGTTAAATCAAAAATCTTTAGAATATTAAATCTAAGTAAGAAAAGCTTAGCTTTGTAAAACGTACAAAACTAAGCCTATAATATTCTTTATGCTGACATCTTTATATAAGCACTTATTCTTGAAATAAACTCTGAATTAGTTGGTCTTTTGTTTTCCTTTCTGTCTTGAAACTCTCGCCTAAGCTCTACCCCATTATCAGTCCATGCTACTTCTATGGCATGCCTTATGGCTTTTTCCACTCTTTGAGGTGTTGAATTATACTTCTTCGCCACATCAGGATAAAGTATCTTGGTAACTCCCTCAAGTGAGGTTTCATCCTCCAGCACCTGTTCAATTGCAGAAAGCATATATTTATATCCTTTTAGTCTGGTTGGTATACCAAGGCCAATCAGCTTTTTTGATATGATGTTTTCCAATTCCTTGCCACTTTTTCTTTTGCATTCACTATTGTACAAAGAATTCCCCATGTCTTCCCCGGTTAGGCTTTCGCCATTAATTACTATAATGTTATATTTGTCACTTTCTCCCAGGCTGGCTGACACCAGGCTTCCTTCCATCCTTAGCGTTGCAATAAGCTGTCGTAATAGTTTTTCGCTACTGTTTTTCTCCATTTTGTTCATTTTTCCCTCCATTTTTTCCATAGATATTTTAATTTTTTTCTATATGCTATATAATAAATGCATATTTTTGTAAAAAAAAGGCATAGAAAGGCACAAATTTTGGTATATTGTTGTTTTTTGTGTGCCAAAAAAGATTTTTAACAAAGTTGTTATTACAAATGTATTTTTTGCAAAGCAGTTTTTTTATAAATGTATTTTATTCAAAGCTGTTTTCCATAAATATATTTTTTATAAAGCTTTTTTGGTATCTTTTTAAAACTTATTTTTATTTACAGGGGGAATTTTATAATGAATCAGAAATCACAGGATTTGGATTTTTTAAAAAACACTATGGTTCAAAACATTAACCGTCTTCTTTATAAGAAGAATTGGTCCATCAGGCAACTTTCAGATCAGGCCGGTCTTCCATATGAATCTATTAAGAAATTAGTGGGAGGTAAAATCAAAAATCCCACAATCTATACTATATCTAAGGTTTGCGATGCTCTTGATTGCAGCATTGATTATCTTCTTGGACGTTCCGTAATCAATACTATTGACCAAAAATCTCTTCCGCCTAGAGTTTTTAATCTTTTGGCAGAAATTGCTTATTTTGAATCACGCATTGCCGACTACAATCAATCTCACAAAACCGATTGTGTTTCCGTTCTTACGCCAACGGGTATTGTTCAGGACGGAATGGTTTTCGACAGTATTTCCACTGATATTGTTGATATTTCACCATATCAAAAAGATTTTGGTGATATTGTTTTGTGTGGGATTAAGATTGTTGGGCGAAATCTTTCACCTACTTATTTTGACAATGACATTCTTCTGATTGGCAAGGACCGTTTTCCTGAATCCGGTGAGACAGGGATTTTTCTTATTGGAAATAAAGTGTATATTCGTAAATATATTCCAGGAATCAGGCTGGAGCTTGCTCCCATTAATGGTGACAAAAACTCGCTTTTCATCGATAATATCGATGATGTTCACTACTTTGGAAGGGTGCTTACAGTGGTTCGTGACGCTTGATGTTTCTTGTTATTGTTAAATTTTTAACTTTTTTATTTATTGCAATATTGGGATAATTGTATTATTATAAACGTATAAAAAATCAAAGGAGGCTTACATAATGGCTTACAAAATTACTGACGGATGTATCGGTTGTGGTGCATGTGAAGGTACTTGCCCAGTAGGAGCTATTAGCAACGATGGTAGCGTTTGCGTAATCGATGCAGATACATGTATCGAATGTGGCGCTTGTGCAGGTGCATGCCCAACAGATTCAATCAAATTAGACTAATTAATTTATACGCTCTCTTTGGAGCGTATTATGTACCGTATAGGTATAAAAAATGCCATCTTTACTTTATGTAAAGGATGGCATTTTTTATGTAATATTATCTATGTAACTTTTCATAATATTTTTTATAATATTTCTTATCGTCTTTCTTTTAATATTTTTTAATATTTTTATTGTATCTTTAAATTATTTTTGCTATTTGTCCTTATTATCTGTCTCTTTATGTATTGCATTTTTTTAATATCTTTTGCATTTTATATGCGGTGCAACATTCTTCTATAATGTATTTTTGTTTATGTAGTCTGTGGTTTTTTCCCGAAATGAGCCATTCCTTTTTTCTTGTTTTTCAAAAGAAGTTTTTCTGCTTTTGCTTTTTTTCTTTTTTCTCGACGGCTTAGCTTCTGCTTGTTTCTCATAAGCTCATCAAGTTTTCGATAACGTTCTTCTTCCTTTTCATCCTGAACTCTCATCATATAATTCATTCCTTTTAGAACGTTTTCGCTTACGTTGTCACTTAGCTCTTTTCCAAGGTTCGTTGTGGATTCTTTTAATGCCTTTGAAACAACCTTATTCATAAGGTTCTGGAACTGTTCTAACTTTAAGCCTGTGCTTTCTGCATTCTGCCCATTACTCTGTGTCATATTCTGTACCACACTTTGTACACTGCCAGACATTGCCTCCGGCACTTCCTGATAGCAATTCTCCACCCCGGCTTTTTTCTCCCTTACTTCCATCAGCGAAATCGGCTGTCTTACTGTCAGTCTTTCATTTGATTCTTTATTTTCCCTGACTCCTTTTTTCGGGTTTATCATGTTTTTTATTGCCTTTAGGCTGTAGCCCTGCTTCTTTAAGTCCCTGACTTTTCTAAGGCTTTCGATGTTACCTTCCGTGTAGTATCTGTGTCCCATTTCATTTCTTGGAATTTTGATTTCAAGTTCTTCTTCCCAATATCTTAAAACATGTGATTCAACATTGAGCATCCTTGATGCGTCCGAAATAATATATCTTTTTTCCCCCATATACTCCTCCTTAAAAATCGAATTGGAGCATCGAAAAGGAGATGCTCCCTTTTGGAACATCTCCATTATAAATTCATTATATGCCTTGTTCAATATTTTTAACACTGCGAAAAAAACGACTTTCTGTAGCTTTGTCGCCAGTTGTCTACAAAGGTCAACTACACCTGCTCTGTTTCTGCATTTTCGAACTTAGTATACTGTGGTAACCATACTAATTCTACTTCACCTACAGGGCCGTTACGCTGTTTAGCTACGTTTACGATGATTCTGTTTCTGTCTTCTGTCTTTGTTTCCTTATCGTAAAATCTTGACATAAGCATTACAACGTCCGCATCCTGCTCGATAGAACCGGATTCACGAAGATCCGCCATAATAGGCTTCTTGTCTTCTCTTGTTTCAGCCGCACGGTTAAGCTGTGATAAGGCAATAACCGGAACGTTTAACTCTCTTGCAATTCCCTTTAAGGTTCTTGAAATTTCCGCAATTTCCTGTTCACGGCTTGACGCTCTGCCGTTGGTTGTCATCAACTGAAGGTAATCCACTATAACAAGCTGGATATCTTTCTCCAACTTAAACTTTCTACACTTAGAACGCATTTCGCCGATGCTTATACCCGGTGTATCATCTATGATAATGTTGGAATTACCGATAATATTGGCTGATTCAACTATGTTTGCCCACTCGCTGTCACTTAAGTCACCATTTCTCATTTTCTGTGAACTTACCATTGAGTTCTGTGAAATAATACGGTTAATAAGCTGTTCGCTTGACATTTCCAAACTAAATATGGCAACAGGTATGTTGTGTTTTACTGCAACTGTTTCCGTAATATTCAAAACAAAAGCTGTTTTACCTACAGATGGTCTTGCTGCAATAAGTATCATATCTGATGGCTGAAGTCCTGAAAGCTGGTGGTCAAGCTTAGTAAAGCCTGTTTCCAAACCTGTAATGGAACCTTTCGTCTGGGAAGCTTTCTCAATCTTTTCAAATACATTAAGAACTACCTGTCTTACCGGAGTGTAATCTCCACTGCTTCCTGACTGAATCAGGTCAAATATCTTCTTTTCCGTTTCCTCAAGAATTGCCTCTAGTGTTTCATTTCCTGCGTAGCATTTGCCGGCAATATCTTCATTGGCGCGGATAAGATTTCTCAAAACAGATTTTTCATAAACAATATCAGCATACTGCTTAATGTTAGCTGATGTAGGAACCATTTCCAGAATATTTCTAATAAAATCAAGACTTACAACCTCTGAAGGCACACCTGTTTCTTCCAATTTACTCTTTACAGTTACAAGGTCACAAGTTTTTCCTTCGTTGTAAAGTTCAATCATAGCCTTAAAAAGAGAGCCATATTGTTTGTTATAAAAATCATCCTCTGAAATTTTTTCCATAGCAGTTGTAATGGCATCTGCATCCATAAGCATTGAGCCGATTACTGCCTGTTCTGCCTCATTACTATGGGGCATTACCCTTTTTACTACTGCCTCTTCCATTTGGTATTCTCCTTGCCGACTTTTATTTTGCTTCAACCTTTACGGCCAAAGTAGCCATAACATCCTTGTGTAACTTAATGTTAACATTGTAAGTTCCAAGTGATTTAATGGCATCAGGGATTATGATTTTCTTCTTATCAATATCCATGTTTAACTGTTTCTTTGCTTCTAAAGCGATTTCCTTGCTTGAAATAGAACCGAAAACTCTTCCCTCTACTCCTGCCTGAATCTTAACAGTAATTGATTTTTCTTTGATTTCTTCTGCCAATGCCTTTGCTGCATCAAGTTTTTCCTGTGCAACCTTTTCGTCATTCTGCTTCTGAAGTTTTAAATCATTAAGGTTCTTTGATGTTGCCTCAAGACCTAACTTTTTAGGCAAAATAAAATTTCTTGCGTATCCGTCATTTACATTTACAATCTCCCCTTTTTTCCCAAGAGATTTAACATCTTCTAATAATATAACCTTCATTAAATTTCTCCTTCCTCTATCATCGTTTCAATAACTTTCTTTAACATAACGATAACCTCGCCGGTTGTCTTATTTCTAACCTGAGCTCCGGCAAGATTCATGTGTCCACCACCACCAAACTGTTCCATAATAACCTGAACGTTGATTTTGTCAATTGAGCGGGCACTTATATATACCTGATCATTGTATGGTGTACATACAAATGATGCTTTTACATTTTTTACATTTAATAATTCATTGGCTGTCTGGGCGCCTACAATTGTAGGTGAAGATACACCCTGTGGACTACATACTGACAATGCGTATTCATCCATAAAGATTTCAGTGTTCTGAATTGCCAATGCCTTAGCCTTGTAATCTGACAAATCATCCCTGAACATTCTTCTTACTCTTGCAACATCTGCGCCATTCTTCTTCAAATATGCTGCCGCTTCAAAAGTTCTTACACCTGTACGGTTTATAAAGTTGTTTGTATCAACCATAATACCGCCATATAAAGCCTCTGCATCAAGCTTTGTAAGCTTAACTGTCTCATTAATGTACTGCATTATTTCAACAACCATTTCACAAGTTGATGATGATGATAACTCAACATATGAAAGCTGGGCATTGTCAATGCAATCTGTTGTCTGTCTATGGTGGTCAAATACAATTATACACTGGGCTCTTCTTACAAGCTCAGGATATTCTGTATATGAGGCTCTGTTACAGTCAACTATAATAAGGGCGTCATTCTTAGTCATTTCAGAAACTGCTTCCGGTCCTGTAATAAACATATCTTCATCATATAAGTCTGAGTTCTTAAATTCATCAACTAAAGGAACTACACTGCCACTTACATCTCCAAGTACAATGTGCGTCTTCTTTCCGATAGTCTTTCCAATTCTGTATAAGCCTATTGCGGCACCAAAGGAATCATTATCCCCTATATGATGTCCCATAATATAAAGATTCTCTTTTGTTTCAATCAAATCTCTAAACGCTGTGGCTTTTACTCTTGATTTAACTTTTGTGTTCTTTTCTACTGATTTGGTCTTTCCACCGTAATAATAAACCTTACTACCGTCTTTTAACACTGCCTGGTCACCGCCACGTCCAAGCGCCATGTCAATGGCTGTTGTGGACAAATCATAGTTCTGTACCAGACTGTTTCCTCCCATACCAATACCGATACTGATTGTTACAGGAAGACTGTTTCCTATATTAACTGTTTTTACTTCGTCAAGAATTGCAAACTTGTTAGTCTGCATCTTGCTTATATATTTTGTTTTGAAAACTACAAAATACTTGTCATTTTCAAGCTTTCTGACAATTCCGTCATATTGAGAAAAATAAACATTAATCTTTCTGTCTATTAAAGCTACCAAAAGGGTTCTTCGTGTGTTTTCAACACTTTGTACCACTTCGTCATAGTTATCAATATAAATATTTGCCGTTACAAGTCGTTCTTCCTTAGTTTCTTTTTCCAGCTTGCTGATTAATGTTTCATCTCTTAAATAAATGGAAATTAACTGACCGCTATTTTCTTCCAAAAGATTAAGGGCGCTGTCCTCATAATCATTTTTCAGCTCAAACTTGGTTAATGTTACCGCAAATAATTTGTCTTTATAACTAAGCTTAACGTGATTAGGTTTCTCGTCATCAAAAACCAAATATTCCGGCTTAATGCCTTCAAAAATATTCATAATGTTCTTATTTAAAACACTCTTTTCAAATAAGGTATCAAACTGGTTGTTAGTCCATAGTATCTTTCCGTTTTCGTCAATAAGACCATATGGCACATCCATTTCCTTAAGCATCTGTCGTTGAACCAGACTGTAAGCACTTCCGAAGTCTATAAGTCTCTTAGTTACGTTGGAATTATACTTAATAGCTATGCTTAGCATTAAAATAATGTAAACAAATGTGGCAAGACTCATTACTGCGCCTGCTCTTACATCAATGGCATATGTAATCACATTAATCATTATCCAAAATGCAATAAAATACAACGGTCCCTTTAAATATTTTCCTACCTGAGTCTGTAATTTTTTCTTTCTTTTATTTCCCATATAATACTCCATTCCGCTTTTCTTAAAACGGTATAAACAGCTATGCCTATTTCATCTCTTCCCTCTTTTTTGTTTATGACTACCATATATTTCTCACTTATTTATAGTGCTCATTACCCCTAAGTATATCATTATTCTAACAATATTTAAAGTTAAACTTATGCTTATGCGTTAGTTTTGTCTAACTTCTTTTTTCTTTACTTTTACTCCGTTTTCCCTTACACTTACTTTGGATTTATATTATGTTATTTATACTATATTAATGGAACGGAGATTATTATGTTTAGAGTTTGGGGACGTACTTTTAAAAGTAATAAAATGTTACAAAGCACTACTATTGAATTGGATATTCCTGACGAGACAAGAACTCATAAGGTTTTTATGGCTCTTGAACAGATTTGCGAGGAATTTGATTTAAGCAATCCAATATGGCTTGATTCAAATATTAACGAGTTTAAACGTATTGCGCGAACAAGATTTTATGCAGACAGTTTTGTGGAATCAATAGATTTCGACTATCTTGACTTCTATGTTATTGAAGAAGATTAATCTTTTCACTAAGCTTATTAAGTATAGGTTTATATCCGCAGTTGGATTTTAAATTAATAGATTTTTCCTATTAATAAAAAAGACCTGTCGCACCAAGTTTAAAGTGCAACAGGCCTTTTGACTTTTTAAGTCTCTTTGAACGCGCTTTTTAGAAAATTATTTCTATACTATTTAAAATTTCTACACTGTAATCTTATCAATTAGCAACCCATTAAGTAATCCATTATTTTCTTTGAATCTTCTAATTCATGAGCTACAATTTCCATTTCAGGAATCTTAGCTGCTGAAGAGAAAATTGTTGACAATGAAACTAACTGACATAACTTTGATTTTAAGTTTAATCTGTCTCCATCATCTGTTATTAATTCAACTCTTCCTGTACAACTGTCAATTACCTTTAAAAATTCTTCAGGGTTTTCAATGTTTTTAATCTTCATAGTATCTCTCCTTGTCTTTTTATTCCATTACTCTTCTGTTACATTACTATTACATTAATAATCTACCATTTATAAATAGCAAATTACTTCTGTTTCTGTTTTTCCTCGATGTCTTTAATCATATCGATTCTAACCTGATGACGGCCACCTTCATATTCTGCATTAAGCCATTCATCTACTATCATTTTTGCAAGTTCTATGCCAATAACTCTTGCGCCAAATGCAATAATGTTAGTGTTGTTATGCTGCTTAGATAATCTTGCACTATATGGCTCGCTACATACGCAGGCTCTAATTCCGTTAACCTTGTTAGCTGAAAGTGAAATTCCTACACCTGTTCCACAAATTAAAACACCACAATCTACTTCACCGTTAACAATGGCATTGGCTACTGCCTCGCCATATACAGGGTAATTACATCTCTCAGAAGAATTTGTACCGAAATCTACAACTTCATGTCCTTTTTCTTCAAGATATGCCTTGATTTCATTCTTCATTTCAACTGCTACATGATCATTTCCAATTCCAATTTTCATATTGTTCACCTCTGTCTTTTGTATTTTTTAATTAATTTAGGGAGAGGATTTTAAGCAATAATATAATCTCCTGCTTCCTTAACTACATCTGTTTCCTTATTGCAAATTAATGTTGCCTGATCAATGTCAAGCACCTTACATAAAGTATTTTTTCCTGATTTACTGCTATCTGCCAAAATATATGCCTTACCTGCGTTCTTGCAGACAATACGCTTCTTTTCAGCCTCTAACAAATCAGGTGTATTAAATCCTGCCTCTATTGAAAATCCGGACATTCCAACAAAAGCTTTGTCGAAATAATAGCTTTTCAGGAAATTGTTAGTTGTAATACCTCTTATTGAAGCAGTAGTAATATTAATCTCACCGCCTGCAATAATACATTTAATATTAGGAGTCTGTAGCTCTGAACATATTAATGCGTTGGTTGTTACAACTGTTATATTCTTATCCTTTAGATATTTAACCATTCTTAAGGCTGTACTTCCTGAATCTATATAGATAGAATCTCCGTCTTCTACAAGACTTGCTGCTTTCTTCGCTATTCTGTCCTTTTCTTCTACATTTTTACTTTTCTTTGAATTAACAGGAATTTCATAGCTGCCTCTTTTTAAACAAGCTCCGCCACCTCTTAGTAATGTTATCTCGCCCTCTTTCTCCATGGTCTTCAAATCTCTTCTGACCGTCGATTCAGAGACACCCCCTAAAGATTTACAAAACTCATCCAAAGATACAACCTCATTCTGCTCAAGCAATTCTGCTATTTGTAATCTTCTTTCATAAGGTATCATATCTTCTTCCTCCTGTATATTTGTAATCAATTCTCAAAGAGAATTGATTGCCTGTATATGTAACGATAAAAACGTTACAGCTATACCTATATAATATCCTTTAATGGTTAAAAATGTCAATAATAATCGGGGTTTATTCCACGTCCTCCAAAGTTGGCATTGAAGGCTGTGCTCCCATTCGGCAAACTGTAATTGCACTACACTTAGTTGCAAACTTACAAGCCTCGATCAGGCTCTTTCCTTCAATTATTGAATGACTTACTGCTCCGATATATGAATCTCCTGCTCCTGTTGTTTCAATCGCATCTACTTTCATTGCCGGAATAAATTCGATTGTTCCATTTTCGTAAGCCACTGCTCCATCTTTTCCAAGTGTGAAAATAACATTATTATTGTATTTTTCTGCCATTTTCTTAATTTCTGTTTTTGCCTTTTCAACTGAGTCGATTTTTTCGTGACAGTAAAATTCTGCCTCGACTTCATTTACTACAAGAATGTCTACCTTACTTAAACATTCTTCAGGTAATTCTATTGCAGGTGCTGCGTTTAATACAACTGTACATCCTGCTTCTTTTGCCTTATCAATTGCATAAGCAATAATTTCTACCGGAATCTCGTTCTGTAGAATACATACACCTGATTCTTTAAGAATAGGCATTGCATTGTCTACATCTTCCTTTGTAACCTCAAAGTTTGCACCTCTTACGATACATGCATAAACGCTTCCGTCTTCAACTGCGTTTATAACTCCCATTCCACTACTTCCGGGTACTTTTCTAATATAATCAACATTTACACCATACTCTTTTGCTGTGTTAACCAAAAAGTCTGCTGATGCATCTGTTCCAACACATCCTACCATATAAGTTGGAGTTTTTAATTTTGCTGCCTGGACTGCCTGATTAGCACCTTTTCCGCCGGCACTAAATGTTGCTCCGTTGGCTGTTAATGTTTCACCTTTAAAAGGTAATCTTGGAATTTTTAAGATAACATCATAGTTTAAACTTCCGATAACTGTGATTTTCTTATTCATCCTTATTTTCCTCCTACTCAAAATTTATTTTGTTTCCTATTATTAAAAAGAATAAAGGCGCAAAGTTTATTTTTCCCTGCGCCTTTATTATAATTCAATTCATATTGAAAATATATTAGTGCCGCAATGTTTATTAATTTTTTGCGGTTTATTTTTTAGTTTTCAGCTTTCTTATGTCTTGAAATAAATCCTGCAACGTCCTGCTGAATGAATTCGAAGTATGAAGCTACGATGATAATAATACCAGTTACAACGAACTGCCAGAATGAGTCAACGTTGATAACTACCATACCTACTTTTAATACTGCTAACATTAATGCACCGATGAATGTTCCAAGTGCTGTACCTTTACCACCTGCCATTCTTGTTCCACCGATAGCTGCTGCTGCGATTGCGTTTGTTTCATATCCGCTACCTGCTGTTGCTTCTGCTGAACCTAAGCTTGCTAACATAATCATACCTGCAATTGCTGAGCAAACACCACAGAAGATGTATGCAATGTATTTTGTCTTAACTACGTTAACACCTGATAACTTAGCTGCTTCTTCGTTTCCACCTACTGCATATAAGTAATCACCACTTCTCATCTTTGATAAAAGAATGTGTGCTACTAAGAATACAACTACCATAACTATAATGTAGTATCTGATTCCTCCAACTAATTCTCCGTTGAAGATGTTTCTGTATGAGTCCGGAACGTTTGTTACAGGTACACCACCTGTTACTACATAAGCAAGACCTCTGTATAAACTCATTGTACCTAATGTTGCGATAAATGGCTGTAACTTCATCTTATTAATTAAGAATCCGTTAAATGCACCAAGAACTGCACCAACTACAAGTCCTACTAAAATTCCAAGGAATGGATTCATTCCATAGTTTACTGTACATGAAGCAACTATAATACCTGTAATTGCGTATGTACAACCTACTGAAAGGTCGATACCACCTGTGATGATTGTAAACATCATACCTACTGCAAGTACACCGTTTAATACCATCTGCTGTAAAATAGTTACAAAGTTGTTATAATTTAAAAAGTTACTGTTTAGTACTGTAAAGACAACTGCCATAGCCAAGGTTGCCAGCAATACTACAAACTCACGTTTATATTTATCCCATATATTTTTCATTTTGATTACCTCCAATTGCTAAATCAAGAATTGAATCTTCTACAAAGTCAACCTTATTTGTTAACTCAGCTGTTATTCTTCCTTCACTCATAATTATCATTCTGTCGCTTATACCCATGGCTTCAGGTAATTCTGATGAAACTACGATAATACTCTTTCCATCTTCTACTAACTGTTCCATAAGTCTGTAAATTTCTGCCTTAGCACCTACGTCAACACCTTTTGTAGGTTCATCGAAGATAATTATATCTACATCTGTAGACATCCATCTTGCCAAAATAACTTTCTGCTGGTTACCACCTGACATGTTGCTTGTCATATAATCAACACGTCTTGGATGTACGTCCATTTCTTCGAAGTAAACTTCTGCGTTTTTAATCTTCTTCTTTGTGTCTGTAAATGGACCTGTCATATATTTCTCTAAGCTTGATATTGCTATATTTTCATAGTTATTAGAAAGATTCATAAATCCCTGTGTTTTTCTGTCTTCAGGTAATAAACCGATGCCGGCTTTTAAGGCTTTTGTTGTATTCCAGCCATTCTTTACTTCTTTACCTTTAAGAATAATCTTTCCTGATGTTCTCTGATCTGCACCAATCAGTGTTCTCATGACTTCAGTTCTTCCTGCTCCAACTAATCCGAAGAATCCTAAGATTTCGCCTTTGTGAAGTTCAAAACTTACGTCATTATAATTTTCATTACATAAATGTTCTACTTTTAATACTACTTCATCTGTCATTGGACTAGGTTTAAGTCTTGATGCCACTGCTGCAACATTTCGACCAACCATTGCGTGAATCAGTTCATCTCTTGTAGTACTTGCAATGTCCATTGTCTGGATATATTCTCCATCTCGAAGAATTGTTGCTCTGTCACAAATCTGGAAAATTTCTTCCAATCTATGACTTACATATAATATTGTTACGCCCTGTTTTTTAAGTTTTCTTACTACTTCAAACAAAGCTTCTGTTTCTTTTGTTGTAAGTGAAGCTGTTGGCTCGTCAAGAGATATAATTGTTGAATGATGATATAATGCTCTTGCAATTGCTAACATCTGCATTTCACCTGCTGTTAATGTTGCAACCAAATCTGATGATTTAAAGTTACAGTTTAAGTCTTCTAATATTACGTCTACATCTTTATTCATTTTTTTGAAATCAATAAAGATTCCTTTTTTAGGTTCATATCCCATTGTTACGTTCTGTCCAACGGTAAGATCTTTTACTACCAATGTTTCCTGATGAACCTTAGATATTTTGCCATTTACAATAGCATCATTTGTGTCTTTAAAGCTTACCTTTTTACCATGAAGTCTTACCTCTCCTTCATATTCAGGATAAACTCCATGCAAAATATTCAATAGTGTTGATTTCCCTGCACCATTTTCACCAAGCAATGCATGAACTTCACCTTCTTCTACTGAAAAAGAGATATCTTTAAGGACGTGTACTCCCGGAAAGCGTTTGTTAATCTTAACAAATTCAACAGCCTTCGCCATAATCGTTCCTCCTTTATATATGTGGGAGAAAGTTTTACCTTTCTCCCACTTTACAAATCAAATCTTCTAAATTATTGTGTCTAAACTATTCTGTTACATATTTTGGATCTGTCCAACCAATGATGTCTTTTGCGTCTTTATCTACGTTAGTCTTATCGATAAGAGCCTGTGGAGTATGTGTTACTCTAGGAATATCCTGTCCAGCTAATACTCTTAATGTTACTTCTGTAGCAACCTGTGACATATAGTAACCAAATGAATCAACTGTTGCATCTAACTTACCGGCTCTGATTGAGTCATAAGCTTCACCGATACCATCAACACCTACTACTAAGATATCTTTCTTAGCTTCTTCAACTGCCTCTACTACACCTAAAGCCATATCGTCGTTGTTACAGAAGATAGCCTTTAAGTCTGGGTTCTGCTGAATCCATGTGCTTGCTAATTCTTTAGCTTTCTGTCTATCCCAGTCAGCATTCTGTTCTGCTACTACGTTAAGTCCTGAATTGTTGTCTTTGATCCATCCCTTGAATCCTGCTGTTCTTTCACGAGCTGCGAAAGCTTTTGCCATACCGATTACGATAGCTACATCACCTTTGTCACCAAGCTTCTTTGAAACCCATTCAGCTGCTAATTCACCATTCTGGTAAGCATCCGGTCCTACGAAGTAATCTGCTGCTGCGATTAATCCATCGTTTACGTTAATTGTAGGAATCTTTTTGCCTTTAGCGTTATCAACTGATGCTGTTAAGTTTGAATCTGAGATTGGGCTTAACATTAAAGCGTTGTAACCCTGGTTTACTAAGTTGTCTGTCATTGTCTGCTGTCCGATTTCATCACTTTCATCTGTTGTTCCGTCAATCTTAATTGATACGTCTACGCCTGCATCTTTAAGTACCTTTTCTGACTGTTCATAACCATTTTTAAAGTTACGCCAGAATTCGTTTGAGAATGACTTTGCGATGGCACCCATCTTTAAACCACTCTTAACTTTTACTTCGTCTCCGTTATCTTTACGGATGTCTTCGATAGTCTTGCTGTCTTTAACTGTATCAGGGTTAAATTCCTCTGTAGCCTGTGTGTCATTTGAGGCTGCTGTTGTTGCGTTGTTTGAGCTAGATGATGAATTTCCACATCCAACTAAACCGATTACCATTGTTGCTGCAAGGGCAACTGCTAAAAATTTCTTTCTCATTTGTGTGTTCTCCTTTTTCTTTTTTATTTTCTCTTTATTTCAACATGTCCAGAACAAGGCGCTGTGCCTCAACTCCGTCACGTTTAGATACTACTTCAGCTATTCTGTCCATTCCGATTTCATCAATTATTTTTGAAATCTTTTCGAATGAATTGATGTTTGCCTGTGTTTCAAGCTTTGCGTTTTCTCTGATTGGGAATGTATCGAAGAATACAACTCCCTGATAATTGTACTTCTTTAAATAGTAGATAAACTCAGCTGCGTGAGCTATATTTACTGAACCAAATATCATTCCGCTGTCCATCTGTGAATATCCGTCGTTCATATGTAATCCATAAAGTTTTCCCATACTTGCTGCAAGTGCTAGTCCGTATGCCGGGGAATCTCTCTTCATTAACATATGACAGAAGTCTAATGTACATCCTACATTTGGTCTGTCTATCTCTTTAATAAGAAGTAATGTCATTCCTGTGCTGTCAACCATTGAGAAGTTTCTTGGTTCAAATGGTTTGTACTCGATGCTGTATTTCATGTCTGGTGCATAATCTGCTAATTCTCTGAAAGCATCTATCATTTGGTTCCATGCTTCTTCATAGTCAACTTGGAACGCATAATCAAAACCGTCATTTTCTAACCATAATGTTATGTATGTTCCACCAAGTTCTCTACAAATATCTGTAGCTTCCTTACAATATCTGATGGCTCTTTCTCTAAGTTCCGGATCAGGATTTGTTAAGTCTCCGTTTGTGAAATCATTTCTCCAACGAACTGCCAATCCGTTAACTTTTAAATCACCCATGGCCTTTTTGATTTCTTCTAAATCATATTCTGCAAAATGTTCCGGGTAGTTAAACTCTAAATGTGTAATGCCGTCCATCTCGTGATATGCCTTAATTGCATCAAATACGTTCTGGCCTTTTAATATAAAAGAATTAAATCTTCCTGCGTAATTCATATTTCCTTCCTTTCTTTGTTATTTCTTTTATCTTTTGTCTTTTCAAATTTTGTCATTTGTTTTCATCTGATAGCATAATTGTAGTACTCTTTCCATTTTCTGTCAACTGTTTTCAACATTTTTCACGGTTTTCACAATTTAGACATATTTCTTTTGTGCATATTGTACAGTTTTTGTTGTTAAAAACGTTTCATTTGTTGTCACTTTTTGCTTTGTGTTATTTTTGCCTTTTCCGGTTTTTTTAATTTTTCTAACAATAATGTTATTTTTCGAGTATGTAAATTGTATTTTTTGTGTAATATGTATGCTGATTGTTGGGTATTTGAGATAAAATTATAAATAATTCTTTATTTTTCATTTTCTGTCATTTGTTTTCACTTGATATGAGAGATTTGGGGTGGATTACTTCAAAACTATTCGGGATTTGTACTATATATGAGGCAAACTCTAAGTCTGTAACTATTCAAGCCCCCAAAAAAATACCTCACGGTTTTCATTTTCTCAAACCGTGAGGTATTTTGGTATAATCTAAGGTTGTCCTATTTTTTCAAAAAATGTTCTCTATGGGGGTATTCTTCCCTATAGGCTTCCAGCGCTGCTGCCTGAAGGATTTTAAATTCTTTATCCATTCTGAACATATGAGGTGTTAGGAATGCAATGTTGCTTATTTGTTCAGCTATCTTTTTTGCAATGCCCTCATCAGATAACTGTCCCAGTCCAAAAACTGCCGAAGTGAAGCCTCTACCTCCTCGACTTACCTGAATAAATTTTTTAAATGTATTCTTTAGCTCATTTTTAAGAATGCCACGTTGCTCCTCTGACAGAATTTCATAGTTGTCAATGCACAAATTATTAATAATCTTGCTCAACTGTTTTCTCTTCGCTCCGCCTACATCAGTGGAACCACTTTCTGATATGTATTTCATTTCCATAAGATAGCCTATGAATAAGTCTTTTTTAGGCTTTCTTTTTCCATATCTTGCTGTCCATAAGCATTCTCGTAGTTCTTTATTATTGTCTGACTCTATATTTTTTTGAAAAATTTCTAATCTTTTCTCAGGTTCCATTTCTTCATAAAACTCTTCTCCAAAAAGTTCTTTTTTTAACTCGTTTTTAGACTTTTCATTTGTCTCTTTCTTAGATTCTTCTTTAAATTCTTTGTTAAACCTTTCACTCCACATATATTGACCCGCCTTTATTTTATGAATTTGTCTATACTGCTTTTTTCAACTTTTTTGTATTGAGACACATAATATTTTCCCTGCTGTAAATTATGATTTTTCATACTATTGCCCTGATAAATGTCTACAACTAATCGTGAAATTTCTAATGCCTGATCTTCTTTGTCATTGTATACCGTTCCCTGCATTTCGCCATTCTTTATTGCTGCTAAAGCATCATCCAAACCGTCAATTCCAAAAATAATCGGCCACTGCTTCTTGTCATATTTTGATTTTTTATATGCCTCCAATGCTCCTAATGCCATTTCATCATTGTTGGAAATTATCATTTCTATCTTATCGCCATATTGTTCAATTAATTGGTTTGTTCTGTTTTCTGCCTGTCCTCTATTCCAATCTGCAAACTGATAACTTAATTTTTCCAGTTTTATACCTTTGCCTATTATGGTTTTTACGGAACAGTCCGTTCTACTTATGGCATCCTGATGCCCCGCTTCACCTTCCAATAATACATATTGAATTTTTCCATCATAATTTTTATCAACTTTTTTATTCTTTTTTATATATTTTGCTGCTATCTGTCCCTGCATTTTACCTGACTGTTCTGCATTACAGCCTACATAATAAAGTTTATCCCATTGCTTCAAATCCTCTTTAACCGGTTCCCTGTTAAAGAAAATAACGGGTATGTTATTCTGTCTTGCCATTTTTATAATCTTAGAAGGCTCTGTTCTATCTACTAAATTTATACACATTATATCGCATCCTGCATCAATCATCTCTTCAACAGCTTCATTTTGATCCCTTTGGTCATTGTCTCCATTTCTTTCGGAAATCATTATCTTCATATCCTTCGTTTCCATAGTTTTTAAGTTCCCTTTTATCTGTTCTTTTAACGCATTTATAAAAGGATCATCCTGTGTATAAGTCACTATGCCTACTCTAAGTATGCTCTTCTTCTCTTCTTTATTGCTTTGACAACCGCAAATATTGCAGACTAGAATTATTCCTAAAATCAAACCTACAACAATTTTCTTTCTTTTATTCATATGAATACAAAAACCTTTCAATATCAGTAGTAAATAAATCTTTTTTATAAACTATTTTGTGTTCCACATTAGTACTTTTCATCACATAAAAAGTATGGTTTAGTCTTTCAGTTATCTCCTTAACACTTTTATATCCCATTTCATATCCGTCAGGAATTATCACACATTCCACTTTTCCATAATCCACAAGGACAAGGGACTCAACATTAGTTCCAACACCATATATTTTCGCACCATTATACGAATCCTCTCTGGCGTTTTCACCCAAATCATCTAGTGAATAGTTATCTAACGCTACTATTGCATCAACTTTACTCCTGCGATTTACAATTTTAACAATATCTTTATTTTCTATGCCATTATATTTCCACGCAACTTTCATGCCACTATCTTTTATTGCATCTTCAAACCCTTTATATCTGTCAGCTGTTTCTTCTTTTTCTTTCTGTCCCAGTACAATGCCTATTTTCTTTATAGATTTTCCAACCATTTCTTTTCCAAGACTATAGCCGATTTTGTAATTATCAGGCTTTATTACAGGGTATTCAGATTTTTTATTTTCTCCCATATAAACATCTTCAGTTACTAATATAAATGGCTTGTCTCCACAAATAGTCTTCATTTTTGTTTTTGTTTTGCTTCCCGGAGCCGGACTTATTATAAAAGCATCAACTCCATTTTCTATTTGCTCATTAATTAATTCTTTTTGATCATCTATGTTGTTGATTTCATCAGCATTACATATAATCAAATGAATATTATTGACTTTGGCTGATTCTTTTAATCCCTTTATGAAAGAATTCCAATTTTTATCACCTGAATTTTGTACAATTACTGCAACTTTCTTTTCTGTCTCATTTTGATCAAACATTTTGAAAGTGAAAAAAAGTGCTAAAACACATAATATAATTTCTGTAGCAAGAAAGATTACTTTATTCTTTTTCATTTTTGCCCTTCCTTTCTACACTTTTCTCTTCCATTTTACTTTGATTTTCACTATTAAATGGTATTGCCGGTATATGTATTGTAACTTTTGTTCCCTCATCTGCTTCACTTTCGACTTTTAATCCATACTCTTCACCAAACATAAGCTGTATTCTATTATGAACATTTATTACGCCTACACCTGAACCATGTTTTGGAACTTTACTGTTATCTGTAAGAATATTTTCCACTACTTCTTCTCTCATACCCATTCCATTATCTTCTATAGATATGTATATATCCTCTTCAATCTTTCTTCCTGTAACAGTTATCATTCCGCCTTCATCAGCATCCATATCGCCTACACCATAATAAATTGCATTCTCTAATATGGGTTGTATTACCAGTTTTACAATACAGTAATCATTAATTTCTTCATCAATGTGGAATTTTATTCCAAATCGTTCTTTGTATCTTACCATTTGAATGCTCATATAACTTTTACTGTGTTGTATTTCATCTGCAATTCTTATTATTGTTTTTCCTTTTGATAAGCTTATTCTAAGTAACTTAGCAAGCTCCGAAATCATCAATACTGCATCTGCGTTTCTGTTTGCTTCCACCATCCAGGTAATTGATTCTAATGTATTATATAAGAAGTGTGGATTTATCTGACTTTGCAATGCTGCTAATTCACTTTTTCTTCTTTGAGTCTGTTGCTTAATAATCTCGTCCATCAATTCTTCAATCTGTTCATATGATTTCTGAACTGAATATCCCAGATGTCTTATCTCTGAAGAACCTCCAACATAAATGTCTTTTTTGCCACCTGCTTCATAAGCCTTAACGGATTCATCTAACTCTCTAATAGGCTTTGAAATTCTCTTTGAAATAAATCTATTTACAACAAGAAGCATCATCAGCAATATTATAATGGTTATTACAATATAATATCTAAACTGGTTCATGCTCATAATTTGCGTGCTTTCCGGCACAACACCCACAACTTTCCAACCTGTATATGCCATATTACTTATAACATAATTTGCTTTTCTTCCATTTAATTTAAGTTCATATATTCCGTCTTCATATGAAGCAAGTTCCCTGTTGCTTTCGGCTAACTTGTTTCTGTCAATTTCAACCTTTCTTGGATGATAAATTATATCTCCATTACCATCACACAAATAATAATATACACCGTTGGAATTACCATTAATTCTTTCAAACGTTTCTTCAATAATTGAATATTTCATATCTACTAATAATATTCCACTTATTGGTTCTTCTCCATCATTTATGTCAACTGAACGGCTAAGAGAAATAACCCAATTATACTTGTATGTTCCATCCATAAATATATTTTGCAAATGAGGTTTTGAAAAATGAATGTTCTCTATTTCTTTCTTTGCATTATAAAACCAATCCTGTTTTTTAATTTCTACGTTCTTTTTCTCTGAAGAAATTGGTTCTGATGCCATAAGTTTTCCTTCATTGTTGTACAAAACCAGGCTTTGTATTTTGTCAGAATTTATTTCGTAAAGAAGGCTAAACTGGTTATTAAATTCCTGACTCGAAACGTCGTATTGTTGAATAATGTTATAGTTCGCTGCATTTGAAATCTGTCTTATATTGTACAAATCGGAATTCATTTTTTCTACTACGCTGTCTACTATGCCCTCAGTGCTTGATATATTTGTTTCTTTAACTGACAGCTTAAATCTGTTATAAATTAACAAGCCCATAACTACAGTAACTGCAATTGTAAGCATAGTTAAAACAGTCATTATTACTGACTGTATATCAAGACCTATAAATTCCCCTTTGTGAAACCATTTTCTTCTTCCTCTATTAAGATTTTTCCCGCCTGTTTTACTTTTATTTTTCAATATTCCATCCCTGCATATATTTATGATTTTAATTTTGCATTTCGATATTTAGATGGTGAAATTCCAAATTTCTTTTTGAATACATAACTAAAATAGTTTGCGTCCATATATCCAACCATTTCACCAATCTTGTAGCTTTTCTCATTTGTATCTAAAATTAACTTTGCTGCTATATCCATTCTATAATCTGTTAAATAAGATACAAAAGAAATTCCTGTTTCCTTCTTAAATATAGAAGAAAAGTATGAATTAGACACTCCCATTATTGAGCAAACCTTATCCAAAGATAAATCTTCTTCCATATATCTGTTTGCAACGATATTTTTTGCGTCATTTATCAGTCTTCGTGATTTACTGTTTCGGACACTCTTTAATTGTTTTCCCATTTCTGTGGAAACTTGCACAATCCATTTTTTTAGTGTGCTTTCATCCATTTTTGGCACCTTTTCATAAGGGTTGCTCATTTCGCCCAGAAAATCGTTAAAGTCAATAAAATTATTTTCGCAAAATCTGTAGAATGCTCCTACCATTTCCATTGTATATAACTTATATTGGCTAATCGTATTGGAATTACTATGTATTCTGTCAACTTCCCTGTTTGTTGCAGCCTCTATTTCCTGTTCGTTTCCCAGATAAATGGCCTTAAACAATTCATGCATCTTTGTTTCTTCTGACTGTAATCCCATATTTTGTTTGTTTGATGTGATTTCATCAATATTTATGGCTCTCTTTGTTCCATATAATACTCTGTATGATACGGCTTCCCTTGCCCCATCATACGAATTATTAATATTTGATATGTTATCACATACCATACCTATTCCTGCAGTTACTACTGCTCCAATTACTCTGTTAACCCACTTACAGAATTTATCACAAACATCAGTAAGTTCTACTGTCTCTTCTTTTGATTTCAATTCTATAATAAGAACTGTATTTCCTAAATATATAAACTCCCTACACTTGAATTTTCCCACTATTCTTGCTTTTATCTCTCTCTCAACCGACATAGATAATAATAATGGCGACATTTCTTCCGGAACATTATTTTCTGAAGTGTGAAAAACTGCACAACAAAAATACGGTCCATTTAAATCTATCTTGTATGCCTGCAAAAATTTCTCATATTCACTTTCGTTAACTCTTCCCTCTATTAACGAAACAAAAAAGTTAGTCTGAATAATTGGCAAAACATCATCGAAATAATTTTCAAGCTTTTGAACATTTAATTTTTCTTCTCTTTCTTTATCCAATGAATTCTTAACACGCTTAAGGCACTCTGACAATTCCACAGCGTTAATTGGTTTAAGCATATATTCATCTATTTCAAGATGTACTGCTTCTTTTGCATAATCAAATTCATCAAATCCCGTAAAAATAATTATATGAACATTTCTGTATTCATCGTTTAATCTTCTCGACAGTTCCAGACCATCCATATAAGGCATTTTTATGTCAGTTATAACAATGTCAGGTTGTAACTTTTCTACTAATTCTAATGCTTTTACACCATTTGTTGCACTGCCTACAATCTGCAAACCTAATTGTTCCCATAATATTCGGCTTTTTATTGCATCAATTACTTCTTCTTCGTCATCCACCAAAATAACTTTGTAATTTTCCATATTAGTTTTCTCTATATCAGTATTGTTTTTTATTTCCATATTTCTCCCACCTGTTTTTTTTATTATAACAAACTATGAATTGCTTTTAAACCAATTTAGACTAAAAGCCGTTCCATTAATCATATAGATAATTAGAACGACTTTTAGCTTTATCATTAAGAAATATTTTCTAATATTTATTTTTTCTGTACATATTTAAGGCAGTCAAGAGTTACTGCTGCAAGGATGATAATACCTTCAAAAATAAACTGGAGGTTTGTATCGATTCCAAGGATTGTAAGTGAATAAGTAAGGGAAGTGAAAATAAGAACACCTGTTACTACACCTGAAATCTTACCAATACCACCTGTAAATGATACACCACCAACTACGCAGGCTGCGATTGCATCCATATCCCATCCTTGTCCATATGCTGCACTACCTGAACCAATCATTCTGTTACATTCAAGCCATGAACCAAATCCATAAAGAATACCTGCAAGAATGAATGCTCCCATAGTTACTTTGAATACTGAGATTCCTGATACTGCTGCTGCTTCAGGATTTCCACCTACAGCAAACAGATTTTTTCCAAAAGTTGTTTTATTCCAGATAAACCATACAATTGCAATGGCAACTACTGCCCAAAGTATAATTGTTGGGAAACCACCTATTTGAGGAATGAAAATATTAGGTATTGCCTGGTCAATTGCACCGAATGAAACACCTTTTGTTGCATATGTAACTAAACCAAAGATAATAAGCATGTTAGCCATTGTTGAAATAAATGGATGCATCTTAAATCTTGCCATAAAAAATCCTGCTATCATAGCAAAGAATGTTGTAAGTACAATGCAGACAACTAATGCCAAAATTGCTCTGTTTACAGGACCCATACTTGAAAAGTCAAATATGTGGCCAAATACTCCACCTGTATTAATACCGTTATGCATTATTATGGTCGACGCTACCATACCCATACCAACCATACGTCCTACGGAAAGGTCCGTTCCTGTTAAAAGGATTAATCCTGCAACCCCAAGGGCGAGGAACATTCTAGGGGAAGCCTGTTGCAGAATGTTAAGTATGTTTGTGTATGTAAGCAACTGTGTATTTTTTACTATTGGAGTTACTGCACATAATCCAATAAATATTAGAACAATAACAATATACAAGCCATTCTTGTAAAGAAACTGTGCTAAATTAAATGAATACTTATAGTTTTCTATACTCTGTGCTCTCTTTTGTGCAAATGTATATTTTGACATTCGCAACAAGTCGATTAAATGATACTTATGTAAAAACGCATCATGTTTTCTGTCTTTGATTTCCTGACATTTTGATTCATGTGCCATCTTCGCATCATATAATTTATTCTTGTAAACATATTTTTCATCTTTAATCTCATCCGGATCGGATAATTTACTTAACTGTGCTGTATGTTCTTCTTTTAATACTGCACAAATTCTCTCATACTCTTTCTTTTCAGCCTCTTTTTCAGCTTCACAACATTTAACCACCTTATTGTAGTACTGGCTGTTATAATTCTTTGAAAGATAATCTTCAGCTTCTGCAATTAATTTGTTTACTTTGTCTTTATTACGACTTTCAACTGCGTTTGCCTCTTCTAATACTTTTTTATCGTTTTCGATAATTTTTGTCTTTTCTTCTTTTGATAGATTTTTGCTTTCTTTTACAACTGCAATATGGTTCTTTAAGCTTCTAACTTTGTCTGTACCATCTAATCTTAAAGCATCTATCTGTTCCTGTATTTTTCCTATATATTCATCTATGGGCTCTCGAAGTTTTAACTCCTCTTCAGCCGAAAGAATAAATCCTTTCTCTGCCATATCTTATGCTCCTCTCTTTTTTACAAATACTTAGCACTAAGTCTTAATAATTCTTCCTGATCTGTTTCTTTAGTGTTAACTATTCCTGCCAAATGTCCATTAGACATAACGCCTATTCTATTAGTTATACCTAAAATTTCCGGCATTTCAGATGAAACAACTATAATTGTTTTTCCCTGTTTTGCCATGTTTATAATCAATTCATATATTTCGTATTTGGCTCCAACATCAATACCTCTTGTTGGATCATCCATCATAAAGATATTAGGTGAACGTTCAAGCCATCTTCCAAATATTGCTTTCTGCTGATTACCACCTGAAAGGCTTGAAATCATATCGTCCGGTCCCATACATTTAGTACGCATAACTTTTATTTCATTTGCCGTTGCACGAACCATTTCATCTTTGGATAATGCTATACCTTTTTTGTAGTGATTCATATTTGCAATAGTAGTATTAAATGTAATGTCTCCCTTTAAGAATAAGCCATTGGCCTTTCTTTCTTCTGTTATAAGTGCAAAGCCATGATCCATTGCATCCTTTGTTGATGTAAAATTCATTATTTTTCCATCATAAATTACATTTCCTGCTGCTCTTGTACGCATTCCAAATATTGTTTCAAGTAATTCCGTTCTTCCTGCACCTACAAGTCCATATAATCCGAAGATTTCTCCTTTTCTTATGTCAAATGATATATTCTGAAGTTTAGGTGCGTATTTAGTAGACAAATTTTCCACTGAGAAAATAACTTCTCCCGGCTTATTATCTACAGGTGGAAATCTGTTATCAAGTGAACGTCCAACCATTGCTGAAATAAGTTCATTCATATCTGTGTCTTTGCTGTCTTTTGTCATAACAAGACTTCCATCTCGTAAAACTGAAATCTGATCACAAATTTCGAATATTTCATCCATTTTGTGTGATATATATATTAATGAGATTCCCTGTTCTTTCAACTGTCTCATCATCTTAAATAACTTTTCAACTTCCGGTGCTGTTAGTGATGATGTAGGTTCATCAAGTACAATTACTTTTGAATTGTATGATATAGCTTTTGCTATTTCACACATCTGTCTTTGTGATACAGACATTTTCTTCATTGGCTGAGTCATATTAACTGTAATTCCAAGTTTTCTGAATAAGTCTGAAGCTTCTTTTTTCATTCTTCCTTCATCAACTACGCCCATTGAGTTCTTAGGATATCTTCCTAAAAACAAATTATCTACAACACTTCTCTCAAGGCACTGATTAAGTTCCTGATGTACCATTGCCACACCATTTTCCAGTGCTTCTTTAGGACCTGAAAAGTTTACTTCTTTTCCATCTAATATTATCGTTCCTTCGTCCTTTTGATAAGTTCCGAAGAGACATTTCATCATTGTCGATTTTCCAGCTCCGTTTTCACCCATAAGTCCCATGATAGACCCTGGTTTAACATTTAAACTAATATGTTTTAAAACCTTATTTCGGCCAAATGATTTGCTCATTCCATTAATCGACAAGATGTATTCATTCTTATCTCCTGCCATATTTATACTTCCTCTTCTTTTAATAAGGGGGCTTTAAAGCCCCCTTCTACAACCAGTTTAATCTTTAATTAGAATTCTATTTTGAAAGAATTGATGTATATGAAGCTGCATTATCTGTTTTAACCATGTTAATTGCAAATGCATCATATTCGCTAGGGTTACCTAAACGGTTTGTAATATTTGATTCTGTCTGACCATCACCACCGATGTAATCTACTTTAAGGTTAAGAAGATCATCATACTTTTGAAGTAATGGCTGATATGTTGAGCTAAGGAAGTTATCTGATGCATTGTAAATGTTAAGCCATACTTTCTTTTCAGGACTCTTACTTGCATCAAGCTGTTTTGAAACCTTGTCATAAATCTTTGTTGAATCTGTAAAGTCTTTATAATTGTCTTCTGTTACAGCTACGTTTAATGCGTAATATGATCTTTCTTCTTCGCTGTATCTGTAATCTTCATCCTTTGTAAGGCAGTTTCCTGCATCATCTGCTGTACCGATACCTGTATCTACATCTACACCATCAAGTGCATTACGAAGAACTCTAAGTGTAAGGTATGCCTGTACGTCTGCGTGCTGTGAAATTGTTCCGCCGTAGCCTTCTGCAATTGCTGCTACTGCATCGCTGTTAGCATCATATCCAAATGTTGGAACTTTGTTGTCCTTTGCCCATGCATTGAACATTGACATTCCCATACCATCGTTATTAGAAACAACTACATCAATCTGTTTACCAAATGAAGCTGTCCATGTTCCAATTGCGTTACCTGCTGTTGCTGCATCCCATGTTGCTCCGGCTGAGTTTTTCATTTCCTGAGAAGCAAGTTCTCTGATTGTATATGTTTTTCCGTTAACTTCTAATTTTGCATCTTTAACTACTTTTGATGTTCCATCAACGTTTGTTCCTGCAGGTGATGAATCAACGCTTCCGTCCTTTTCAACTGCTGTGCCAAGCTGTGAACGAACACCACATGTACGTGCTATTGAATCATTATGTCCGATATCACCAATTGCAAGTACATATCCGATTACTCCGTCTCCGTTTCTATCGATCTTGTCAATATTCTTTTTGATGTACTCAAGTACCATCTGTCCCTGAAGTTCTGCACCCTGGTTAGCATCAAATCCTACATAATATGTTTTGTCATTAAATGTAAGTGCTGTCTTATCAAGTTCACCTGTTGAACTGTTTGATGGCTGACGATTGTACCAACATAAAGGCTTATCCTTATTGGCTACGTCTCCGCCTGAACTGCTTCCGCCACTTCCACTACTTGAACTTCCTCCTGATGAACCACATCCTACCATTGAAACTCCAATTGCTGCCGCTACCAACACTGTTAATAATTTTGATTTTCTCATTTAACTGTTCCTCCTGTTTTTTAACTTTTTGTTTTCCTGTCTCATTGACTACGTTCATTATAGATTTTATCTTGTACAAAAAAAATAGAATATTTTTAGATTAAATAGCAATTTTTTTCTATTTTTTACTTTTTTTATGGATATTTTTACTAATAACGTTTTTATTTTTTATGTGATTTTGTTGTTATTTGTTTGTTTTTTCTTGTATAATTTATGTATTTTTGTATTTTTATGTTAAAAGTTGTCCTTATTCCCATCCAGCCATTCAGCCACCCTAACCGAAAATAAGAGCCGCACTAAGCGACTCTTATTTTTTCATTAATAAATATCAATTATTATATATTCTCTATTTTTCTAACATTGTTTTTGCAAATATTATTGCGCCTTTTACTCCGTTGTCTACTTTATCTTCTGAGTACTGGATTTCAAGGCTTTCTGCCGGATACGGTTTTCTTGCATGCACATACAATCTTTCTTCCAAATAATCCTTAGGGAAGCCTTTCATATTAATTACTCCGCCACCGAAAATAATGGAGTCAGGATTTAGTATATTGATTTCAGTGCATGCCACGCAGGCAATATTGTCCACAAAATTCTTTAGTACCGTATCATTGCTTTTCTTTACAAACAAATCATTCATGTCTACATCAGGATAGTATTCCTCTTTCAACTCAACCAACTTCCAACCTGACGCATAGCACTCTGAGCAGCCAAGGTTTCCACAGCCACATTGACTTGTTCCACCGATCATTGGAATGTGACCAAGTTCTCCTGCCACACCATCTTTGCCTGCCAGTGGTTTTCCATTGATAAATATTGCGTTACCTACTCCTGTGCCAATGTAAACACCAATGCCTACACCTTCATCACTAAGCTTTTTATCATACTTGTCCCAGTAATATAACATATTTACGTCTTTTTCCAATACAACAGGAATGCCAAGATTTTCTTCTAATTCTTTTCCAAGAAAAAGACCATCCATTCCTTTTATGTTAGGAACCTGAAGAATCTGCTTTCTGTCTGAGCTTAAAGTTGCAGGGATTCCAATTGCAATCTGCTTAACCTGCACATTCTTGCAATACTTATCAAGATAATTCTTTAAAACTTCAGTCAAACTTTCTGATATGTTTCCGTCCTTAAATGTTTCCTTGCTTGAAACCCTTTCAAAATCCACAAGCTGATCATTTTCATCAGTACGCCCGATTCTTATATTAGTTCCGCCGATATCAATACCAATTACACATTCATTATTCATAAGTCACCTCTGCCTTATTTTATGCACAACAATTCTGTTAAATTTCTACTTTGACACTTCTACAAGCTTCTTAACTCTTTAACAATCTCTTTATAAGATTTTTCCTTGCCAAATAATGCTGATGTTCCAAGGATAAATCCTTTAACACCAACCTTGCTTAAAGTTTCCACTCTTTCAGGTGAGCATGCACCATCAAGCATTACCTCGTAGCCATATTTTTCTTTTAATTCTACTAGCTGTGCAATCTTTTCATCTACTGAAGAGATGTACTTCTGTCCTGAGAATCCCGGATTAACACTCATTACCATTACATAATCCACAAATGGTAACAATGGCTTAATTGTTTCTACCGCTGTTCCCGGATTAATTGCAATGCCCGGCTTTACGCCCAAGTCTATAATTGACTGTAATGTTCTTGTTGGATGTACATCTGATTCGGGATGAATATAAATAATGTCAATTCCCAATTTTGCAAACTTCTCAACATAGTTGCCAGGATTTTCAATCATCAAATGTGCATCAACAGGTATTGTTGATGCTTTGCAAATATACTCCACATCCTGTAATCCCATTCCAAAGTTTGGAACAAACTGTCCGTCCATAATATCAATATGGAAGATATCTACCCCTGCTTCAATTAAATCATTAACTTCCTTCTCCAAGTTTCTGTAATTTGCACACATCATTGATGGACATAATAATTTTTCCATAATATTCTTCCTTTCTTCTTTCATGATTCGATAATGTAAACGTTTATATCTTTTCTAAAATCTATGAGAAACACATATACGTTTCCCATTTAGTTGCCTCTTATGTTTCTTACTTGTTTTTAGTGTAAACGTTTACATTATTATTGTCAATATATTCTTTTATAATTTATCAAATAGCTTATTTTCCTGTTTTTCTTTTCACTAATTTCACCGGAACCACAATATGGCTTTCTTCCGGCCTTTCTCCGTCCATTAGTTTTTCCAACATTTCAGCTGCTTTTTCAGACATTAACTCTATCGGCTGTTCCACCGTAGCTATAGGTGTTGTAGCAATCTCTGATAACAGGCTATTATCATAGCCGAATACTTTTACCTGAGAAGGCACCTTTATTTTTAATTCTTTTAATGCCTTTAATACACCTATGGCAATAAGGTCAGTTGTGGCAAAAACTCCATCAATCTCTTTGTCTTTCCCGAATAGTTCTATGGCTTTCTCGTAAGCATCCACCTCCGATACATTGTCAAGACTTACTAATCGTGGCTTACCGCCTGTTTCTTCCATTGCCTTACAATAGCCTTCCCATCTTTTTATATGTGTTGAGCCTTTATCCTTAGGGCAAAAACAAATTATATTTTTGCAACCTTTTTTAATCATTTCGTTTGTTGCCTGATACCCACCTGACACGTTGTCGCTTTCAATAAGAACCATATCCTTTTTGGTGTTTCCATACGCCGGTTCCCTGTCTATGTAAACCGTAGGTATTGAAGTCTTTTTCTCCTTCTCGGTTGTAACGGAGACTATATGAATAATCCCCCCTACGTGCTGAGCCTGAAGCATATTGATGCACTGGCGTTCCATTTTGTAATCCTCATTGGTGTTACATATTATGGTTGCATATCCTCTTTCAAAAAAAATAGTCTGCACTTTTTTTGCTATTTTGCTAAAAAATTCAATGGAAATATCAGGAACAATTATTCCGATTGTTGTAAATTTCTGAGTTCTAAAACCTTTTGCCAAAAGATTGGGTACATAGTGGTTTTCTTCCATAACCTGCAATATTTTCTTTTCAGTTTCAGGTGCAACCTTTCCATTCCGGTTAATTACCCTTGAAACAGTGGCAATTGACACCCCTGCTAATTTTGCAATATCTTTTATGGAAATACTTTTTTTACTCATAACTACTCCTTTTTTGGCAAACTCTTAATTCTAATTGTAAAGCACATTAGCTTATTTCGCAAGAAAGAAAAGGAGACAGGAAAAAATCCCATCTCCTAAAAATTCTTATATAACTCTAATACTAAATTCTTTATTAGAAACTGTTTAAATTACAATATCCATTAAGCTAAATAGCTTTCAAACTATAATTTATTGTTAAACTAAATATCCTTAAGATTATAATCTCTTTAATAATGCTTCTGTCATATCTTCGTATCCTGGCTTGCCAAGTAATGCGAACATATTCTTCTTGTAGCTTTCTACACCAGGCTGGTTAAATGGATTAACTCCAAGAATGTAACCACTTACGCCACATGCAAATTCATACATATAGAATAATTCACCAAGGTAAAATTCGTTCTGTTCAGGAACCCTTACCATAAGGTTAGGAACATTTCCATCTGTGTGAGCAAGAATTGTACCGTTCATGGCACTCTTGTTTACAAAATCCATATCCTTACCTGCTAAGTAGTTAAGTCCGTCTAAATCTTCAGGATCTTCGTCGATAACTACTGAAGCTCTTGACTTTTCAATGTTGATTACTGTTTCAAACATTGTTCTTGAACCATCCTGAATGAACTGTCCCATTGAGTGAAGGTCTGTTGTAAGGTCAACTGCTGCCGGGAAAATACCCTTCTGGTCTTTTCCTTCACTTTCGCCGTACAACTGCTTCCACCATTCACCAAAGTAATGAAGACTTGGTTCGTAGTTAGCTGTAACTTCGATAAGCTTACCTTTTCTTAATAATATATTTCTAATTGCTGCATATTTCATTGCATCATTTTCTTCGAATGCGTTGTTTAATGCTTTCTCTCTTCCGCTTGCTGCACCTTCCATTAACTTGTCAATGTCAGCACCACTTACTGCAATTGGTAATAAACCTACTGCTGTAAGAACTGAGAAACGTCCTCCAACATCATCAGGAACTACGAAGCTTTCGTATCCTTCTGCTGTTGCAAGTCCTTTTAATGCACCCTTCTTAGCATCAGTTGTTGCATAAATTCTCTTTGCAGCTTCTTCTTTTCCATATTTCTTTTCCAGTTTTTCTTTGAAAACTCTGAAAGCGATAGCTGGTTCTGTTGTTGTACCAGACTTAGAAATAATGTTAACTGAGAAATCTCTATCTCCAACTACATCAAGTAATCCCTGTAAGTATGAAGGACTAATGCTATTACCTGCATAGTAAATTTCAGGTGTCTTTCTTACTTCCTTAGGCACATTGTTGTAAAAACCATGTCTTAAAAATTCAATTGCAGCTCTTGCTCCAAGATAAGAACCACCAATACCTATAACGATAAGTACTTCTGAATCGCTCTGAATCTTTGCTGCTGCTTTCTTGATTCTGTCAAATTCTTCTTTATCATAATCAACCGGCAAATCAATCCATCCAAGGAAATCATTACCTGCCCCTGTTCTTTCAACTAAAACTTTTTTTGCGTTTTCGGCAATTTCTTTCATGCTGTTAACTTCATCATTTGAGATAAATGATTCAGCTTTTGAATAATCAAATGTAACTTTAGCCATGTCTCAATTCCTCCGTTTATTACAAAACTAAATTACATTATAAAATGTTGAAACGATTTTTTCAAGACTTTTGCCTTACATTGTTGATTATTGTAGAAATTCGCCAATCACTTGGTTAAGGATTTGTTCATCTGATTCAAATTCCTTGTTATTAGTACTAGTTTCAGATTGCTTTTCTTGTACAATATTTTCATTTCCCGGTTTTTCCATATGGCCATTTTCTCTAACCACAACTGAATCTTCCAAATAATCAACCAAAATATAGGTAAGTTCTGTCTGTTTTTCGGATATTTTTGTGCTTCGGTTAATCATGTCAAGAACCATTCCAAAGAAATATCCAATCAAAACGTATACTATCGCCTCTATCTTACTTTTTCCCGTAAGATAAATTCCAAAACCTGTTCCAACTGCCAATGTAACACTTAAAATAATACACACGTTTATAATATTATTAAGCTTATTTAATGAAAATATACCTAATTTGCATTTATTCAGACTTCTTGCAGCAAAAATCATTGGATTCGCCACGTGCCCGTTTATTTCTTTTATGCTGTCATATTTCATTTTAATCTGTCTTAAAGTTGCATTCTTTGGATTTGACATATGCTCTGCTTTTCTAATCATTCTGCCATATCCAAATGCCGCCAACCATTTTGTAAAAATTCCCAACAAAAAAATACTTCCCATTACGTATAGAAAGTATTTCTCGTTAATTATCTTCGGTGCATTGTTATAAAACCATTCCTTCATTTCAATAAAAGTATAATCTGCCATACTAAAAAATCCCCCTCACTTAAATGTATAGTAATCCATCTGAAAACTTATTAGCATTTTAGCACATTTTCTTTTATTGCACACCAAAAACCGTTCGTCGTAATTCGCCATTTAATTTTTAGATTAAATTGTTTTCCTTACAAAAATAGTAAATTCCATCTTCCGCAACATGACCGCAAATCTGCTCTGATATGGCTTTTAAATCATCAGATGCATTTCCCATTGCTATAGGATGTCCAACTTGTTCAAACATTTCAATGTCATTATTGCCGTCACCGAAAGCCATTGCCTGAGACTTGTCTATGCCATAGTATTCAAGAACTTTATTTACGCCAATGCCTTTTCCACCGTTTTTTGGAATAATGTCTATAGCACGGTTCCACCAGGCAGCAATTTTAGCCTTTTCTGTATCTTTCACTATAATGTGGTACTCTTCTTTGTAGCCACCCATCATTATCTGATAAACATTATCTTCCTCAACCGTTCTGTCAAAGTCCTCTGACACGTCAACAGTCATCTTTGCTATTGCAAAATAGTCAACCAAGTCTTTTTCACTACCATTAGTTATAACTTTCTCATCAGTTGCCACAGCTATTGGACGATTAATTCCCGCTGCATTTCTTATAATTGTTTTAATATCATTTGTTCTTAAGGGATTACTATATATCTGCTTGTTTCCACAATGACAATATGAGCCGTTAAAATTAATAATGGCATCAAATTCCACGCCCTGGAATTTTGGTACATCCATTGGTGAACGTCCTGTTGCAATACAAATTATAATGCCTTTTTCCTGTAATCTTCTTAGTGTTTCAAGCATCTTTTCCGTAACACATTTCTTTTCCATATCGATTAGTGTTCCGTCTATGTCAAAAAATATGATTTTAGTGTTATCCATATCTGCTCCTAATAATTTTTAATCATACAATTTATAAGTTTAATTGAATTTTCTGCTGCTTTTGCTTCAAAAGTAGGATAATCCATCTGTGCTCCACCGTCTGCTTTGTCAGAGATTGCTCTAATTACAACATAAGGTGTTTTATTTAAATATGCAGTGTGGGCGATTGAAGCTCCTTCCATTTCTGCACAGTCACCATTAAAGGTATCTCTTAAATAAACCTTTGCTTCATGTGTTCCAATAAACCGGTCCCCTGAAACTACCTTGCCTTCAAAAATTTTAACGTCAAGCCCTGCTTCCTCTGCGCTGTCCTTTGCAAGTTTAATAAGGTTCTCATCTGCCTTAAACTCTGACTGGTCCATATCCGGAATTACCCCTTTGGCATATCCTAAAGGTGTAACGTCCATGTCGTGTTCTAACGCACTTGTTGAAACTACAATGTCGCAAATGTTAATATCATTGTTAAGTGAGCCGGCAACACCTGTGTTAACTAAGGCACTTACGCCAAATACACTTACAAGTATCTGTGCACAAATGGCTGCGTTAACCTTGCCGACACCACATTTTACAACTACTACTTCCTTGCCGGCAAGGGTGCCTTTGTAAAAGTCCATTGCGGCAATGTTCTTGATTTCTACATTTTCTAATTCTGATTTAATGCTATTGACCTCTACGTCCATAGCGCCTATTATTCCTAGCATAATTTCTCCTTTTCTATTTCAATTGCAAAAGCTATTGATTCTCTTGTCACAGGAAAAATTTTATATACGCAAACAATAGGCAGAAATTCGCAATTTTGCGAGCATAGCGTAAAGCGCAAAACCTACTGTCTGAGCCGTAGGCGAGTTTAGGTTTTCGCTTTGCAATAGGCGGCGGAGCAAAATAAGAATTTCAACGTGTTTGCATATAAAATTTTTCCTGTGACAAGAAGTTCTGTTAGCTTTTTCAATTATAGTCGAAACGGGTTTATTATGACTAGTCATAACGAACCCGCTTGTTTTTTGTTATTTTGTTTGATTTTATGTAAACCAATCGTTCCACATTATTTTCCAATTTTTACAACGATCTGTTTACTTTATTTCTTACTTATTTTCTTCTAAGTATTGTTCAAGTGCTTTTGCCAACTGATCTGGGCATGATGTTCCTCTGCCTCCGCAGTCGATACCTTTTAATCTTTTGATTACTTCTTCTACTTCCATTCCTTCTACAAGCGCTGCAACACCCTGTGTGTTTCCCATGCATCCCATTGTAAATTTTGTATTTGTTACTTTGCCGTCTACTACGTCAAAGTCGATTGCTCTTGAGCATGTTCCTTTTGTTACGTAATGCATTTTTATTCCTCCAGTTTTCTTTCGTATATTTCTGAAACGTCGTCTATGTCTCCCTGGGCTATTAGCTGACCATGTTCAAGGAGAATGGCTTTGTTACAGAGTCTTTTTACCTGTGCAAGGCTGTGTGATACGAATAATACTGTTACGCCGTGGTCGAACATTTTCTGCATTTTTCGCTCACATTTCTTTCTGAACTTAGCATCACCTACTGATAATACTTCATCTAATATTAGGATTTCAGGTTCTACTACTGTAGCGATTGAGAATCCAAGTCTTGCTCTCATACCTGATGAATAGTTCTTTATTGGTACATCTATAAATTCTCCAAGTTCTGAGAACTCTAAGATTTCGTCATATTTTTCTTCAAGAAATTCTCTTGAAAATCCAAGTACTGAACCGTACAGGAATACGTTCTCTCTTCCTGTGTAGTTAGGATCAAAGCCTGCGCCCAATTCTATCATTGGAGCAATGTGGCCGTATCTTTTTACTGTACCTGTCGTTGGTTTGTACACACCTGCGATTACTTTAAGAAGTGTACTTTTTCCGGCACCGTTTAATCCAAGGATTCCTAAACGGTCACCTTTTTGCAGTTCAAAATTTATGTTTTTCAAAGCCCAAAATTCATTAAAGTGAATCTTCTGCCCTTTTAATTTCTTTATTATTAATTCTTTTAAGTTATCTACTTTTTCTTTACTTAAGTTAAAGCGGATACTTATATTTTCAACTTTAAGCGCAACTTTTTTATTGCCCATAATCAGCCTCCTTTAGATGTATAGGATAAATCTGTCCTGATTCTTTTTAAATACAATTACACTTATGATAAGTGCAACAACACTAAACACTGATGAATAAATCAACATATTGATTTCCATTGAACTTGTAAATATTGATTCTCCTAACAATACAATGTGTCTGAAGTTTTCAATAATACAATACAGCGGATTCATTCTGATTACTGTTCTAACCACTGAGCTTCCAATATTATCAACATAATAGAATATTGCTGAGCAATACATTAACAGCATAAGTAATACGTCCCAAAGGTATTCAATGTCTCTAAAGAATACGCAGACTGTTGAAAGGAACATTGCTGCTGCTATACACATAATTAATAATACAAAAACAGGAATTACTATTTCTATAATATGCCATGTAAGTGGAATTCCTCTTACAACACCTACTATCGCAAGTACTATAAGTGATAGTAAGAATATAACGTAGTTATAAATTACACTTGATAAAGGATATAGATATTTTGGTACGTATACTTTCTTTATCATTGCCTGATTTGATCTTATTGATCTCATTCCTATCTTTGAGGCACTTGAGAAACAACTATATAAAAGTCGTCCACAAAGAATGTATACCGGATATAATTCCGGTCCGTAAACTCCACCTTTACTTCCAAGCATAGATCCGAATACAAATGTAAGAACTATCATTGTAAGCAATGGTTCCAACAGAGTCCATATTAATCCTAAATATGATCTTCTGTATTTTAATTTAATTCCTTTCTTAACTAATTCAACTAAAAGGAATCTATATCTCATAAAACTGTCGATATAATTCTTCATAAAAATCTCCAATCCAATATGTTTGCCCTATTAAGCTTAGGACCTTCTCTCTCTTTAATTTGTACTTATTCTAAGTTCAGTCCTGTATGTCCTTAATTTAGGCGATACATTGTTTAATTATATATATTTACAAAAATATGTCAAATACATTATGTTTTGTAACATTTTTATGTTTCTGCTTATTAATCAGGTTACTTTATCTATAAAAGATTAAAGGCACCGACTTTTTTTACAAATCATTTATTTTTTCTACTTTACACCGAATACTTTTTCGCATACACGCTTTGCCGCATTACCGTCGTCTATGCAACAGAATCTATTATAAAATTCCTGATATTTATCTTTGTATTCTTCATTAACCTTATCAATATTTTTAATTGCATCTATTACTTCATCGTTAGTCTGAAGTATTGGTCCCGGAAGTTCTTTTTCAATATCAAGATAAAAACCTCTAAGAACGTCTCTGTATTTTTCAAGGTCATACATATAGTACAAAATAGGGCGTTTAAGATTAGCATAGTCAAAAAATACTGATGAATAGTCTGTCATACAAATATCTGACACAATATATATGTCTGTTATGTCACTGTAATTACTTACATTAATAACAAAATCAGACATTCCTGTTAAATCAAGCTTGTCTACTATCCAATAATGCATTCTTAGAAGAATTACATATTCATCACCTATTTCTTCTTTTAAGCGTTTAAGGTCCAGTGCCAATTCAAACTTGTACTCACCGGCACCGTAAGAATTATCATCTCTCCATGTTGGTGCATAAAGAAGAACTTTTTTATTCTTTGGTATGCCAAGTTTTATTTTTAATTCATCTGCTTTTTTATCTAAATCCTTATCATACAAAGGATCATTTGCCGGGTATCCCAATTCTAGAATTTTGTCTTTTTCATACATAAAACAGCTCTGAAACTTTTCTGTTGAAAACGGGTTATCTGATAATAGGTAGTCCCATTTTCTTGACTGCTTGTAAACAATCTGCTTATATTTAGGGTTAGCTGAGTGTACATCATCCATATCAAAAACCAGTTTTTTAAGTGGCGTTCCATGCCATGTTTCAAGCATTATCTGACTGTCTCTCTTCGGATATGCGTGAGGTTGTCTCATATTGTTAACCCAATATTTACTTCTTGTCATGTAATAATAATATTTTAATCCAAAACGCTTAATCTTCTTACAATTTCCGTCAATTACAAGATTTTTGTCATTAACAACCCAAATATATTTAAATTTGGAACCGTAATTCTTCTGAAGGTACCGGTAAATATATTTTGGTTGTCCTGAATAGTTTCTTCCAACAAAACTTTCAAAAACAATCCAGTTGTCTTTCTGTTTCATCTTGCCAAAAACGTATAGATTAATGGTTCTATACATATGCTTTTTGCTTGTAAACATCATTACAAGTTTTCTCTTAATAAGTCTTATATTTGACCATTTTTTTACTTTTTCCATATTATAGTCTGTGGCATTTTTAAGAATTTTCTTTTCCACAAAACCATATTTTGAGATGGTCTTCTTTCCACATTCCTTAACCATAGAAGACATTAAGGCAAAATCAATTGATTCTTTATCTGCTGAATTATCATGAAACTTTCTGCTAAATACTTTTACGTAATAATCGCAGGCCATTTTTTCAAAGTGATTTCTAATATCAGTTTTGCTCTCTGATAATTTCATACAATCAAGAAATGATTGAACAAAATGAGCATCCTTCCTATCATCTTCCATTTGAGAAATAGATGGCAGATTAATCTTGTCATTGTGATATCTCTTTACGTAAATACTATCCTTATTGCAGCCATAATTTTTCACATTCATAAGAACTTTAGTCCAAAATTCCGGATCAGAATAATATTTCTGTTCTTCATTAAACTTAATATTATTATCTGTTAAGAATTTCTTTTTAAACACTGTCCCTAGAACTGTTATTTCTGATAAATTGGCGAAATTTTTAAACTTATAATCATTTATTTCTGAGAAATTAAAGTTATCATCATTATTAACCTTAGAATCTACTTCCTGTTCGCTTCCATCGTCGATAACATCTCCCTGATCCACATTAAAAGCGGCCTTCTTAAACCATGTATGAAAAATGCGACCATATGTAAGGTCTTTATTCTCATCCATTGTTTTCATTAATCCGGTTAATGTATCTTCCATAAGATAATCATCACTATCAAGGAAATACACATACTCTCCATTAGCCTTTAAAAGTCCCAAATTTCTGGCGGCACTTACTCCTGAATTATCACCGGTTTCATAAACTTTTAAATTAATTGACTGTGAAAACTCACTTATCAGTTCTTCAATATTTTCTTCCGGATTTATGTTAGCTTTGTCTAAAACAAGCACTGTTTCTATGTCTTTATAATCCTGCTCCTTAATGCTGTCAAAACAATCTTTTAAATATTCTTTTCCTTTTCCAAAAGCAATAATAATGCTTAACATACCTTCTCCTTATAAACAAATAAAAAAATCAACTTTTAATTTATTAATCTCTATGCCTTAAAAACCCTAACTACAATACTGTGAAAACATGCTTTGATTTCAATATTATAGTTAGGGCTACCTGTTTTCAAACTTTAAAAACCGTTAGTTTTTAAATTTTTAAAATTAGTTAAATCTTTTATTTAAATACTTTTTCTACTACTCTCCGGGCTGCGTGTCCGTCATCAACACAGCAGAATCTGTTGTAGAATTCTTCATATCTGTCTTTGTATTGTTCTTTGATTTTGTCAATATTCTTAATTGCATCAACTACTTCATCGTTAGTTAAAAGCAATGGCCCCGGTAAGTCCTTTTCCATATCAAGATAAAATCCTCTAAGTACATCTCTATACTTGTCCAAATCGTATGTGTAATAAAGTACAGGACGTTTCAGGTTAGCATAATCAAAGAATACTGATGAGTAGTCTGTAATAAGCATATCTGAAATAAGATACAAATCAGTAATATCATCATAACTGCTGCCGTCAACTGTAAAATCACCATATTTACTTAAATCAAGCTGATCTACTATGAAATAGTGAAGTCTTAATAACAATACATATTCATCCCCAAACTCTTCCTGAAGTCTGTTAACATCAAGATCAAGTTCAAAACCATACTGTCCTGCTTCGTAGAACTGGTCATCTCTCCATGTTGGAGCATAAAGAATAACTTTCTTATCCTTTGGAATTCCAAGTTTCTCTTTAATCTTTGCTGCCTGCTCTTCTCTGTCAGGTGCATACATTGGGTCATTAGCAGGATATCCGTATTCCAAAATCTTTTCTTTTTCAAATCTGAAACAGCTCTGAAATCTTTCTGTTGAGAAAGGATTGTCGGATAACAAATAATCCCATGCTCTTGTCTGTTTAAATACAATATCCTTGTATCTTGGGTTCGCTGAATGTACATCATCCATATCAAATACAAGTCTCTTAAGTGGTGTTCCATGCCATGTAGCTAACATAACTGTTTCCTCACGTCTCGGAATGCTAAGAGGCTGTCTCATATTGTTAACCCAATATTTGCTTCTATTCATATAGTAATAGTATTTCAAGCTGAAACGCTTACATGTTTTATGTTTCCCCGGTATTTCAACACCTTTTCTGTCAACTACCCAGATACACTTGTACTTGTCTCCGTAAGCTTTCTGCAAATATTTATATACATATTTAGGCTGTCCTGAACAGTTTCTTCCCATAAAGCTTTCAAAAACTACCCAGTTCTCTTTTAATTTCATCTTATTAAATACATAAAGAGTAATAGTCTTATTTCTAACTCTTGGGTTTTCAATCATTTTTTTGATTTTTCTATTAAAAAGAACACGCATAGCTTTCTTTTTCATCTTAGCGAAATCGTTATGTTTCATTGATTTAACCATTGCCTTTTCAGCATGTGTAAAATCATCTTTTAATACTTTGTTATTAATATCTTTTGCAAGAGTTGCTAATTCCGTAAAGAATTCATTTCTCCATCTGTCATCTTCTGACCAACGCATTTTCATAATGTATTCTTTAACAACAAACTTTGCAAGAATATAATATAAATGGTTTATAATTCTCTCATTTGTTCCTGCTGCCTTAATTGCATTCTTGTATGCAACAAAATAATCCGGCATTGTTTCCTCTCTAGAAAACTGCGAAATTGCAGGATTCTTAGCCTTATCATTATGATGGCGCTTAACATATACTGATTCTTCGTTGCTTTTAATATTCTTAGCGTTATTTAAAAGCTGAACTAAAACTTTTGTATCTGAAAAATATGTCTGTTTTTCATTAAATCTAATATTATTGTCTGTAAATAATGACTTCTTATAAATAGCTGATAAAACAGTAATCTTGTCTAATTTACGATATTTTTCAAGCATATTCGCGTAAGGTTCATTAAAGTCATAAATTACTTTTTTATCATCTGCGCCATTATCATTATTGTCGTCATCATCACCCTGGCTGTCATTAAATGCCTGCTTCTGGAACCATGTATGTTTCATTCTTCCATAAGCCATATCTGTATCTTCATCCATTACGTCCAATAATAACTTAATAGAATCGCCATACAGGTAATCGTCATTATCAAGGAAATAGACATACTCTCCTGTTGCCTTATCAAGACCAAGGTTTCTTGCACTGCTGACACCATGTTTATCTTCAAGATAAAACACCTTTAAGTTAATCTTATCCTTGAACTCTTCTATTAAAGGTTCGATATTATCCTCTGTGTGGTCAACTACAAGAATAGTTTCGTAATCCTTAAATTGCTGTTCGGCAATACTTTCCAAACAATCTTTTAAATATAATGTATCTTTCTTATGAGTTACTATAATGCTAACCATTACTTATCTCCCTTAGCAGCCATATCTTTGTGGTTTAAATCTGTCTTAATCTGTGTTGTTGAAATTCCTTCTGTTCTTGGAAGATATACAACTTCACAGTAATCCTTTAAAAAGTCGAACTTTCCTTCCCAGTCATTTCCCATTACAAATGTGTCAATCTTATAATCCTGAACATCACTAATCTTCTGCTCCCAGTTTTCTTCAGGAATAACAAGGTCTACATATCTGATTGCTTCAAGAACCTGCTTTCTTTGTTCATATGTGAAATAACATTTCTTCTGTTTTGAATTCCAGTTAAACTCATCTGTTGAAAGAACAACTACAAGATAATCTCCAAGTTCCTTTGCTCTTCTTAGCAAATTAATATGTCCATAGTGAAGCATATCAAATGTACCATAAGTAATAACTCTCTTCATAATTTATACCATCCTTAGAATTCTAAGGTGTCACTTTTAAGTGACCTTTATCCTTTCCTTATTTTATATAATTATTTTTTACATAATCGCATTTTCAAATTCTTCCACAGCTTCTCTGTTATACTGTTTTGGATCAAAATTACATTTCGGAACTTTTCCTTCTGAAAAAGCCCTTAACCCCCCCAGTATACTTTCTTCTGAAGAATTAATCAAATATTGTCCGTTTTCCATCAGACTATCCTTAACTGATGAAAAATCTGAAACTATTATAGGAAGCCCTACAATACGCGCTTCTAATAATACCATAGGTTGTCCTTCATATATAGATGGAAGTATAAAACATTTACAGTTTTTCATTAAAGTAAATGGATTTATAAGATTTCCCGTAAGAATAACCTTGTCCTTAAGATTAAGTCTTGCAATCTCGCCCTCAACCTGTTCCCTTAAAGGACCTTCACCTATAATATAAAGCTTGCTGTTAGGATATTCCTTAACATATTCTCCAAATGCCCTGACAAGATTTCTATGATTCTTCTCTGTAGACAATCTTCCCATTGTTACAAAGCTTGTTTCATTACTTGCCGGTAATGAAAAGTTTTCATAAGTACAATCGTTATCTAAGCTGTCCAAAACTCTCATATAGTTAATAGTATTCTTTGCATATGAGAACTTACCTTCAATCTCCGGTCTTGAAAGATTCTTCTCGTTAACTTCCATAACTGAATGACTGCAGGAAACTAATCTGTCCCATCTTGGATACAAGTTAAAGATTATGCTCATCTTTCTCCTTAACGGTTTCTTATGACCTAACTTTCTGTTGGCATCTGCAATCAAATCATTATGCTGCCATATTGCCGTTTTTTTATTTTTTATCTTTGGCAATATTAATGCAAGAATTGGTGAGTAACCACAAAACTCTACAACTGAATCAAAGTTGCAATCCCCTACCAGTCTTCTCGCTTCTCTTTCAAAATACTTTTCAGGCAACATTTTTTCGTACGAACCTTTACAGTTAAAGGCCATACTAAAATACATCTTGGACAACTCTTCTTTTGTTGCCACATTGCCTCCTGTTCTTACAAGTACTCTTACATTCTTATTAATCTGGTTTATTCTTAAAATCTGATCCTCTGCTATAGGCTCATAAAGATAAGCCGTAACGTCAAATCTGTCATAATTCAAATTATTTAAAAGACTTAAAAATGAATGGGTTATTCCATTCTGAAGTGCCCTTCCCAGCGAAATAAATATTTTCTTCTTATTCTGAAGCGGTCTTACCACTTTAATATGATTATATTCATTCTTAAAAATTGCATTTACAATTCTCTCTGATACATGGCCGTCATCATTCGGACAAAACTGCTCTTTGGCATTTCTGTAATTGTCTGCCCAATCTTTTACTGCTTCGTAAGGATTTGCAAGCATTTCACTTAGCTTGTCTAAACTGTCAGTTGCAGGTCCCGGAAGTTTTTCAGGTTCCATGTACAATCCTCTTGTATCTTTATATTCCTCTAAATCAGGAATATAAAACATTATAGGTCTGTCTGTTACAAGGAAATCAAAAAATATACTTGAATAATCTGACACAAGCACATCTGTAGCACTTAAAACTTCATTAGTATCAAGTCTTGGACTTACAAGACAACCTTTTAATTTCTCATCATCCTTAATCTTATCAAAAACAGCCTGATGTGGTTTTATTAAAACCTGCCATTCATTAGTATCTATTACTTCACAAACCTTGTTATAAAGCTTTTCATATTCTTCTCCATCTGCCTGTGGATTGGAAAAGCTGTTGCCCTTCCATGTTGGGGCATACATTATAATCTTCTTATTTTCATCTACATTAACACCTGAATATCTAAGGCTCTTTATCACTTCATTTCTGTCTGCGTTAAAAATAGTATCTGTTCTTGCCTGTCCGGTTTCAATAATCTTACCTTCATATATTCCTTTAAGCTTATAAGCTTCCGTATACATCTTTGTATGATGTTCATTAGGTGAAAGCAAATAATTAGCCTGCAAGAAATTTCTTTCCGTATTGGCAGATTCAATATTTCCGTTAGGCATATCATATCCCATAAGCTTAAGCGGTATTCCATGCCATGTATTAATATAATCCTGTTCAGGCTTTCTAATAAAACATGGTGGAAAAGTGCTATTATTTATAAGAACTCCTGCGCTGGCAAGCATTTTGTAATACTCGTCACTTTTGAATTTTACAAACTTAACATAATCGCATTTTTCATACTTTTTAAAATTTGCTGCCCACTGTTTCTCATCGTCATAAACCCAGACATGCTTAGTTGATGTAAGGACTATACTCTTAGTTAACTGATCAAATATTGCCTTAGGTCCACAAGTCATTCCTTTTCCATAAAATGATTCATATAAAATTATGTTTCTGTCCACATCTAATTTTTCATAATATTTTGGATAAGGATTAGGCAAAAGAACCTTCGCACCAATTCTTGCTATTTTATTCTTTTTTAATTTCTGTTTTAATGTTGAAGCATTCATACAACTCTCCATTATTTAATAAATGTTTCTGCTACTCTCTTACAGCAATTGCCGTCTTTATAATAATTAATCTTATCATTTACTGACTCTCTTGCTTCCTTATACAAGTCATTGCCTGAAACGATATTTTCAATAAATTCTTCTATATCTGAAAGGTTCCTAATTTCAGGCCCCGGCATATATTCCTTAGGGTTGTCAAAAATAAACCCTCTTTTGTTCTTATATTTTTCCATATCTTCCACTGCAAAACCTATCGGTCTGTTAAGAAGCATATAATCAAAATATACTGATGAATAATCTGTTATTAACCCATCTGCATTTCTTAATAAAGTATACACAGTCATGTCTGACCTGTTAAGCTCATCCTGAGTAATAAACTTAATGTGGGATAATTCCATTCCCTGTGTATCTGCTGTCTGAAGTGGGTGAAGCTTTACAATCATCTTAATGTTATTATCCATAAGATAAGTATTTAAACTGTTAAGTTCATCTTTATTTAGTATGGAAATAATAAAACCTTCATCATATTCTCTGTATGTTGGAAGCCAAAGTATAAGCTTACCTACGCCTCCTTTTATATAGTCATCCTTAATTCTGTCTTTTTTGAACATTTCATCATTACGGGGATTTCCCATAACTTCAACCCGGTTCTCTGTACATCCGAAAATATCAGCCATTATCGGCTTATACATAGGCGCACTTGTAAGAACCTTTGAAAAAAAGTCATAGTCAATGTTCTCACACCCCTTCTCAAGATGACCGATTCGTTTAAGAGGTGTGCCGTGCCAAAGATTTATAACCGTCTGCTTTTTTGACGGCTTTATTGGATACTTTCCAAAACAATAAAAAGCATATTTAGCTTTCATAAACCATTTAATACCCTGCTTATTATTAATGAAAATAACATTCTTTGGAGCTCTTTTCACATACTGTTCCCAGTCATTTATGCTAACTACTATTTTAAATTGTTCATTATAATTATTTTCTATAAGATAATCATAAAAAGCTTTTACATTATCTCTAAATCCCAGATTTGAATAGAAGAAGATAAGCTTCTCATCCTTCTTCTTTATTCTATTTATTATGGTAAGAGGTTTAAAAAACACTCTCAAAATTGCCTTTTTCATTGTACAATCCTTTTAGATTTTTATTTTCTAAGTGCCTTGGAATATATTGTTTTTCTTAGTCCGTTAGGAATTATACTTACAACTATACGCACAAATATCCCTTTCAAAAACGCACCAAAAGATATAAAACCAATCTTTCTTAAATGGTTATTAAATCTGAATATGCACTTAATATAGCCTAATCCGCCACGTCTCTTGTACATATCCTGACCTGCCCTCATATACAAAAGATTCTCCTGAACATTATATCCCTTATGTCCTTTCATTAGCATTGCAACCCAAAGATTATAATCTTCAAAAAATCTATAATCATCATAAAATCCTGAATCCTCAACTGCTGACTTTCTGTACATAACAGCCGGATGATTAAACGGTGTTCTCTTTTTTGCAAAAGCCACTATATCCTTATGACTTTCAGGCACCTGTCTTGTAAGTGTTGTATTAGACACATCGCCGTCAAACTCTATTAAATTAGAGCTTACAATGTCTGCGTCATGTTCCTTCATTGCCTTTAACTGCTTTTCCATTCGGTCATTTCTACTTATGTCATCGCTGTCCATTCTGGCAATTATCTGGTTTTTGCACTGTAATATTCCATTGTTAAGAGCTATGGCAAGCCCTTTGTTTTCTGTCATTCTATAAATATTGAATAAGCCCGGATTAGCTGTTACAACCTCTGTAATAACATTATCCAGGCCTTCATTTAAAGGACCGTCACAGACAATAACAAAATCATTAGTCTTTACTGTCTGATTAAGTATACTTTCTATGGCTGCCCTGAAATATTCAGGTTTTTCCTTATGATAAACTGACATCAACACTGAATAATTTTCTGTCATTCTACTTCACCTTTTTCTTAATACTTGCGGTTTTCTGCTCCTTCTCAACACCTTCAGTGTTCTCTTTAAGGAACATAATCTTAAATGTCATCAAAATCAACTGTATATCTGTCCACACTTTATAATGCTGTATATAGTACAAATCTAACTTCAACTTATCGTAAGGAGTTGTATTATATTTTCCATATACCTGAGCGTACCCTGTCAATCCTGCCTTAACCTTTAATCGGAATCTGAATTCAGGAATTTCTTCTTCATACTGTGTTGCAATCTCAGGTCTTTCAGGTCTTGGACCTACAACTGACATCTGTCCCATAAGAATGTTAAATACCTGTGGCAACTCATCTAAATGAGTAGCTCTTAAAACTTTACCAATCTTAGTAATTCTGTCATCATCCTTAGCTGCAAGTCGTGCACCATCTGTTTCACTGTCCACTTTCATACTTCTAAACTTTAGAATCCTAAACGTCTTTCCATTCTGTGTAAGTCTTTCCTGTGTATAAAAAATAGGTCCTCTGTCCCAAATCATATCTGCAATTGCTACTATTAATGTAACAATCACTGTTGGAATACATAGGATAAGAGAAATAATAATATCAATAACTCTCTTAATAAACGCTTCTTCCCATTTTAAGCCTCTAACTCTTGTTACAAGAAGAGGTGAGTCAAACATAGTGTTCTGTCCTGCTCCAATCAGAATAATATCTGAAAGTTTAGGTGTAACATATGCTCTCTTATCATACATATAGCAGTATTTCACAATGTTATTTCTCTTTCCACTTGGTATGTCACAAACCAAAACTGCCTGATGCTTTCTAATTAACTTTCTAACTTTATCAACAGGTTCATCACAATGAACTGCTTCTGTTATCATATACTTGTCCTGACGCGTCTTAATCTTCTTAACAAGGTTATCAGGATCTCTGTCACTATAAATAAGTAACATATCCCTTGGTGGATAAAGCCATCTGTATACTTTTATTGCCAAACCACACCAAATAAGACAGCACAAAATATTATCGAAACCCATTCCGATAATTGCTGCCGGACTAACCATCTTAAGTGATAACAACGAAATCTGTAAATAAATAATAAAGTTTGTAAATAATAATGCAAGTATCTGTGAAAAAACTAAATTCGAATACTGCAAACTTCCCAACTTAAATGCTCCGTATACATTACAAAATATTGTAAACATTAATCCATATACAAAAAGCATTACTATATGGCCCTTAAAGAAGAACTCTCTTGTCATCCCCTGACTATAATGGGTATTCCAAAAATACCAGAATATATAAGTCTGTGCTACAATTACTATTGCTAATAATAATAGCACGATTATTCTTCTAAACGCTCTAGATTCTCTCATATCGTCTCCTACTTACTTATAGGCTTAATCTCATAATTATTTTGATTTAGGCAAACCGTCCCTAGCCTAGAATTTAACACAATTTTACCAAAGCCACTAATATTTGTCAATTAATGCTACTTTTTAGCCTTATTTAGCCTATTCAAATTGTCCAAATTTCACAATTTAATCACACTTTTAATACTATTATAATACCTTGTATACTTTGTTTTTTCATAATTATGTAGTATACTTACTGTTAGTATGCATATTTAGTATATGTACATAAAATAATTTTACACGAATTTAAAATCAAAATTACAAGGAGGTACTTATGAGTAGAAAAATGATGTCCGATTTAGATAACAAAACCGGTTATTACGGATACTCTTCTGAATTGGGAAATGTTTCCGGAAAGGATAAAAAGAAAAAGGAAAATAAAGGTGGCTCTGTTTTAGGCGTCATCTTAGCATTAATACAGCTTGTTTTGTCAGGGCTTCTTGTTTATCAGGTAGTTTCTGCCAATATTTTAAGCACAACTTATCTTGCTGTTTTAGTTATTGTATTGGTTGTTCTTTTTGCAATTGCCCTTTTAACACAGAAGGGTGGCCGTCCAGCCCGTACTTCAGGTAAAATATTGTCCGTTATAATTTCAATAATACTTGGCATACTTTTATTTTACATGGGACAATTTTTAGGATTCCTTAATAACTACAGTGACGGTAAAAAAGTTTCTGAGGAACCTTTCGTTGTTTTCGTATCAGCCAGTGATGAATTTGGTACATACAATCCGAAGGAAAACTACCGTTCAGATACAAATATTCTTGCTGTTGTAAATCCTAAAACTTCTACAGTACTTATGATTTCAACACCAAGAGATTACTACGTACCAATTATTGCAAAGAGCGTTGCTCCTGATTCATACGACAAACTTACTCACGCCGGAAAATACGGAACAGGTATTGCCTACGATCAGAATGGTTCTGAACTTACTTCAAGTGGTTGGAACTGGGCTCAGGAAGTAACATGGGGCGTTGGTAACACTGCAATTATGGATACATTAAAAACACTTTACAATATTCCTGTTTCAAGCAAGAACTATCATTATGTACAGCTTAACTTTACAGGTTTTGCCAAACTTGTAGATGCTCTTGGTGGCATTACAGTAGATGTTGACAAGTCATTTAGCACAAAAACATACGCTTCATATGACGAAGACAACGGTGAACGTAAAACATACAAGTACAAAAAGGGTAAACAGGAAATGAATGGTAACGAAGCACTTACATTTGTTCGTGAAAGACATTCATTCGGCGATGGTGACTTACAGCGTAACCGTAATCAGGTTAAAGTATTAAAAGCATTATCATCAAAAGTACTTTCAACATCAATGATTACAAACACAGACTCAATCCTTAGTGCTGTTGGAGAAAGCTTTAAAACAGACATGAACATTGGCTCACTTGTAAAACTCCAGACACAGCTTATGGGCAAAAGTGAGTTTTCAAAAACAGGATGGCAAATCGTATCCTACAGTGTAACAGGACAGAGTGCATCACAGAAATTAACATGGAACGGTCTGTTTAAATCAGTAATGCTCCAGGATGAACAATCTGAAAGCAACGCAACTGAATTGATGAAACTTGCTTTAGATGGCACAGATTACACAACCCTTGAAAACAAGGTTAAAGAATATCAGGCTTCAGATAATAAATAATTTATTTATGGATTGTTGCAAACACTACTAAAATCTCGCAAAAAGTTATACCTCAAACACGTTGATTTTATCATTTTGCTCCGCCGCTTATTGTATGTCGAAAAGTGAAACTCGCCTACGGCTCAAACAGTCACTTTTACGACATACTCTATGCTCGCAAAATTTCAAAAATCTGCCTATTGTTTGCTTGCATAACTTTTTGCGAGATTTTCAAAAATTGTTTGCAATCAATCCGAATAAATTATCTTGTGTCTTACTTAGTGATATAACATATGTAAAAGAGAGGTATTAAAATGAAAAAAATAGTATTAACCGGTGGTGGAACTGCCGGCCACGTAACACCAAACATTGCTTTAGTTCCTAAACTTAAAGAATCCGGTTTTGAAATTAAATATATTGGTACATACAACGGAATGGAGAAACAGCTTGTTGAAGATGCCGGTCTTGACTATATCGGTATTTCTTCAGGTAAGCTTCGCCGTTATTTTAGCTGGAAGAATTTTTCTGATCCTTTCCGTGTTTTAAAAGGATATTTTGAAGCTAAGAAGTTTATGAAGAAATATAAGCCTGATGTTGTTTTTTCAAAGGGTGGTTTCGTAACTGTACCTGTTGTTTATGCAGCAAGTAAGTATAAGATTCCTGTTATTATCCACGAATCAGATATGACTCCGGGACTTGCTAATAAGCTTGCAATTAAGAAGTCTACAAAGGTATGTCATAACTTCCCTGAAACTGCTGCATATCTTGGTTCTAAGGCTGTACATACAGGTTCACCTATTCGTAAGGAATTATTTGAAGGTAATAAGATTACAGCACTTGATATGTGTGGTTTCTCTGCTAACAAACCTGTAATTATGGTAACAGGCGGAAGCCTTGGTGCTGAAAATGTTAATAAGCTTGTAAGAAAGGCTTTACCTGAATTGTTAAAGAACTTCCAGGTTGCCCATCTATGTGGCAAGGGCAAGGTTGACGAAAGCCTTAAAGATATGGAAGGTTATGCTCAGTTTGAATATATCAGCGACGAAATGAAAGATTTCTTTGCTATGGCTGATTTGATTATTTCAAGAGCCGGTGCAAATTCAATCTGTGAAATTGCTGCATTAAATAAACCTAACATTCTTATTCCATTGTCTGCAAGAGCAAGCCGTGGCGACCAGATACTTAATGCTAAGTCCTACAAGAAACAGGGCTTTAGTGAAGTTATAGATGAAGACACAGCTACTGCTGAGGACTTGGTTAACACAGTAAACTCAGTTTATGAGAATCGCAGTAAATACATTGACGCAATGAAGAAATCTGCCGGAACAGGCGGAGTTGATATGATTGTTGATTTGATTAATAGTCTTGTGAAATAATTAGATATATAAAAATTTCATATTATATAAAAGAAGACTGTTTATGTGATGTTTGTGTGACATTCTATCTTAATCTATTAAAACAGCATATAGATTGGTTATCAATATTTCAACAAAGAAACGGAACTATATCAAATATTTTGACATAGTTCCGTTTCTTTACCACATATTTATTTTTAATACCGAATAGTTTTCTAAATTTTCAAACCATTCCTATAAAATCTTCTGAACCTTTTCTGCGATAGCATTAAGCTTATCAACATCCTGAGTTCCCGGTGTCCACTTAATATTAGCATCATCCTTGCTATATCTTGGAATAACATGAATATGAAGATGGAAAACAGACTGACCTGCTATTTCTCCATTGTTCTGCAAAATATTAATACCTTCACAACCTGTTGCTTCCTTAAGTGCAGTTGCAACCTTCTTAGCTACGATGTGAGCGTGAGCCAAAAGTTCATCGTCAATCTCAAAAACATTAGCTGCATGACTCTTAGGAATAACCAATGCATGACCTACTGTTGCAGGGCCTGCATCAAAAATAACCTTAACCTTATCATCTTCAAACAAAGTAATTGAAGGAATTTCACCTCCAGCAATTTTACAAAAAATACAATCGCTCATAAAACTTACCTCCTAAATCCAATTCTTTTTATTAGATAATAGCAAATTCATATTTTGTATTTACCATCGTTGAACAGAACTTTATACCGCAAACACGTTGATTTTATTATTTTGCTCCGCCGTTTATTGTAAGTCCAAAAATCAAAACTCGCCTACGGCTCAGACAGCTGATTTTTGGCTTACACTATGCTCGCAAAATTTCAAAAATCTGCCTATTGTTTGCTTGCATAAATTTCTGCTCCCCGATGAATAAAATATTGATATGTTAGCTTTTCAGCTATCCATAAAAATTGTAATTTGCTATTATCCTTATAAATGTAGCGGTTTGTTTCCAGGTCTATATATTGCTAATGCAATAACAACTCCTGTAACTGCTCCGCCCAGATGTGCCATCCAATCTACGCCTTCCTGCATGTTGCCGAAGACCATTAGTATAAATAACAAGATTAGTCGTGGTGCAGATACCTGTCCCAGTTGTTTTCTGCTTTTGAATATCATTACCAGTAGAACTCCGAAGATGCCAAAAATTGCTCCTGAAGCTCCGGCACTTATGGAGTACTCTCCTGTTATCATTTCGATTCCTGATGAGATTATGCCTCCGGCTATGCCACATATAAAGTATGTTATAAGGTATTTTACTCTTCCGAAGTTTTCTTCTATCTGATATCCAAGGATATAAAGCATTACCATGTTGTTTATCAGGTGTTCTGCTCCAAAATGCATAAACATACTTGTTAGTATTCTGTACCATTGTCCGTTTTCGAAAATATCCGGTGCATATGATGCTCCATGAGCATACATATATTCACCACTTTCTGTTGAGCCAAAAAATTCCATCACTAGAAAGACTACCACATTTATTGCAACAAGCACTGCTGTTACATATGGGATTTTCCTCTGCTCCGGTTCGTTCATATATGAATTATTGTAGTTATTTATCTGTCCGTTATTATCGTAACTGTTCATATATTTCCTTTCATTATAGGATTTTCCTATTGATTAAAATAATTACTGTTTGGCATTCTTTCTATATTTAATATTACTATTCATAATCCATTTGCATAATGCATCAGGCCATTTTGTTCCACATATGAATGTGACTACTATTCCAATTGCAACAATAAATAACCACCATTTGTTAGGATACTTGTAAGGCAAATATTTGTACAAACTGCTTGCCATATAAATATAGATAAAAACATAGTGGAATACATATACACTTAAGCTTCTCTGACCTATCTTTGATAAAATACATCTTCTTTTCGGCATAATGCTTAGGAACATAAATACTATAAAGAATGAAATAACATACACTCCTAATCTAATCAGCGGACCATATGCCATTCCATATTCCAAACGGTAATATCCACTTCTTCCTGTTAACAAAAATCTTAGCCAAAAGATTTTGTCAATTCCTACACAACATATTACAAAATAAGTAATCAACGAAATAATTGCCATTACTTTTATTTTTTTATTTTCCAACCATTTCGTTATGTCTTCTATTGAAATAACATATCCTAAATAGAAAAATGGATAAAAATTAACAATTCTCAACCAACAGAAGATATCTGTATTTTCAACTGTATAGCCTAAAATCATTGCAATAACTACAGATAAGACAAACCCATAAACCGGTTTAAAGCGTTTTGTATAAAATGTTATTATATACATAAAAAACATTGCCAATGCGAACCATGCAACTCCCGATTCAACAAACCAATTTATAGAAGTATGTTTCCCGTAAATTATCATTTGTACAATCCAATTTACTATTTTAATAAATATGTAAATTAATATGTAAGGTGCAACTTTGTCGATTCTTCTGTCTTCTACTGTTTTCTTTGAAAACAAGCCTGCTATAAGGAAGAATGCCGGCATATGAAATGTGTATACATAAAAAAACAGTGAATTAGCTACTGGGTTTCCTAAATAATTTTCAAAAAAATGGCATATAACTACAAGTGTAATCAGAATCCATCTTGCGTTATCCCATTTTGCTATTCTACCCGCTCCTTTTTTTTGTTCCATCTTACTTATCCTTCTCTTTTAAATCTTCTGTTCGTTCACTAATTATGTAACGTGGTCTGTGTTTTACTTCCATATATATCTTTCCAATATATTCTCCAAGAACACCCATACATATTAACTGAACACCGCTAACAAAACATATAACAGCTATTGTACTTGTCCATCCTGTTACTGTTGTGCCAACGAATTTCTGTATAATAGAAACTATAATAAAAATGAAACTTACCAATGCCACAATAAAGCCAAAACTTGTAATCATTCGTATTGGTTTAATGCTTAAACTTGTAATTCCATCAAATGCAAGTGCCAGCATCTTCTTTAACGGATAATGACTTTCCCCTGCAATTCTTTCATTTCTTTCATAATATACGCTTGTGCTCTTAAAACCTACAAGTGGAAACATTCCTCTAAGGAAAATATTAACTTCCTTAAAATTAGCAAACTCATTAAGAACTCTACTACTAACAAGTCTGTAATCTGCATGGTTAAACACAACCTCTGCTCCCATCATATTTAAAACTTTATAGAAGCCTTCAGCAGTGGCTCTTTTAAAGAAAGTATCTGTATCTCTCTTAGAACGCACGCCATACACGATTTCGCTTCCTTCTAAATATTCATCAACCATTTCATTCATTGCATTAATATCATCCTGACCGTCACAGTCAATAGATATAGTAATATCACACTTGTCTTTTGCTTCCATCAAACCTGCAAGAACTGCATTCTGATGTCCTCTGTTTCTACTCTGTGTAATTCCGATGAAATGTTCATCTTCTAATGCCAGCTTTTTAATAATCTCCCATGTTGAATCCTTACTGCCGTCATTAACAAACATTACTCTACTTGAATCACTGATCTTTTCTTTTGAAATTAATTCCTTAAGTTTGTTTAAAAATAAGTCTTTTGTAATAGGTAAAACCTCTTCTTCATTATAACAAGGTATAACTATGTATAATATTGGTTTCATATTGTCCCTCCTCTTCATACCTGTTCATTATAACATTTTATTTGTTTCTTGCAATTATCTGCAGTAAATTATTGATTTTCCCCGATTTTTAAGGAAATAGTTACAACTTTTATTTTTTGTGTTATACTTGTCGAAGTTAAATTAAGTAGAGGAGATTTTTAATGGAAACTATTAAACAACTTTTTATTAAATATAAAGAAATTATTATGTACCTTATTATGGGTGGTGGAACCACTGTTGTTAACTGGGTAGTTTACAGTCTTATGGTTATGTTTTGCCATCCGGGCAACAATTTAACAGGGCCCCTTCATATTTCAGCAAGCACTATTGATGTTTTTGTTGCCAATGTGGTTTCATGGGTTTTAGCTGTAACTTTTGCTTACATAACAAACAAGCTTTTCGTATTTGAAAGTTATTCATGGAATCCTAAGTTTGTTCTTAAGGAATTAAGCTTATTCCTGTCTGCGAGAATCGCAACAGGTTTAATCGAAATCTTCGGTGTTCCTTTCCTTGTAAGCCACGGATTTAATCAGGCAATCTTCGGATTGGAAGGTAGCGTGTGCAAGATTACAATGTCATTCCTTGTTGTATTACTTAACTATGTATTCAGCAAGCTTGTTATTTTCAAAAAAGATAAAACAGAAGCTTAATATTAATACTAAGTCCGTCGGTGCGTTGCATAATCGTTTTCCGGTGGATTTTTTTTGCAATTTTTTTGTTTTTCAATATACAATTTTTTTACAAAATTTACTTAATTTTTTTACTGTTTGGAACTATCAGCAACAAAGTTTATGTTGCTTTTTTTCGAATAATACAATAGAATTGTTATTTGAGAATGAAAATATTAAAATGAGGTGAAAAAAAATGAGCAAAAATTCGGTAACAAAAAAATTAATTACAACTCTTGCTTTGCTGACATGTCTATGTGGCATTGGTACATTAAGCGTACATGCAGCTCCAAAAGCTGTATCTTTTAACAACAATAGCAAAAAGATAACAATGTTTACTACACAGCGCAAGCAGCTTAAAGTCAAGTTATCAGGCAAGTACAAAAAGAGTGATGTAGTTTATTCTTCATCAAACAAAAAGGTAGCCACTGTAAATAAGAAAGGGGTTGTCAAGGCTCTTAAAAAAGGTAACATTACAGTATATGCCCAGATTAAAGGTACTTCAAAAAAGGCTAAATGCAAGGTTAAAGTTTTTAAAAATGTAAAATCAATCAAAGTTGTTGGCAGGAAGAAACATTATTACGTAGGTCAGCAGTATCAGTTAAATTACAAGACTACACCTAAGAAAACATTGGAAGAAATAACTTGGGACAGTTCTAACGATGATGTTGCCACAATATCTAAAGATGGTTTACTTACAATAAAGGAAAAAGGTAAAGTCAAAATCACTGTTTACTCCAAAGAAACAAAGGTTAAAAAGACTTATAAAATTAAAACTGAGGAAGTTCCACAGATTAGTTTTAAGAATGGCAATAAAGCAACAGTTAAATACGGAAACAATTATCAGATTGTTCTTCAGTACACAAATCACGACATTGAAAAAATACAGTATAAATCTGAAGATCAATCTATAGCAACAGTTGATGCCAATGGTCTTGTAACAACAAAGAGACCGGGTGAAGTTTACATTACTGCAACTCCTTCAAAAAGGAAAGAAACATTAAGAATGCTCTTAGTTGTAGAAAATAAAACAGGCTTTTTTGAAAATTCATTATTATATGACAACATTGATACTAGCGGATGTAACAAGCTTATGATTGTTGCCCATCCTGATGACGAAACATTATGGGGCGGTGCTCATTTAAAATCAGGTAACTGGTTTGTTGTATGTCTTACAAATCATTTCACAGATGTTAGAAAGAATGAATTTAAGTCTGTAATGGAAAAAGCAGGCATTAAGGGAATTATTTTAGATTATCCTGACCTTGTTAGAGATGCTAATAAGAAATGGGTTAAATATGATTGGGATTCTGTAAAGGACGGTGTTGCTGCTGATGTAACTAAACTTATTAAGAGTAAGAATTGGGATTTGATTGCAACACATAGTCCTGCCGGAGAAACAGGTCATATCCATCACAAAAACACAGACCAGGCTGTAACAAACGCATGTATAAGCACTGGTAATTATGATAAATTATGGTACTTTGGCAAATGCTACTGGAAAATACCTTCCGGTCTTAAGAGAATTACAGATGAAGAATTAACATTCAAGCAGTCTTTAGTTGACTTATACAAGAATGAAACAAAACCTATCAATACATATTGGGCTCAGATGATTCCTTATGAAAACTGGGTTAAGGCAACAGACTACGTTGCAGGAAAATAATAAATAAATTATAAGAAATTCTTAATTAGCAGAGCTGCATTGGCAAACGTCAATGCAGCTCTGTTTTTGTGCTAAATATGTTGGCCCCACTGAACCAATCCAAATTCTAAAATATATTATACGCAACCACTTTCTATTTTGCCAAATATATAACCCACTGTTGGTTTTTATCTCCGGTATACTGTTCAATTGAAAGTTTCTTTTCCTTCTTGTCATATGTTAATGCCAGATTGTATTCATCATATATTTCATAAGTATTGTCTTTTACCTTTTTAACAATCCAACGCTGGAATATTGAACGGTCTGTTGCACTTAGTCCTACTGAAGTTCCAGGATCAATTTTGCCTTCCAGTATTCCAAGTGATTGTTCAGATATTTCGTTGCTGTTCTTACCACAAAGACTTATAAGTGAACAGTCAACTACAAACTTATCTGAATATTTTTTATCATTACCTATTAATCCTGCCAGTGTTACTGATGAATCATTTGCAGGTATTATAGTATAATATCCATCATCCAAGTCATCAAGCTGATGGCTCATATATGACTCATATCTTTCCTTATCGCCATTTAGCTTTATTGTTTCATTTACAACTTTATTATTTGAAATGCCTATTACTATTACAACTAACGCAATGACAGCCACAGGAATAATTGTTCCTCTCTTTTCTTCAGCCTCTTTTTCGCCAAGGCTTATGTTGCATACTCTTCTGAGCAATAACTGATAGCCTCTAAGCATATATGGAATCATAAGATAAGCATAAATTATTGTATACTGACCTTTTGCTTCCCAAACAAGATGGAATAGGAATCCTCCTATAAATGTAATTGCAAAAATCAACTTATAAGCATCCAGTTTTCGGAAATCAAATATTAAGAATAATATTATTCCAAGCCACAAAAATACAATAAAATAATTACATATTGTAGTAACTGCACGATTGGCTGAATGTCCGTCCACCATTAGATTCTTCACCGAATCTGTCCATGTTGGATTAGAAAGTCGTCCTCTATCCAAGTTTGTTATGTAAAAACATTCAAATGTTCCTTCACTCCATTGAGATGCTGTTTTTTTGCTAAAAAATGACATTGTATAGTCTTTATCTTTTTTTAATTCTTCCATTCTTTCAGATATATTTTGTGAAATTGCCTCTTTTGTTTTTGAAATATCATATTCATTGTCTGCAAAAACCTTAGCATTATACCCGTTCCACCATCCCGGAGCCTTGTAACTTTCCTGCAATCCCATAGCTACCCAAGCTGTATTTGGAGTTCCCTCATCTACTTTCTTTCCTGTAAAATGATAAATAGTTGACGAAATTGAAGTAACTACAACAACATAAAAAACAATTCCCCATACTAAAGAGATTACTGATTTCAAACTCTTTTTTACTATTGCATCAAATAATAATAACAGACAAGCTGCAACAATCATAATCAGATAGTTTGACTTAAATCCATATCCTATTGAAAGAAGTGAAATACCTGCAAGTCCGTTAACAATATTTCTCTTTTTGAAATATTTAATCAAAAGAAATATTCCTGCAACTGAAGCCGCAAGTCCATATAATGTTCCATAAACAAATGTTACATAACAATTCAACTGGAAGAATCCCAAAAGTAAAATATATGAATAACGTGCCAGTTTCTTATCATCAAATAAAAGGTAAATGGTTTTGCTTAAAAGGAATGAACTTAATATAAGCATCGGTATGTTTAAATATTGGAAAACCATCTGATTATCTGCGCCAAACATTTTCAATCCAAGTGCCACAAACAAAACAAAACCGTTCTGATTAGGAAATCTATAACAATATGCTCCTTTATCCCACATATCAGGTACATTGTTAAGCAAGTCATTGGCTGCGTTCAAAATAAGTTCCTGGTCGTCCATTGCCGGAATGCCTGTTTTGTACACAAACATAATCATTAAAATCGTATAAACTACCGTTACTATTCCAAGGAAAATATAATTTGGAGTAACTATTGAAATAGAATACTTCTGCAGAATAATCTTTACGATTATGGCAATTAAAATTGGAATCAGCACTATAAGGACTGTACTCCAAAATGGTTTTTCAATAAAAAAAGATGATTCACAAAAATCTAAAAGCGTTGATCCAAAAAAGCTCTGTAAGAAAATAAATCCTAAGAATAACATAGAAATAATTACGATTATATATTTAATAAATATTTGCAAAACATCTGTTGCCTTGTTTAATATGGCGTTTTTGTAAATTGTTGTAGTTTTATCTTTCATCTTTCTCCCTCTCGTAAAAATATTTACAAAAAGTATAGTCGGTATTACCAACTATACTTTCTTCTGGCTTTTTAATTTCTGTCTTATGCATTTAAATGCTGCATCTTCTCCCTCATTGGCAGTTATAACAAGTAGCTTTTCAATTTCATCACTGGTTTTTGGATGAATAATTCTACTTGATTTTCTTCTGACAAAATATTCTAACGGATCAGTCTGTTTGTATTTGTTACCGTTATATATTTTGCTTGCTGCCAGTCTGTCACAGTACATTTCCGCTACATAATTATAAGGCATTTCAACAGGTTCGTTCTTATGACTTTTCATATTGTAATCAACCCAATATTCAAAATGATGTCTGTTACGTCCCTTATGATGTAACCATGCCTTAGAATAGCCCTTGTCCATTCTTTCCCCTTCATTTGGACTTCTATCTCCCATATAGTATTTTACTCCGGGGATAAACTCAGTTGGAGTATATTTTGACAGGTCGTGTCTAAGTCCCTGCCACAATATTCCCGCCTTTGCACAATGGGCAATAACCTTATGTCTATGGCGTGTTATTGTTGAAAAATGTCCTGTTAATTTTTGAAAAAAATTCATAATGCTTACTCTTTCCTGTTACTATATTCTATTCAAAAATTTCAGATATCTTGGCTGATGGATTTTCACCCCAATCATATGAGAAATATTCGCAAAACTTTTCGTTCTCTGAAGTAAATTCTGAAAATTTTGTCATATCAATGTCTTCAACGTTTTTAATGTATAAATTTGAAAACTTTCTCTTCATATATTTTTCAAACTCACAGTTAGTATATTTTAGGCAATAAATAGGTTTCTGTCTAACTGCAAAATATGTTGCATACAATCCACTATTTGTTACTAAACATTCAGCAAATGATAATACTTCTCTTGTATCAAATGTTCTATTGGAATATACAAACTGGTTTCTGTGTTCGTAACCTATATGAGTCATATTCTCCAACAGCTTCCCACTGTTAGTAAAAATAATCCAGTCATCATCTAAGTTATCAAAAATCTTATTCCAGTTAACTTCTGCATATGGATTTTCCTCATCTTCATCCAACTCTCCAGTTAATAATATTGCCAAAATCTTTTTGCCTTTTAACATTGGATAATGTTTACAATACTTATCATAATGTTTTTTCTTAAATTCTTCCTGATTCAATCTCCACGAGTATGGTATACACACCTGATCAATTATTTCTGACTTCGGTGTATTATAGCATTTTTTCAAAAGCTCTTTTTCAAAAGGTGAACCTACAATAATATGTGTAAAATTCTTATACGTATTCTTTTTCTTAAATGCTCCCTTGTCATATTCATTAATTGCCTTAAACTGGTAATCATAAGGTGTTGCTATAAGAACCCTCTTTCCTTCCGGTGCATTCTTAGGTAATTTTCCTGCAATTGAACCGTCAACGCATATTATGTCAGTATTGTTTTTGCAATACTCCTTTCTTATGCTTATGTTTCCTTTTTTTACAAGGGAATTTTTTGCATTTTCATTTGCAACCACATCCTTAAATTCAACTTTCTCATCATTTACTCTGAAAAAGTCCTTTACTACTAACATATCAAGGGTTATCCCTCTATTTTTTGAACTTACAAAAGATATCTTTTTTCCCATTTATTTTCTCCCCACATATGAATTTATTAAACCTGCCAAACGTTCACAACTGTGTCCGTCACAACCTGACATATATTTTTTAATAAATGTATCGTACTTTTCTGTTAACTTTGTATTTTCGGAATCTTGCAAAAACTCTTCCAATTGTTCCTGATTTTCATATACTTCACCCGGAAGGTCATCCGGATAATTCAAATAAAATCCTCTATCATATATGGCCAAATCATAACAGAAGAATCCAATAGGCTTCTTTAATAACGCATACTCAAAAATAACTGAAGAATAATCTGTTATTAACATATCTGAAACAAACATAAAATCGTTTGTTGAGAAATCTCTTACAACCTTAATATTGTCGTATTTCTTAGGCACAATATCATTCTTCATTACCGGATGAGGACAAATAATAAACTGCTGGTTAGGCAACAGTTTTTCTGATAATCTATCAAAATCAATCTTTGGATTAAACTGACTTCTTCCCTGGCCTTCATCTCTAAATGTAGGTGCGTATATAATAACAAATTTTCCCTTTAATTCAGGATATGCCTTATATATTGCCTCTCTCTTCTGTTCTATAAGTTTCTTATCAAAAAATTCATCTGTTCTAGGTACGCCTAAAGCTTTAACCTTCTTTAAGTCAATGTCAAAAGCATCTGCATAAATAGGTCGCACTTCTGCACCACTTACTGACACAAGATTGTACTGGGCATGAGTAGCTAAGTCTGTTTTTAATTCCAGATTTGTCCCTCTCTGTCCAAACTTCTTAAATGCTCCACAGGCATGCCACAACTGTATAACTCTCTGTTCAGGCTTTAAATCAAAATATCTTAAATATTTTACATAATCATCTGTTACAATAACTTTACTTGTGCAAATCAATTTGACAGCTTTTAATATCTGTAACGGATTATGTGGTAACTGCTTAGCGAAAATCACTTTATCACCCTTTACATAAGGATATAAAGCCTTGGCATTTCCTTCAAGCTCTCCGTTCTTTCTAACACTGATAAACAATGTTCTGTTTATCACTTCCTTTGTCTTGTATCTTTCTATTGCAAACTTAATTACATTGTTAACAAAAGTTTTCTCTTTAAAATTAGAAATGTCCTGTAACTTAACTAATGCTTCTCCCGGATTCATTGCTAAATCCTCACTATTTAAGTCAACCTGTGCATCTTCAAAATATTTTTTTATATATTCTGTACTTCCGTCATGTTCAATGAAAGAAATAAATTCTCTTTCTTTTCCATCAAAATGAACTATGCCATCATTAAAGAATGTATAGCAACCCTTTTTATAGAAATCTTCAATATGTTCCTTTATTCCTTTTTTATCCGTTATTATTTCACGGACAAAATACACATCAAAGAACTTGTTTGCCAATGTATAATCCATGCAAAGATTATCATTATATCCAACTTCATTCATAACTGATTCCTGAGCTATTCTGTTTAAATAAACAGGCTGTGGCTCATTGAAATTAGTATGATAAATAAGTTCTATTAAAAAGTCCTTATGAGTCTTTATAAATCTCTTAAACACATATTTGAATGTGTTATTTGAATATAAAATCTTACTATCACAAAAAGTTATATATCTGGTCTTAGTTGTCTCAAGTGCTTTTCTAAACAACTCTTCTTCAGACTGCGCCTCTATGAAAATCATATTTTTCTGGAAGCAGTCATTGTCCTCAACTATTTTCTTCATACTTTCAGGTAAAACAATATTTACCCCAACAAGATTCTGGTTAGCCAGACTGTCTAAGCACTTAATAAACTGTTCTTCATCATTTTCTTTGCCATATAATACTGCTGTAAAATGTGCATTTTCCTTCATTTCTTCCTCATCTGTAATAATATTATATAAAGAAATATCAGGGTTTTCGTCGGCTACCAAAGATGCATTCTGTAAATCTAAGATTTCTATTTTTTCTAAGATTTCGTCTTTAATTTTTTCAATTGTGCTTTTTTTCAAAGACCAGAATTTTGAATAAAACTGCTTAATGAGAATATTTAACTCTTTATAAATAATTCTATTTAAATACTCTGTTAATTCCTTATCTTCTGCTCTTACCTGATTAATGGATTTGTATTTAGGAAAATCCCTTAATATGCTATCTCTTGCAGCCTGCAGAATAAGTCTGTGAGCTTCAATATAATCTTCCACCTTAGAATCTGATATATTCTGTGTTGCCGCATTAGTGTCACCAATCATTCTTCTGTAATGGGTAACTACCATTTCCAATCCGGTGATTTTAGTGACATGATAAACATAATTCATTGAAAAAACGCCGTCTTCAGAATAAGATATTGGTGGCAATCTTAAATTATATTTTTCTATTATATCTCTTCTAAACAATTTGTTTGTTAAAGAGAATGTTTTTAAAATGTCTGTATCATATTTATCTATTTTCTCTAATTCAAGTAAGCTGTTCAACTCTTTTACTTCTGTAGTCTTATACTGGTCAAACATATCATATCCGGCAATTACCAACTCTGCCTTATTATTTTCAGCAGCCTCATACATTTTCTCTAAGGCTTCCAATTCTAATATATCATCAGCATCATAGAAATAAACATACTTACCCTGTGCCACGTTTAATCCATCATTTCTTGCAGCTGACACCCCGCCGTTTTCTTTACTTATTACTGTAAAATTAGGATATTCTTTCTCATATTCCTTTAATATATCCAGTGTTCCATCTTTAGAGCCATCATTTATTGTAATGATTTCATAGTCATCCAATGTCTGATTAACTACACTCTGCAACGTTTCCACCAAATATTTTTCTGCATTATACGCTGCAATAATTACTGAAATTTTCATTTATTTTCCCCTTCATTATTTTGCTATTTTTAATATTTATGTTCCACCACTTTAATCTTTAGGTCCTGAGAAACATTGTAGAATAACTTATATCTGTATTCCCATATTTCCTCACTAGGTGATGGTGCGTGAAGATATCCCTCATAAGGAAGTCTCTGAATAGTAACTTCTGATTTTCCTTCACTTTCCGCTTTTCTTACTTTATCAAGTCTTGCTCTATCAGCTTTATAAATCGGTGCATATACTGCAAACTGCATTCCCATAACAATTACAAGGGCTGCAATTTCCATTTTTGTCAGGATACCATATATATCCTCATTTATATTAACCAGATTACATACTTCTGCAATAAACCATATTGTTAAAACAAATGTTGCAAAGAAACATCTTGGTCCAATTGGTGTAACCATAAGTAATGGTCCTGACACACACGCTATGCATCCCAATATAAAAGACAATCTGTACTTTACATATTTATCCTTAAAAAGGCTTAAAACAAGTACAAGTAATGAAATCCAGAAAATAACATTAAATACGCCGTCAAGATACTTTCCATATTTCCAATTGTAAATCCATTCTGTATCAACTCTTGTTACAATTCCATATACCAATGTTCCCATAACCAATGTTAACGAAATACATGAAACAATCTTTGCCATGTTACTTTCCAGCTTGTCATGGTATTGAATAAAAGCTATTAATACAACAATTGCCATTACAACACACAAAACAATATTGTCAAACATCATTTCTTTTCCAATTACATCAAAGTAATTAGTTATAATTCTCTCCAATATTCCGCCTTCACTTGCTCCGACAGTTCTGTAACCATCACTTCCGCTTCCAATAGATGAGTAAACAGAATTCGAAAACATTGTTGCTGTCCCTGCAATTGTTCCCACGAAATATGCCACGTGAGACAATTCTATTTTTCTGTTTTTTATAAAATTAAATCCAATAATATATACTGCCATTATAACTGCAAGTATTGTTACGTGTTCTACAATAAGTGTTGTCAAAAATCCTAATATAAGCATTGGAATTGCCCATACATTAGAATTCTTCTTTCCATCTTCTATGAATAAATTTCTTACAAACACTCCGTACAAAAGAATAAGAACAATGGATGTAGTATAATTTGAAAATCCGGCTGTCCAAACAATACTCTGTCTTATAACTGCCTTAGGTGCAGTAAAAATAAGTATTGTAACCAAAGTAGCCATCTGCCACTTACCTTCATTTGTTTTTGTAATCATCCAGACAATTAATGTAATACATGCTGACATTACAATTGTCTTTAAAATATTTGATCTTGTAAGTGCAAGTACAATTAAATTGCCGAAATAACGTCCGCTATAATTATCGAACCATGTGTTTAATCTTTCTATTCCTATGCTGCTTCCCCATGCCCAGTCATCACCTGTGTATGGATACAAAAAGCATAATGCACATAGTACAACAAAAAGTAGTCCCCATTGCCATTTTTTAACTTTGTTCATCCTCCCAAAATCATACATTTAAATATGTATGTTTCCTTTCTGTATTTTTCTATTTTCTTCCTGTGTTACATTTACACATTACTTTTAAGTTTACCATAAAAATATACAAACTTCAATTAATGCCCATTATCATAAATCTTGTATGTAACTTATATGCAAATCTTACAACATAACTTGCATTTATTCTCTATAAAGTATAAAATATTACTTTAGGATTATCATAATAAAATAGATAATATCAAACTTTTCAGTTTATTTCGATATTATTACATTACAAAAGGAGTAGAGATATGAGTTTACTTTCAGTGGTTATCCCTGCATACAATGAGGGGGCAATGATTCACAAGACTGCAGAAGTAGTTTCATCTCTTTTGTCGGAAAACAATATTGAGTATGAAATTATTTTTGTAAATGACGGTTCAAAAGATACAACATGGGAAGAAATAGTTAATGCTTCAGCTAATAATAAGAATATTAAGGGTGTATGTTTTTCCCGTAACTTTGGAAAGGAAGGCGCAGTATTTGCAGGTCTTGAACATGCAAGCGGTGATTGTTGTGTAGTTATGGATTGTGATCTGCAACATCCACCAAAAACAATTTTGGAAATGTATAAGCTTTGGACAGAAGGTTTCGAAGTTGTGGAAGGTGTTAAGGCTTCACGTGGAAAAGAAAGCTTTATACATAAGATGTTTGTAAAGACTTTTTACAATATTATAAGTGGTTCCACAGGAATTGATATGTCCCGTGCATCAGACTTTAAATTACTGGACCGTAAGGTAGTTGATTCATTCCTTGCACTTCCTGAAAGACACGTATTCTTCCGTGCACTTTCATCATGGGTAGGATATAAAACAGCTTACGTTGAATTTGATGTTCAGGAAAGAGAACTTGGCGAGTCCAAATGGTCTTTCAAATCACTTGTTAAATATGCAATTAACAATATTACTTCTTTTTCAGCTGCTCCAATGCAGCTAGTAACAGGATGTGGAATAATATTCTTCATCTTTGCAGTAATATTTGGTGTATATTCAATAGTAAAATATTTCCTTGGATATTCTTTGGAAGGATTTACAACCGTAATACTTCTAATGCTTATCATTGGTGGAATATTAATGTTCAGCCTTGGAATTATCGGATATTATATTTCTAAAATATATGAAGAAATCCAGTTACGTCCAAGATACATTGTATCTGAAACAACTAATGGCTTAGAAATAAAAAAAGATAAATAAACATAACAAAAACTCCCAACAAACAGGTTGTATAGAACATCTACCGTTCAAACCTTTTATTGGGAGTTTTATTTATTGTTTTCTCAATTTTTTATTTTTAATTTTCTCTCTTGTCATAAATATACCATCTGCCGATGTCATAATCAGAACCGGTATAAATGCCACAAGATATCTGGAATTGCATTCCCAAATTGACAGGAATAAAATAATTCCAAACAACGCTATCCTTAAAACAAGCATTTTTTGCTGTTCATTAGTTCTTCTTATTGCAAAGATTCCCGATAACAATATTCCGACAATAAGTACAATATAATATAGCCATGAATAAATTAAACCTATCCAATGGTCACTGCCATGGAAAGTAAACACTCTTTGCCATATTCCATTCTCGTCTACAGGAAATCTGCCGGCATAATCATCACCTGCCAAACAACTGTCTCCCCAGGTTCTTTTAAGTTTTGTATAACATATATGCTCTATCAAACCTGCTTTGCCTTTTTCCCTTACACGCTTTTTAATCTCTTTTATGTCTGCTTTATTTTTTTCTTCGTATGTAGGAAAACTTTTTGTATATGAAACGTCCTCTTCACAATATCCTCCGGTTTCCCCTAATGCCATCATAACCCAATGTGTAAGTGGAAATTCATTTGCATCTTCCACTTCTTCACTAATTTCAAACTGACTTGAAATCACTTTATTTGATGCACTTACAACTGCCACAACTCCAACCATTGTTATTACAATAAACATTACAAACTTCTTTATTTGCTTAGCATCTTTAAGATTTAAGAACAATTCGCAAATCATAGCCATAAAAAGTATGAATATTGTCACTTTAATTTTGTAAGAAATTCCAGCAACAATTCCAATTAAAATGGTATAAGCTATATTTGCCCTTCCGTCTGTTTTATTATATTTAATATAGAAATACAACATAAGAATTGCTAATAGCATTCCTGATGTATCAGTATATGCAAACATTGCATACAAATACAATGGAAGGCAACATACAGTTATGATTCCAACAACAAAAGCCTTCTTTTCATTCCATACAAGCTTTGCTGTTTTGTGAATAAAAAATATTGTCAACTGAACAAATACGCAACTTACAACAATTGATACTGTTTTAAATGTTTCAATGGTTGCTGATGCATAAAACATTCTTACAATCTTAAATAATATAACTAAAAAAGCTAACCAAAACTCATTATTAGGATATCTTGCCACATCCTGCTCATATAGCAATTGATTATGAAATACTACATTCGTTGCATTCTTAATCAATCCACCCCAGTCCCAGGATAGGTTAACTTCCATTGCAAATGCCATATACACCATTAAAATTGCTGAAAGTACCTGAATTACTGCCCATGTAACTTTAAGATTAATTCTATCAAGCCATAGGTATTGTTTACTCATTGCAAAGGCAATAAGCACAAAAAAAGGAACAGATAATAATGATGCAATATATGAGCCTGTAATCATATTTCCTACTACAAGTACACTTATCATGTAAAACACCACAACAAATGCCACGTTAAATATTTTTCCAAGTTTATTCATCTTCATTCTCCTGCTTGTCTTCTGAATTAACTTCAACTTTATTAAGCAGAATATCTGCATCGTTTGTGTGTATTCCAAACTGAATTTCTTTCCATTCTTCCGGAATTCTAACTACAAAACCTGCATTCTTATAATTTCTCATTAATTCATCTAAAATATACAGTTGTTTTTTACACTTGTAGCGGTCTGTTTTTATTTTTTCGTCTCCGTTTTGTACAAAAATATAATCATCCTTCTTCATAGCATATAAAGGAGTGCTGAATCTTCCACGCAGCATTCCTTCATATCCGGGCTTGTCCATAATTCCAATAACTCTTACATTACGTTCTGATAATCTTGCTAATTGTTTTTCTCCATATTGGAAAACCATATCATTATCCGTAATTGTCTTCTTAGCTCTGACTTTCTTTTTGTACTTTAATGACAATTCCATTTCTATTACAGGAAGTGCTGTGTTCATTGAACAAATAACTTCATCACTTACCTTTTGCAATACATCACTTAACCTGTCTTTAAACGGCTGCATTTCTTTCTCTGGAACCATTTCCATTACAACTTCTCTGTTACCTTCCAATAAGAATAATCTTAAATGGTAAGCAACTACATACTGAATGTATGGAACAACTTTAAACTTTCTTAACAGGCTGCATTTCATAAGACGCTTATATCCGTCTTCCAAAAAAGTAGTATATCTTTCTTTTTTTCTCCACGCCTTATCAACAAGCGATAATTCGTTTTCCATCTTTCTGTAATAATAAATGGCACCCTTAACCAGACCATATTTGCCCAGCTTTAAAATAACCTTGTTTATTGCCATCGCATCTTCCCAAAAGTCCATATTAACGTCAAACTTAAGTGAACGTAACGCCTTGTCTTTTAAGAACACGCCACCAATATAGTATTGAGGATAATTAAAATCCTCTTTTATGTTTACAACTTCTCTTTCTTCAAATCTCCAATTGGATTTATGTTCATCATTTCTTGCTCCAAAATGATATATTTCTGAGGTTACAAGCTGTATGTCCTTATGATTTTCAAAGAAATTCCATACTGTTTCCAAAGCTTTGTTATCCAAATAATCATCAGAATCAACAAACCCTACTATTACATTTTTCTCGTGTTTACACATCTTTATTCCGTAGTTTCTCACTGCCGAAACGCCCTGATTTTCTTCAAAATGTGTAACAATAAAATTATCCGGATATTGTTCTTTGTATTTATTGCATAATTCTAAAGAACCGTCACTGCTTGAATCATCTATTAAATGTATTACCACATTGTCCTTAAATGATAATGTTTGGTTTATTATACTGTCTACCGCTTTTTCAAGATATTTTTCTGCGTTATAAACAGGCATTATTATTTTAAACATAAGCCTTTCCCCCTATCATTTTTTATTTATCCCACATCATAATTGTTTTTCCGAAAGCTTTCTGAATGTCCATTTCAAATGCCTTCTTCATATCTTCTATTGTTCTTACAGGAACTACTGCTCCTACAATATTAGATAAGTAATTTATTATTTCAGGATTAGACTTGTAAAGTGCAACTGTCTTTTCAAAGTCTGCCACACCACTTCTGCTGCTTCCAAAAATTCTAAGTCCCTTTTCAAGTACCATTCTTGTATTAATAGGTACAGGATACTCTGATACTCCAAGAATTGATATTGTTCCTTCAGGATTAATATAATCAATAATCTGATTAATAGCCTTACCTGAACCTGCCCCACCAACACACTCAAACGCATGGTCAATCTTAACATCTTCAGGAATGTGCTCTACTGTAAATGTTGCATCTGCAAAAGTAAAATCCTGTAACTTATCAGGGTTAACTCCGAAAATATACAACTTAGTTTCAGGGAACATAGTCTTAAAGAACACTGCTGTTATATATCCAAGGTTTCCGTCACCCCAGATTCCAACAACATTTCTTCTCTTGTGAGCAATCTTATCAAATCTTCCAATTGCATGAACACTAACACTGACTATCTCAGTAAATGCTGCAACTGTTCTATCAATATCCTGTGGAAGTCTTACAAGTCTGTCTGCTGTAATTTCAACATATTCCTGCATAAAACCGTCAAATCCGCTTGCTCTAAACTTGCTCGATCTTAAATAATTCTCTGCTATTATGTCATCTTCTTCAACAGGTGTGTTTGGCACCATAACAACCAAATCGCCTGTTTTAAAATTGCCTGAAGGATCTCTTACTACTTCTCCGATTGCTTCATGTATAAGAGCCATAGGTAATTTCTTTCTTAAAATTTCCGCATCTCTTAATCCCTGATAATAACGCTGGTCTGCATTACATATTGATAAATATGTTGGTCGTACAATGACCTTGTTATTATTTAAGTCTATGTCACTATACTTAATTTCAAATCTTCTGGGTGCTACTAACTGGTATACTGTATTTATCATAATTATTTAACCTCCGACAAACTTCCACGAGTATTATTTCTCGCTTATTAATGTTTCAGCCACACGTAAATCATATGGATAAGTAATTTTTGTGTTAGAAACTTCCCCTTCTACCAAATGAACTTTTTCACCCTTTATAACAAAAATCTTTGCTGCGTCCGTAAGAATTGTTTTTTCTTCTTCGCTTAAACCTTCATATAATGATTTTAATTTTTTAATCTTAAATGACTGTGGTGTCTGTCCCTGATACATTTTACTTCTGTCAGGAATTTCTGATATAATTTCGTTATCCATACTCTTTACAATTGTATCTGTTGCAGGAACTACAGTATCGCATGCACCATATTCCTGAGCATATTTAATATTTTCTTCAATAATTCTATGTGTTACAAATGGTCTTACTGAATCGTGTGTAACAATAACAGAATCATCGTCTATTGTATAGTGATCTTCAATGTATGCAATTGCATTCATAATAGTTTCATTTCTTGTAGAACCACCACTGATTACAACTATCTTGTCATTCTCGCCAATATATTTCTTAATTAAGTTTTCTGTGTGATTAACCCACTGGTTAGGACACAAAACAATAATCTTTTCGAATTTATCATTTACATAAAATTTTTCTAATGTATGAATGATAATAGGCTTTCCTGCAATGTTAAGATACTGTTTTGGCTTCTCTACATTTCCCATTCTGCTACCAATTCCACCTGCTAAAACTGCTCCAAATATCATAATCTTGTTCTCCTTACATACTGTATAAAATTTCTTTATATAAACTCCATTAAGTATAACATATTTTCTTTCTTTTACAAAGTTTTAGTGTTTTTATCATTCTTTGCTCAATTGTTCTAAAATATACTTAATATACATTTCCACAATATCAATATCCGACACCTGATATAGCATTCTTGCCCCAACTGCATCTTCGATTTCGTTAAAAACCGCCTTGCCATTGTGGAAAGTAAAATCTATTCCTGCATAGTCCAGTGGCAACTTATCTACTATTCTCTCCACCATTGCTTTTTCTTCATTATTAAGGGTATATTCCTGAACCTTTCCCCCTAAACTATAGTTACTTTTAAAGCTTTCCGTTGAAGTTCTAAGAACTGCCTTAATAATTTTATTTCCTATTATGTATACCCTAACATCACGACCAAGATCAGAACAGCACTGCTGCACAACATATTCCTGACCGTTCATTGCCTTAATAGCCTGTTCTTCTTCCTTGCTGTTATTTACAAGAAATACCTGACTTCCGCCATGACCACTGCAACTTTTTATTACATAAGGATATTCAAATCCTTTATTTTCTATTTTGCTCTCTATTATTTCATTTCCATATTTAACTGCCAAAAAAGGAACCACATCTTTCAAAAACTCATACGTGATTCCTTTATTATTAGCTATTCTTGTAACTGAACTGCTGTTAAAGACTCTCACTCCTTTTTGTTCCAAGAGTTCTCCCATAATGTGATTTCTACTTCTGTTAATTGCAAAATCAACCTTATTACATTTCACGTATTGCTCCATGTTTTCAAGTTCTTCCACAATTACAAGCTTAATCTCTATAAAATGTTCTTTAAACTTGTCCTTATACATTTGAATATAATATTTATTTTTTTCAACATCTACAGCCGAATATATTAGCCACCCTATCATACCTAATCTCCATCTTTTTGATAGTCTGCATAATTGTCATCTGCTAACAATCATGCATCGGGCTATATTTTAAAACTCTTCATATATAAATGTTGGTGCTGCCGAATCCTTTGACAGAATGAAATATAGCCACAACACCATAAATATACCATAAAAAAGAAAAATTTTCCCTATAAACATTGCTTTTTCGCTATTTCGAAGGTTGTTTATAAAAATCATAAATTTTTTCATTAAACGTTACCAGTCCTTTCAATGCCAGATGACTTTCGTCTTCAAAGTAATATTTTTCATATTCTCCGTCAGTCATGTCTGCAAGCTGTATATCATACTCTTTTGCTATTTTTCTGATTTTATTATAAATTGCATTTCGCCTTTTCTTAGGCCATCTGATATAGTCATTATACAAACCGTTAAAAGGCTGAAGAACCACCATAACCTGTAGATTTTCCTCTTTGCAGATTTGAAGCAGGCAAGCCAAATCCTTTCCTTCAACGGATTTTTCTGTGTAAGTAGGTTTCCATCTTATGTTTTGATCTACAAGTTTTTTGTATTTTTTATTATAAACATTATCAAGCATACCCATTTGGTTTTTTGATGTTTTCTTTATGCCCTTTTTCTCGGCTTTCTTATAGTATTTTTTCCATTTAATCTTTTTGTTTGTAATACCGTCTGCTTTTTCGTCACTACTTTTACCCAGCATACCTGCCTTCCATGCATTAAAGAAAAGCTTAATGTCCGCTTTATCTTCCACCAGCCTTGTGTGAATACTTTTTCTAAAAATATCCCACGGATTCTTACTGTTATCCCTATACCATCTTACATCATCCTTTATTCTATTACACATTGTAGGATTGTTTTTTGTAAGGTCAATGGCTCTGCTTATAACATAATCCTTAGTGCTATCGCTAATGTCTTTATTTTTTAGAAACTCAATAAAATTGCTTTCCGAATAAGTTGCTCCAAATGCGTCCTCTTTAACACCAGTATTTTTAAACCACTGTGGCGACACACTTATGACAATCTTTCTTCCCTTTAATGTTTCTCCTATGCTTCCAACTGCAATGGCATGATACAAACTCTGATAGCCACCTTTTCCTATAAAAACAGGCTTCATATCAGTATTCTGAAAAATAGTATTGCCGTGAAATCCTGAGTTCTGGCAATGCTTCAGTTCAGAAGAGCCAAATACTGCAATTGAATTTTTATCCTTTAGCAAATTTTTCAAGCCCTTATTACTTGAAAATTTAGACGGATCAATCCATGTTCCATACTTTACACTATACTTTGGCATTTCTTTAGTAGCTACAAATTTAACTGCTGTAACCGTAACCGCAAACATAAGAAATGCTATAAGTATTGCTTTTATGTTTTTCATCTGATTTATTACCCCTGTTTTTTGCTTTTAACTAATTCCAAAATCTTGTTAACCGTATTAATGTCATCTCTAACAACTTCTGAAGGTGAAATAATAACTCCTGTTTCCTCTTCAATTCTTGTCAAAAGTTCTGCAAACCCTAATGAATCCAAAATATCTTCTTCAAAAAGGTCCATGTCTCTTTCTTCTCTAATAATATCATCCTCACAAATTTCTTCTAATAAATCTAAAATCTTCTCTTCCATTTTTAGTATCTCCTTTTCATTTACGCATTTAATTATTTATTTTGGTTACATTATCTCACCATTATGCAAGCACCGGCGAGATAATGCCTTTTGCACTACAATCTTATATGATATGTCCTGAGAATATCAGAAAACCAAACATTACAAAATTCATTGTTATTGCCCATGATACAATTTTATACCATCTTTTTTTCTTATTTTTCTTATAGAATTTGGACTTCTTCTGGTATATTTCAGTTAACGCTAGCAACACACCGTGATACAGACCATACACCAGATACTGTATTGCAAGTCCGTGCCAGATTCCCATTACAAACATATTGATAATGAAACCAACTGACGCTGTTGTAAGTCGTGTCTTAAACCTTTTCTTCTTCATTGAGGACATTATAAATCTGGTAAAGATAAAATCCCTAAACCATTCTGATAACGATATGTGCCATCTTGCCCAGAAGTCTTTCATATCAGTGCTGATAAAAGGTTTGTTAAAGTTTTCCGGAACTTTTATGCCAAGCATGTATCCGGTTCCAATCGCCATAAGACTGTATCCTGCAAAGTCAAAGAACATATATATTCCATATGCATAAGAATATGCCAAAACCTGCAGTATTGTTTTTGCCATTACAAGACTCATAACTTTATAAGCAAGGTTTGCAAGAACAAATTTATACAACAACCCCCATGCCATCTTTTCAATCCCCGTTCCGAAAAGTTCTAAGTATTCACTTCTCTTATAAGCCTTCCCTGAATCAGCCATAAATCTTCGGCTTCTGTCTATCGGTCCACAACTGAAAGTCGGGAAGAATATCAGAAACTCTGCAAAATCAGAAGGGCTTATGCTCTCAATAACCCCGTCGTACATTTCAATAATAATCTGTACCACTCTAAAGGTTAAATATGATATTCCTATAAACTGGAACCATCCCATATTTTTAAATGTTTCAAGTTCGCACAGCTTACAGAATATTAATGGTGTTATTGAAAATAAAACAAAAAGCCTGTATATCCATAATTGCCTTCCATTAGTCCTTCTAAGCCATTCATATATTTTTACAATTGCAAGCTCTATTGCAAAATATGCAAGGAAATATACAATTTTAACAGGTTCACCACCTAAAACAAGAACTATAACTAATATGGAAACTGTTATGTTGTACCATTTAAGAGGCTTTTCCAAAACACCAAGTATAAGAGCACCTGCCAGAACCAATATAAGTACCGTAAAAAAATATTCTCCTGAAAAAAAGCTCATTACAACAATCCTCCTAAATATTTTCGGTCTGCCTTTCCATTGCTATTCATAGGAATGTTATCAACATATTTTATCTTTTTAGGCACCATATACGCCGGAATTATTTCCTTAAGTTCCGTCTTTATTTGTCTGCTAAATTCCAAATCAGACTTTTCACCTTTATCACCTGTCACAAAAGCTGTAAGACTTTTCACCTTTCCGTCTTTCATATTTGGTAAAACAACCGCGTGACTTATTTGCGGAAGCCTTAGCATATTATTTTCAATATCCTCCACTTCAATACGGTAGCCGTGAAGTTTAACCTGTAAGTCAATTCGTCCGTTATAGAAAAGTTGCCCCTCTTTTAGATATCCTGCATCTCCTGTATGGTATGCTCTGTATTTTATTCCATTACGTTCACACTGAAAGAATGCCTTCTTTGTTAAATCATCTCTTTTATAATATCCGGTACTTACCGTGTCACCGATTATAATAATTTCACCCTGTTGTCCTTCTTCTAATATTTCACCCTGCTCACCGTGAATTTCAATAATTGTTCCTTTTTTCTCGTGTCCAACAGGCAATGACTTGCCCTGACTTATTATGTTTTCAAGTAGTTCAGGTGTAATCTCAACATCTGTTACTGCAACTGTAGACTCTGTTGGTCCATATGTATTAATAACCTTAGCTTTCGGAAATCTCTGGTGAAGCTTTGAAACTGTTGCCGTTGTAAGTACCTCACCGCAAAAAAGAAATACTTCCAAATTAGGAATTAACTCTCCTGAAAACTTTCTGTCTGACAAACACATATCTGCAAAAGACGGTGTTGATACCCACACATTAATGTCTGACTGTTTAAAGTGTTCAAACATAGCATTGTAATCTTCCTGCATCTTCTTCGTCATTGTGTGAAGTGTTCCACCACATGCAAGACTTGTATACAAATCCATCACCGACAAATCAAAAGAAAATGGTGCCTGATTGACAAAATTCTTTCCTTCCTTGTCCTGCTTTGAACTTCCCAAATTAACTGACCAATCCAAATAATTGTTTAAACAGTCAAAAGTAATCTTTACTCCTTTCGGCTTTCCTGTGCTTCCTGACGTAAACAGAATATAGTATACATCTTCCGGTTTAGTAGCCCATTCCGGACAATATTCTTCCTGTTCCTCTTCTATTATCTTTTTAATGCTGTCAAGATTTTTCACATTATAGCCATCAAAATCCATATCGCCTTCTACTTTAAAAATCACTTCAGGATTAACACACTCTGCCGTATCCATAACTCTTGTATCCGGTATGGATATGTCCTGTGGACAATAAGCCCTTCCTGACTTAACGCACGCTAAAAAACACACAACCATATATGGATTCTTATGCCCATATACAACAATAGGAACCTTGTTGCTACTAAGGTTCCTATTAATCCACGCAGCAAGCCTGTTAGAATATTCCTCCAACTGTTTATAAGTTAGAACACTATCTCCACTTTTAATAGCAATCCTAGATTCACTGGTTGCTGCATAATATTTAATATTTTCTAATATATTCATACTCTTACCCCTTTATCTTGTCCTTAACTGTATCGAATGTCTGATTGTGATACAATATTGTCGTTTTTTCTTTCCTACACATCATATCATCATATATTTTTATTTTCAATACAATTTTCAACAATTAACTTTTTCTTTACCCTATCTTTAGAATTTCTTTCGTTTTTCATAAAGCTTTTCGTAATTTGTCATCAGATTATATGCCTGACAGATATTTTCTGTGTTATCTAAACTTTATTAAGTATATACTCCATAATTTCATCTGCCACATTTACTCCCGTGCAGTCATATATGTTCTTAAAATGTGCATTAGAATTAACTTCGCACAATACAGGTTCACCCTGCTTTCCAAACATAATGTCCACTCCGGCAAAATCAAGCTTTAACTCTCTGCAGACCTTAAGTGCCATTTCACACTGTTCCTCTGTAGGCGTGTATTTCTTCATCTTTCCGCCATTTGTAATGTTGGCACGGAAGTCATCTTCGTTAACACGTTCCATTGCAGTAACTATCTTGTCTCCCACAATATGGATTCGCACATCCCTGCCTTTTGAGCTTTCAATGTACTCCTGCATTATAAAATCACAATGACCTATAGCTTTTATTTTTTCAACAGCCTCATAATAATTATTAACAAGGTAAACCTGTTCACCGAAAGAGCCTTTGTTCTCCTTAATTACCATTGGATATCCAAGGCTGCCTTCAATTTGAAGCACAAATGTATAATCTTTGTATTCCTTATCGAAAGTCATTGGTGCCATATAAGTTGCAGGCATCTTAATATCCGTGTTCTTTAATTTAATAAAAGTAAGTGCTTTATCATCACATGTTTCTATTGCCTCTGCACTGTTAAACACTTTGAAACCTTCTGCCTCTAAAGTTTTTGCAAGCTTAACATCCTTATCCCAAAATAACACAAAATCAGGCTTCTGCTTCCAGTTCGTGCTGCCGGAACTAATTTTCAATACTGAATCAACCTGGTCGTTTGGAAGCTTTCTTAACTTGCAATCTCTCTTTTCTGCTGCTTCAATTAACCAGTTATATATTTCATCAAACTTTTCACTTTCCAAATATCCGTTTACTATTAACCAACCTGTCTTCATAATTCCTCCATATAACGTAAAGAACGGTTAAGGCCCCCTTGCCATTAACCGTTCCGGACTGAAAAATATGTTAGTATACTTGTGAGTCTTAGGAGAGACTCATCTTTTAATTAAAATTAAAAGATTTAAGTATTAGGTACTACGTCTACATTATAACAAATAATATTCAGTTATTCAATATTCATTTTTTATTATCCGAAACTAAATGTTTTTTGTGTAAATTGCACACATTAAAGTGATGTTGGATAAGATGCAATTGCTCCGTTTTCCAGTACACTTTTTGCACAATAACCATTAGATTTCTTTAAGTATTCTTCTAATTTATCTTCTGTCAAATCAGCAATGCTGTCTGTTGTAACACCGTCTTCTGCCAACTGATATAATAATGAACCAATAAAGGCATCTCCGGCACCTGTTGTGTCTATTGCATTAACCTTTTCTGCCGGTGCACTTGCACTTACACTCTTAGTATATGCCTCTGCCCCTTCAGAACCTTTAGTATAAATAACTAATTTAACTCTGCCTGTAAATAACTGTGGCAAAGCATCTTCAATGCTATCTTTTCCTGTAATAAATTCAAGTTCCTCATCAGAAATCTTAACAATATCCGCCTTCGGAATAAATTCATTAATTCTCTTTCTAAGTAAATCAATGTCATCCCAAAGTGCCAATCTTACGTTAGGATCAAAACTAATAATTGCTCCACTGTTTGCAGCATATTCAATCGCTTTCTCATGAGCATCCTTCATTGGAAAATCTCCAATTGACACTGAACAAAAATGTAATGCGAAAGCATCCTTAAACCAATCTTCTTTTATTGTTTCAGGCTTAAGAAGCATATCTGCACCCGGTTTTCTATAGAAAGAAAACTCTCTGTTACCATCATCTTTTAACGCAACAAAAGCTAATGAAGTATTGGCATCATTAATTCTTGAAACATATTCACATCCAATGCCATAATATTCAAATTCATCAACAATTTTGTCACCAAAAGGATCATTACCTAACTGAGTTATTAACTTAGACTCTCCTCCAAGTTTAGTAAATGCTCCACAAACATTGGCAGGTGCTCCACCTACAGCCGGCTTAAAAGATTCCACCTGTTTAATTGGAACTCCTGTATTCCGAGGAATAAAATCTATTAATGCTTCTCCAATAGCTAAAAGTTTCTTCATGTTTACATCCCTTCCTGTTTTTTCTTTTGTATAATTCAATACGATGATACCACATTTTTTACTTTTTGTAACTTTATTGTCTTTATATTAGCTGTTATTTGTGATAAAATTGTTTCAACACAAATATGGAGGTTTTTTATGAGCGAGAGAAAAAACAAGACTCCCGGCACTGCTAAAGATAACAATGCTTTATACATTCTTATTTTTACCGTGGTGGTAGTTATAGCCATTGCTGTTTTCATTTTCAGCAAAAACAATAGTTCAAAAAATGACACTAACAACGCCGGTGCTGTTGCAAATAACAATGCGGGCACAACCGTTTTAAGCGTAGTTGAAACAAATGGCTCATTAGACGGAAAAATTGGCGAAGACGAAACAATTGATAATTATGTAAACTTCTTTGGAGATTCTTCTAAGAAAGCTACTGCCAAAGATTCAATCTTTGACAAAAACATTAACCAGGTTAAAAAGTTTGAATCAAAACGTAGCATAACACTGGACAATCCAAGCGAAGCTTCAGCAGATTCAAGTGACAAGGGTGATACATACACTTACCTGACTTACAAGTTTAACGGTGAAAAATCCCCAGCAGTCCTTGGAATTCCTGTTAACACTGATTCTAACACGTGTATGCTTGTATACGTATTTAAGAATAAAGAATTAACAGAAATAAGAGTTCAGTATGGCGAAGTGGGGATGGACCAGTACAACAACATGATCAACACGCTTACAAACACATACGGACAGGCTTCATTCTCAAGAAGCTGGTCTGACGGTTCAAAAGAATCATGGTGGAAATCAAAGGCATACACACTTGATGCCGTGTGCCAGAAAAATGCCATAACACTTTATTATAAAGTTAATTAGTAAACGAAAATAATAAAAGGATTGTCGCTTTTGTAAACTTATCACCAATGCGACAATCCTTTTTTGTTTTATTCCACAAATATATCTTTCATATTTTTATTACTTGGCTTACTCTTAAAATTAACCACTATCTTTTTTAAATCTTCACCTTTTTGCCATCTGCTAAACAAATCAATCTTCATTTCGTATCCACGCATAATTTCTTCAATACGATTTTCACTAATATTAGAATCCAATTCATATAATTCTCTGATAAATTCAGCCGATGGTAATTTATCAACATCTACTAAACTTCTATCTTTTACTAATCCTAAAAGCTTAAGTTCTGTATTTTGAAAACTTTCTGTTGCAATTTTAAGCATATCTTTATTATTCGCAGGTACGCTATCATTTACAAATAAAGATTTACCGCTGTCATATATAGGTGCAGGTTTTACAAATTCCAAAGTATTGGCATCCCTTAGCACTGATATATTAGCCAAATGTCTATCTCGTCCTGATATTATAAAGTCAGTCATAATTTGATATTCCAAAAAAGGTCGAAGAACAGATTCATCCAGTCCATACATTCCGCACACTTTAATAAAATGCTCGTATGAATTAATATTTTGAGGTTGTTTTTTTGATACTACAACATCGTATGCACTAATAAGTTCAAGACTTTCTGACGTAAAAAGTTCTGAAAAACAACCATACTGATATTCCTGCCCATGTATTTCGATTAATTTATATGGAGTATAATTATCAAACTGTTGCAATTCATGCATCTTTGTTGCAAAAACCTCATTAAAACTTTCAGCAGAAAAATAATCTCTGTTCCCCTTTATCATTCCTCTTTTTCCATTACGAATAGTCCAACATTTTCCTAAAGTTCCCTGCAAAGAACTATTAGGTGTATAATGTGGAACAATATGCGAATCTCTTTGAGTTTCTCCTGCAATATTAATATCATCATGAAATTCATTTACAAACAGATTTACATCTTTCCATTTAAGGCCTGAATCCACTGGAGAAATCCAATAATAATCTGTTAATGACAATCCCAAATTCTTCACCAAAAAATCTTCCGGACTTAACAAACCTTTCTTTTCCAGCATTGTCTTTATATGTCCCTGTTCAATAGGAACTGCTCTACGTTTCCACCACTCCTTTAGCCAATTAGTACTACCTTCTGTGTGCAATGGTGCCAATTCTTCATTTTTTGAATTAAGTTTGTAATTTACTATTGAACCATCCTCAGTCAAATTTATTATTGCAATAGGTTCATCTTTTCTTTTAAAAATGTAAGGATTCATATGCAGCCTCCAATTCCAACTTGCTTAACTCTTCATCCAATTTCCATTGAGCAAGTATATCAATATATAATGTGGATTCATGTTTTACAGGCATAACTTCTCTAGTATATTTTTTCCCAGATTGGCAAAAAACTATATAAAATGATTTCTGTCTTATAAGCACATCGCCATATACATTATATCTCTCTGAAAAAACTTTTTTTCTATATATACATAAATTATATAATTCGTCCATTTCAACATCCAATGCATCTGCTATACTTTTAAGCTGTCCTGCACGTATGTTTTCAACAGGCAATTTCAAATTAACCAAATCATTTAATGTGCTATAGGGCACATCACTTTTTTTAGAAAGCTTATACACTGATATGTTATTTTTCTGCAAATATTCTTTAAGCATAACCTGTCACCTCATTGTTTTCTATAAAAATTAATATACCGTAATTGCGGTATATTATCAATATAAAAATAATAAGTTAATACTTATTGATAACTAATGTTGTTTACTCAATATCTATTAACTTATTACTTTACATATATATTTGCGAGAACGTTTCGCCCCCAATTAATTTCTCTTTTTCTTTGCAATATCCAATGTACATAAAATAGTTGGTATATTTAGCACTATAAAATCTCCTAACAAATCTATTGCAAACAAGCTTTTATGTGTAGATACTTTTTTATCATCGCTAAAATCATTCTTTATTCCTCTTTAATGTATTTTATTTATATTTCAACTACTTTCTTTTTCTATACAAAAATAGAAGAAATTAAAACAATCACTACTCCTATAATTGCTACTGATAATCCTCCAATTGACAGTTTATCTAAACCTTCCTTTTTTGTTCTTTTCAACTGTTCCAACAAAAGGCATACCAGGAAAATGACTATTGCAATTAAAAAAATTTTACTTCTCATATAATTTTTCCTCCGTGAATTAATATTCTTTTACTCTTAAATGGAATTAAATTAGAATTAATAATATTATATTTTCAATACATTTCTTGTTTTTCATTTACTCTAAATTCAGAACATAGTCTTCCTGCGAGTGATTATAGTATAGAAAACGTTTTTATAAAACTGTATTGTTAATTTTTGTTTCACTATGAGCAGTGCACAGTTCAATTACGCTTTGCTTCATTTCGCTGATGCGGCATTTAACTCACTCTCACCGCTTTAATGAGTCACATACAGCTCAATTACGCTTCGCTTCATTTCGCTGATGCGGCATTTAACTCACTCTCACCGCTTTAATGAGTCACATACAGCTCGATTACGCTTTGCTTCATCTCGCTGATGCGACATTCGTCGCATCAAATAAAAAAAGAATATGCTGTAGTGAAAGCAAGCTTTCCTTACAGCATATTCTTTTTTTATTTATATGTGACTCATTGCTTACGCACAAAGAAAAGTACCACCCCAGGCAATTTAATGTCCGAAACGGTACCCGCAAGTGCGCCTCCAGGGGCTCGAACCCTGCACACCCTGATTAAGAGTCAGGTGCTCTACCAAATGAGCTAGAGGCGCTTGTTTTGTTTTTGTCTCTTCGTCAGCGACAAGGATTATTATATTACTACTTGTAGAAAAATGCAACCACTTTTTTAATTTTTTTTTAATTTTTTGTAATATTTATTTTTGTATGGTATTTTCCCCCCATTTTATAAGGGTTCCCGGCGTTTTTTTATTTTATTTTTTTTGCTTTTATTATGACTCTTTTCTTATTATAATACGCTTTTTTCAGTTTTGATTTTTTTATTTTTATTATTTGCATATTTACCCTTGTTTATACTTTGTTTTGTAATTATACTATCTTTATGACTTTTATTTTAGGGGGTTCTTATTTATGCAGACGAAGAATCAGTTTAAAGCAGATAGCAGGTATTTTACTATTTCTATTTATACTATTTTGACTGTACTTGTTATTTGTATTATTGCCAGAGCAGTTTTTTTCTGGGACTCTACTCTCTCAGTTATTAATAATCTGCTTGCTACTATGTCACCTTTTTTGATTGGTATTTTGATTGCCTTTCTTATTAACCCTTTGGTTAGTTGGATGCATCATACCGTTTTCGAAAAGTGGCTTTATGTGAAGAACAATGTTTTGGCTCATTTACTTGCCATTACTTTTTCTTATGTTTTGGTTATTGTTTTTTTGGTTGTGGGTATTATTTATATTGTTCCCGAAATTATCGATAGCCTGACTCAGTTGCTGGACAAGCTTCCTGAATGGGGAGATGCCCTTATTAGTTATATTAATACTATTGCAGCTAAACATCCTGAACTTCAGTTGGATTATCTGATTAAATCTATTAGTAATGCCGATTCTACCATTCAGGAATTTTTAGGTGAGTTTATTTCAAAATTAACTACTACTATTGTTGTAACCGGTGTTAGTATTATTAAGTTTGTTTTTAATTTCATCGTTGCCATTATCGTTTCTATTTATCTTTTGATTGATAAGAAAATGCAGTCTCGTGGAATTAAACGTACTATTTATGCTATTTTTGACGAAGAACGTGCTGACAAAATTTGCGCTGTTATCAAGCGTTCAATTCATATTTTCAGTAATTTCTTTGACGGAAAGATGATTGACTCTTTGATTATTGGTGCGCTGACTTTTGTAAGTATGATGATTATTAGCCTCTTTGGCGTTCCTGGATTTTCTAACTGTGCTTTGCTGGTTGGAATTGTTGTGGGAATTACTAATATGATTCCTTACTTCGGTCCGTTCCTTGGCGGTATTCCAAGTATTTTGCTTTTGTGCATTTATTCTTTGAACAGCGCTCTTATTTTTGCTATTTTGATTATTATCATTCAACAGCTTGACGGCAACCTTATCGGACCTAAGATTCTAGGCAACTCTACAGGACTCCGACCTTTGTGGATTATCTTTGCCATTACACTTGGTGGCTGGATTGCCGGCATACCGGGAATGCTTCTTGGTGTTCCATGCGTAGCCGTTATTGCAGGTTTGCTTGAAGATTGGGTTAACGAACGACTGGAAGCTAAGAATATTGACATGCCTATTGTAAAGAGTGAAAAAGTTCGTGAGGCAAAGGAAGAAATAAAAGAAAAAGAAGAAAGTAAATAATTATACCTTATAAAGATACCCTGTTTTGGCAGGGTATCTTTCATTTTATCTTGATGCTATCAGCTTATGAATTGGATTTCCCATTGCTGAGAATTTACTTTCATATTCTGTCATTACATTTCCTTTTACCATTTCTTCATCATTATGAAGGTCCCATGTGAATTTATCTAAGTTCCAGCCTGCTTCCGGTACCTGTTCCAATGAGAACTGGAATAGAAGGTCGTTGTCTGTTTTAAATTCTACAATTCCATCTTTCTTTAGTATGCCATCATATCTTTCAAAGAACTGCTTTGATGTAAGTCTTCTCTTGGCATGTCTGTCCTTAGGCCATGGATCGGAGAAGTTTAAGTATATTCTGTCTACTTCGTCTTTTTCAAAAACATCCTGAATGTATTCTGCTTCCATTCGGATGAAACGTAAGTTATTTATTTCTATGTCTTCGCACTTTTCAATAGCTCTGATTAATACACTTGAATATTTTTCTATTCCTACATAGTTGATATCAGGATTTTCCATTGCAAGCTGTGTTATAAACTTGCCTTTTCCCATTCCGATTTCAATTCTAATAGGGTTGTTATTTCCAAATTCTTCGTTCCATTTCCCCTTTAATTCCTTTGGTTCATTTATTGCTAACGGGCTGTCTGCAATGGCTTCTCTTGAGCCCGGTACATTTCGTAATCTCATTATTTGCGTCTCCTTTTTTAATTGTAATTTTTTGTTTATTCTGGCTATTTTTTTAATCATTTAAAATTTTACTTTTTAATGGAGTTTTTTTCAAGTTTTTGTTGCAATTTTTCTCAAAAGTGCTAAAGTGAATTCATAGGTATTTTGAGGTTCTTATAAGTTCCTCAAAGATTCGTTTTTCTTTTGTTCCTCGATATTTTTTATCGGGGATTTTTTGTTTTTTTTAATATGTGTGTCCCAAGGTCGTTATCCCCATTGTTCAGGCACAGATGGAATAATACCCTTTGACACTGTAATAATATAATAATAACAAGGAGGTTTGTATGAGTCAGGACATTAACAGCATTATTAAGCAACTAGCCGAAATTGATTCTGCTTCTGCTAAGATTTTACAAAAGACTCAGGATGAGAAAGCTCAGTATGCCGAAATGATTAAACAACAAAAGAGAGCTTTTGATGAAGATCTTCAGAAAAAGAACGATTACGAAGTAAGTCAATTCCAACTAGCATTAGATGCCGAGAACGAGAATGCTTTAAAACAATGCCGTATAGACTGTGACAATGACATTGAACAGCTTAATCGTATTTATAATGAAAACTCTGCTAAATGGGTTGATGATATATTTAATGAAATAATAAAGGAGTGATTTTATGCTGAAAGGCAATCTGGTTGCTTACAGTGGCATGACTACAAAGATTAGAGCCATGAAGAATAAATTACTTTCTCCTGAGCAATATGAAGAAATCACTCACTTTACAACTGTTGCAGAATTAATTAGTTTTCTACAGACCACCCCTGCATACGGAGAAGTACTTGCCAGTATGGACCCTGCACTTGCACACCGTGGTGAAGTTGAAAGCAGAATGACATTCTCAACTTATAGTGATTTTTCTAAGATATATCATTTTGCAGGAAATAGTCAGAAGAAATATTTGGAATACTACTTTATGAAATATGAGATTTCTATTTTGAAAGCATGTATGAGAAATATTATGGATAGCCGTTCTAATGCTAATCCTGTTTTAACTGACAAGCACTTTAAGCGACACACAAAGATTAATATTGATAAGCTGGTATTGTCTAATACCATTGAAGAGTTCGTTGACAATCTTTCAGGTACTTTATACGAGAAACCTTTAAGAGAAGTTCTTAAATTAGACAATCCCGTTTTATTTGATTTTGAAATGAATCTGGATTTGTTCTTCTTTTCATATATTTGGAATCATCCGGATTATTTTGTTCCAAAAGGAGAACGACCATATTTTAAGAAGTCTTTTGGACCTCACATTGACTTGCTTAATATGTTATGGATTTATCGATGCAGGAATTATTATGTTTTATCTGATGCACAGATTTATTCATTTCTGATTCCGGTTAATTATTATCTGGACAAAAACGAAATTAAGCGCATGGTTGAAGCCGAAAACAACACAGTCCTATATGAAATAATAAGCAACAGCTATTATGGCAAGACTTATGGTTTCGATTCTACCAAGAATATGGAGGCTCAATTTAGTGATATTTTAGATGCTATTAATATGAAGGATTTTAAAGATGCTCCATATTCACTGGCTGCTATTAATGCCTACTTCCATTTGAAAAATATGGAAGTTGCCCGCGTTGTAACAGCACTTGAATGTATTCGATACGGATACAAACCGGAAGCCATCTCCCAATATATTAATCAAAAGAGAGGTGTTCTGTAATGATTGAAAAAATGAGTTTCGTAACATTAGCAGGGCCTAAAACTGAGATTGATTATCTTGTTGATCATTATCTTAGTAAACACGACATTCACCTTGAAAATGCTCTTTCAGAACTAAGTTCTGCGGAACAGTTTACTACTTTTACGGAAGAGAATCCTTTTAAGGCTATGTTAACCAAAAGCCGTGAATTAATGTTACTTGTAAAGAATCCTGAGAAGGCTACCATTTCCAAGATTAACGTAAACAAGGCTCAGAAATTTATCGACAAAATTGACGAGCAAATCGATGATATTCGTACTGAAGTAGCTAATCTTGAAAAGCAGATGGATGCCTTAAATCAGGATTATGCAGTTCTTGCTCCTTTTAAAACGTTAAATTATTCATTAAAAGGAATTTATGACATGGAATTTTTTAAGTACAGATTCGGAAAAATTCCAAGGTCGGAATTCGATAAGTTTGAATCTTACTTAGATCCTGACATGGATGAAATATTTTTAACTTGTCTTGTGGAGTCAGAATATGTGTACGGTGTATTTTTTGCACCAATAGATAAATTTAATGAAGTTGCAAAGGATTTTAGAAATATTCATTTTGATGAAATTCCTATTCCAAAACAATACAAGGGATTTCCTAACGATGAATGTTTAAACATTGCAAAGAACAAAGCTGAGTTAGATGAAAAAATAAAATCCAAAAATGCTGAAATTTCCACAGTTGTGGAAACTAACCGTGACAAACTTGTTTCAGCCTGCAGAAGAATTGAGATTGCTTTCAGTAATTTTGATGTTCGAAAGTTAGCTGCCGTAACAAGGGATTCCGGTGTAACATTTCAGGTTTTATGTGGTTGGATGACTACTAAGGAAGCCAAGAAACTTCTTAAGGAGACAGATGACGATCCTAACGTTGTTTGTATTGTTAGCGATGATGTTGACGACCATAAATCCATACCGCCTACAAAGCTTAAAAATAACCGTTTTATAAGACCTTTTGAGTTATTTGTAAAAATGTACGGTTTACCTGCATATAACGAAATTGACCCTACTTTATTCCTTACAATTACCTATGCTTTCATATTTGGTATTATGTTTGGAGATTTAGGTCAGGGCTTATGCTTACTTATTGGTGGTCTTATTGTTTACAAAACTAAAAAAATGGATCTTGCCGGAATAATTTGTGCTGCAGGATTTTTTTCCTGTATTTTCGGTGCTTTATTCGGAAGCTTCTTTGGATTTGAATTTGAGTCGTTTATAAGTCCTCTTAATTCAATGATTACCTTGCCTTTCCTTGGCAGTATTAATATTGTTTTGGTTGCAGCATTTTTATTTGGCTCTTTTGTAATTGTTTCTACAATGATTATAAATATTGCCAATGCCATTAAGCAAAAGAATTTAGGCAAGGCTCTTTTTGGACCAAACGCCGTTACCGGACTTGTATTTTACGTAAGTATTATTGCCGTTATTATTTTATACATGACAGGCAAACCTTTACCTGGAACTATTTTGGCAGTAATAATGTTTGGTGTTCCTCTTATTCTTATTTTCCTTGAGGAACCACTTAAAAACCTTGTTTCAAAGAAGCAGCCTTTAATAGAAGATTCAAAAGGCATTTTTGCCGCAACTGCATTTTTTGAATTATTTGACTATTTAATAACTTATTTATCCAACGCTCTTTCTTTCCTGCGTATTGGTGTTTTTGCCATAAGCCATGCAGCTATGATGCAGGTTGTTATGACACTTGCAGGTGCTGAGAATGGTGGTTCAGCCAATATTGTTGTTGTCATTATTGGAAATATTATCGTAATGGCAATGGAAGGTTTAGTTGTTGGAATTCAGGTTCTTCGTCTTGAATATTACGAAATGTTTGGTCGTTTCTATGAAGGATCAGGACGTGAATTTGTACCTTATAGAAAAAAATATAAAAAATAAACTTTAATTTTTTAAAAACGAGGAGGATTTTATTATGTTTATTAGTATTTTATTTACAGTTGCTTTATTACTTACAATTATTTTACCTGTTATCGGATATTTTGTAGGTGAACGGACTAAAGGTCGTTTTAAGAGAACAGTTATTGGAAATGTTGTAGCATTCTTTGGTGTTTTCCTTTTAGGAACTGTATTTATCTTTACAAGTACAGCTAATGCTGCTGTTGCTGATACTGCAACAATTTCAAGTGGTTTAGGTCTTATTGCTGCAGGTCTTGCAATAGGTCTTTCATGTATTGGTAGTGGTTATGCCGTTGCAAGTTCTGCCAGTGCTGCTCTTGGTGCATTAAGTGAAGACTCAAGCGTTTTCGGTAAAGCACTTATTTTCGTAGCTCTTGCAGAAGGTATTGCTCTTTGGGGATTCATAGTTGCATTCCTTATTTTAACACACGTTGCATAATCTATTTTAAGCAGGATTTTATTATGAAAATGTATTTAATAAGCGACAATATTGATACTCTTACCGGCATGCGACTTGCAGGTGTGGAAGGTGAAGTTGTTCATGGTCGTCGCGAAGCAAAACAGGCAGTTGAAAAAATTCTTGAAGACAAGGATTTAGGAATTTTACTTTTAACTGAAAAGCTAAGTTTTGAAATTCCTGAACTTGTAGATGATATTAAACTTAACAGGAAGCAACCTCTTCTTGTAGAGATTCCTGACCGCCACGGCTCAGGACGTCAACCAAATTTCATTACTAATTACATTAATGAAGCAATTGGCATAAAAATATAGAAAGGATGTGAGACTTATGACTATAGAAGAAAAAATGGACCACTTTAGAAGCCTTTCTCTTGAAAGCGCCAGTTCAAAAAGTGCTGAATCTCTCAGTAGTTACAAGCAGTCCTTGGACGATGACTTAGAACTTCACAAGGAAACTGCATCTCAATTGGCTGAAGAATCAAAGAAAGCTCTAATGAATCAGGTTAGAGCTAATTCTAAGAAGAAACTTTCTTCCGAACAAATGAAAATTAAAAAAGAACTTACTCAAAAACAATCAGCTATTAAAATCGAAGTTTTTGATAGAGTTCGTGAAAAATTACTTGAATATAGAAAAACTAACGATTACTTAGTGTATCTTGAAAATCAGATTAAAAATATAATGAGCGAATATTCTGATGTAGATATTACTATATACATTGATCCTAATGATTCATCTTTACTTGATGAATTAAAAAGCAAGACTGGAGGAAATATTGAAATTTACAATAAAGAATTTTTAGGTGGAACACGTACCATTGTTCCTGAAAAAAACATTCTTATTGACAATTCTTTTAAAACACGACTTGCTGACCAACAGGATTTATTTGCAATAACATTGTAGGAGGCACTAAATTGGAAAAAACAGGTAAGATTTATGGAATTAACGGACCTGTTATCTATATTAAAGGAAAGACAGACTTTAAAATGGGTGAAATGGTTTATGTTAGTTCTGAAAGGTTAGTTGGTGAAGTAATTAGCCTTACTTCCGAAATGACTACCATACAGGTTTATGAAGAAACCAGTGGACTTAAACCGGGTGAACTTGTTTATGGTACAGATAGTGCCATATTTGTAACTTTAGCCCCTGGAATTTTAAATAATATATTTGATGGTATAGAAAGACCTTTAAGTGAGATACAAAAGCAGTCAGGTGCTTTTATTTCAAGAGGTGTAAATGTTAATTCACTTGATATTAATAAGAAATGGAATGTGCATATTACCGTTTCTGAAGGTGATTACATCTCAGGCGGTACAATTATTGCCGAAACTCAGGAAACAAGAGCCATAATGCATAAATCCATGGTTCCGCCTACAGTGTCAGGTACTGTAATTAAGACTGCTCCTGATGGCGAATATACCATTAACGATACAATCGTAACAATCAAGAAGGATGACGGTTCAACTATGAACCTTTCATTAACACAGAAATGGCCAATCCGACAGCCACGTCCAATTACTAAAAGATTTGGAGCCACACAGCCTTTGGTTACAGGTCAGAGAATTATGGATACTCTCTTTCCTCTTGCAAAAGGCGGTACTGCTGCAATTCCCGGTGGATTTGGTACAGGAAAAACAATGAACCAGCACCAGATTGCAAAATGGGCAGACGCTGACATTATTATTTATATTGGCTGTGGTGAACGTGGAAATGAAATGACACAGGTTTTGGATGAATTTTCAGAACTTATTGACCCAAAATCAGGCAATCCTCTTATGGATAGAACAACACTTATTGCCAACACAAGTAATATGCCTGTTGCAGCCCGTGAGGCAAGTATTTACACAGGTATTACTTTGGCAGAATATTATAGAGATATGGGCTATCACGTAGCCATTATGGCAGATTCTACTTCAAGATGGGCTGAAGCTCTTCGTGAATTATCCGGTCGTCTGGAAGAAATGCCTGCGGAAGAAGGCTTCCCGGCTTATCTTGCCAGCAGACTTTCAGCTTTTTACGAAAGAGCCGGATATATGGAGAATTTAAATGGTACAGAAGGTTCCATATCAATTATCGGTGCAGTTTCACCTCAGGGTGGTGACTTTTCTGAACCGGTTACTCAGAATACTAAACGTTTCGTCCGTTGCTTCTGGGGACTTGATAAATCATTAGCTTATGCAAGACATTTCCCTGCCATTCACTGGCTTACAAGTTACAGTGAATACGTAGATGAACTTGCCAACTGGTACAACACTAACGTAGGTCCTGATTTTATTTCATGCAGAACTCAGATTCTTGCCATTTTAAATCAGGAAAGTTCATTAATGGAAATCGTAAAACTTATCGGTAGCGATGTTTTGCCTGACGACCAGAAATTAACCCTTGAAATAGCCAGAGTTATTCGTCTGGGATTTTTGCAGCAGAACGCATTCCACAGTGAGGATACCTGCGTTCCTTTAAAAAAACAGCTTCTTATGATGCAGACTATTTTGTATTTACAGGAAAAAGCAGGCAAACTTATCTCAATGGGCATGCCTATGTCTGTTCTTAAAAAACATAATATTTTTGAAAAAGTAATTTCAATTAAATATGATGTTCCTAACAATAAGCTAAGTATGTTTGACGATTATAAATTAGCAATTGACAACTTCTATAATAAAGTTATGGAAGAAAACGCTTAAGGAGGTGCTATTTATGGCAATTGAATATTTAGGATTAAGCGAAATCAACGGACCTTTGATAGCCCTTGAAGGCGTTAAAGATGCAGCCTTTGATGAAATTGTTGAATTTTCAATTAACGATGGCGCCGAAAAGCGTCTCGGTCGTATTATTGAAATATATGAAGACAAAGCGATTATTCAGGTTTTTGAGGGTTCTGAAGGTATGTCCCTTACAAATACCCATACTAAGTTAACAGGTCATCCCATGGAGGTAGCTTTGTCTCCTGAAATACTTGGACGTACTTTTAATGGTATTGGAAAACCTATTGACGGACTTGCTCCTATTATTGGAGAAAAAAGAGACGTTAACGGCAAGCCTCTTAATCCGGTAAGCCGTGAATATCCAAGAAACTATATTAGAACAGGTATTTCCGCAATAGATGGACTTACAACACTTATCCGTGGTCAGAAATTACCTATCTTCTCCGGAAATGGACTTCCACACGACCAATTGGCTGCTCAATTGGTTAACCAGTCTTCTCTTGGAGATGACACAGACGAAAAATTTGCTGTTGTTTTTGCAGCAATGGGTGTTAAAAATGACGTTGCTGATTTCTTCAAACGATCATTTGAAGAATCAGGTGCTTTGGAACATACGGTAATGTTCCTTAACATGGCTAATGATCCTGTTGTAGAACGTCTTATAACACCTAAAGTTGCACTTACTGTAGCTGAATACCTTGCTTATGAAAAAGATATGCATATTCTTGTTATTTTAACTGATATGACAACATATGCAGAAGCCATGAGAGAAGTTTCTTCTTCTAAAGGTGAAATTCCTTCAAGAAAAGGTTATCCGGGCTATTTGTACAGTGAACTTGCAACAATTTATGAACGTGCAGGAATTATAAAAGGTGCTAAGGGTTCTGTAACACAGATTCCTATTCTTACAATGCCTAATGATGATATTACTCATCCTATTCCTGACTTAACAGGATATATCACTGAAGGACAGATTACCTTGGACCGTAGTTTAAATGGTCAGGGCATATATCCTCCAATTAATGTTTTACCTTCTCTTTCACGTCTTATGAAAGACGGTATCGGTGAAGGCTTTACAAGAGAGGATCATCAGGATGTAGCTAACCAGTTATTCTCTGCTTATGCAAAAGTAGGTGACGCAAGAGCATTAGCTTCCGTAATCGGTGAAGATGAACTTTCATCTACAGACAAGAAATATCTTGAATTTGGTAAGGCTTTTGAGAAAGAATTTGTTGGTCAGGGTCTTGGTGTTAACAGAAATATTTTTGAAACTTTGAATTTAGGTTGGAAACTTCTTCACATTCTTCCAAAAGAGGAACTTGACCGAATTGATACAAAAATACTTGATAAATATTATGATTCTATGGCATAGTTTTTATAAATATTATCAGAAACGTAGGAGGTTTATATGAATTTAAATACTGTTCCTACAAAAGGAAACCTAATGTCTGCCAAAAGTTCCCTTGCTCTTGCAAGACAGGGTTATGAACTTATGGACAAAAAACGAAATATTTTGGTCCGTGAAATTATGGATTTAAATGATCAGGCTAAAGCCATTCAGTCAGAGATTGATGAAACTTTTAAGTCTGCATATATTGCTTTGGAAAAGGCAAACATTGAATTGGGTATAAAAAATGTTGAGACTTTTGCATTTAACGTTACCCCTGAAAATGATATAAGAATAAAGACAAGAAGTATTATGGGTACAGAAATTCCTCTTGTAAAATATAAAGAAGAAAAACGTAATCCTGTTTATTCTTTCTTTGGCACTACTGAATCACTTGATCAGGCTAAGGCAAGCTTTGAAAAGGTTAAAGATTTGACAATTAAGCTTTCAATGATTGAAAATTCAGCTTACCGCCTTGCTTACAATATTAAGAAAACACAGAAACGTGCTAATGCTTTAAAGAACATAACCATACCAAATTATGAAGCTCTTGTAAAAACTATTGAAAATGCTTTGGAAGAAAAAGAAAGAGAAGAATTTACAAGATTAAAGGTTATAAAATCCAGAGTTAGCTAAGTACATTTATTATAACTTTACAAAATGTTTCTCACATCTTATTATATTTATAAGCAGTACTATTATTGTGGTACTGCTTATATTTTTGTTTATTCAAAATATGATATTTTTAAATTATTAAGTTTATTATATTGATTTTTATCTATTTTTTTTGTAAAATTATCTGTAATGATTTTAGTAGTATATTTTACTAAATTAGATTATATAAAATTTAATTATAAATAAACTTATATTAAAATTACAATGGAATTATATATAAGATCAGAAAGGGATCAAATGAAAAAAATTATATCTAAAATACTTATAGCTATTTTGCTAATAAGTTCCTGTATTGGAACTATAAATGTAGCACCTGTAACTGTAAACGCAGCAACAAAGACTAACTGGCCTAAAGGTCCTTCAATCTATGGTCAGACAGGCGTTTTAATCGAAGCTTCAACGGGTACTGTTTTATATGATAAGAAATGTAATAAGAAGATGTACCCTGCAAGTATTACAAAGATTATGACTGCTTTGCTTACAATTGAGAATTGTAAGATGGATGAAACGGTAACATTTTCTGACGCAACTATTCACAGCTTACAATATGGAGATGCCAATATGGGGTGTTCTGTAGGTGAAAAAATGACTGTAAAGGATTGTCTTTATGCTTTAATGTTACAGTCAGCCAACGAAGTTGCCACAGCGCTTGGTGAACACATTGCAGGATCTACTAAGAAGTTTGCTGAAATGATGAACAAAAGAGCTAAGGAAGCCGGTGCCCTTAACACTCATTTTGCCAACGCTAACGGTTTACATGATCCAAACCATTATATAACAGCTTATGACATGGCAATGATTACAAGAGCAGCTTCTAAGTATTCTGTATTTAATGATATTGTTAATACAACTACATATACCATTAAGCACAATAACAAACGTAAAACCGACGCCACTGCAATCCAGCGTCACAAGATGGTTTGGCCTACAAGCGGTTACTACTATGATGGTATTATCGGTGGAAAAACAGGTTTTACAGACCAGTCAGGAACAACACTTGTTACATATGCAAAACGAAACGGTATGACTCTTATAGCTGTTGTTTTGCACTCTAACGGCACTAATGTATACAAGGATACTAAGGAATTATTAGATTATGGTTTTAATAATTTTGGTTTACAAAATGTTTCTAACAATGACAAAAGATTTGATTCTGACAATAAGGTTACTTTACAGTCACCTTTCTGTAACACAACAGATTCGATATATATAGATAAAACATCAAACATTGTTTTACCTAAAACAGCTAAATTTTCACAATTAACATCTGATGTAAAATTTAACTACACTAAAGATTCATTTGCTACCATTACCTACAAGTATGGCGACAAATCCGTTGGTACTGCAAAAGTAGTTTATTCATCTGATTCAGGCAAGACTGACTCAACTGTAACCGTGGCATCAACAACAGCTTCACAGCAGACTACAACTGCGGCAAATAATACAGGCAACAATAAAAATAGCAAAACTGCAGTGGCAAAGAACAATTCAGGCAAAGATTCTTCAAATAAGGAATCTTCAACCACAGTTTCTAATAAAAACTCTAAGAAGTCTTCATTTAAACTTCCGGGATTTTTTGTTTCTTTGGTGGTTGTTATCATCATTATTGTAGTTGTTATTTTAGTTCTTATTCTGACTAACAGACGTCTTAATCAGATAAGAGCATCTAAGAGAAATAGAAGATATTAAATTTTTTCAATGTATTATCAGGAGGTACTTTTATGAATTGGGTTGCACCTATTAAAGATCAGGAAACATTAAAAAATTTCGGTGAAACATTAAAGAAGGTTGATTACAAGTACTATATTATGTTCGAATTAGGTGTTGGAACAGGACTCCAGCTCCAGGACATTCTTGCATTCAAGAACAAAGATGTAACCGGAAAGAAAGAAATCGAAGTTACTATTGGAACAAGGAATATGAAGAATGTATTTACAGTTCCTGAAGAATTACAGCAGATTATTAATGAGTATACTAAGGGTAAAGATCCTGAAGCATATCTTATTCTTGGACATAGTTCATCAAACAAACCTGTATCAAGAGAACAGGCCTACAGAGTACTTAGAAGTGCAGGACACAAGATTGGTTTAAATTCAATCGGTGCTCAGACTATGAGAAAAACGTATGCATGGAACTATTACAAAGAAACAGGAGATATTTATCATCTTCAGAAACTTTTCAACCATGCTTCTCCATCTATTACATATAGATTTATCGGAGAGAAGCCAAACATTGAAGTTTTCTTAAAGAAAATGACACCACAGGAAAATGAACGTAGCCGTTACTTACTTTACTTAAATGACAACGGTAAAAAGAAACTTAACAAGATTATTGATACTTTAACAGGTATTAGAGATAACTTTGATAGTCCTGCAAACAATGACGCTTTCTACGGAAAGGTTGATTGTCTTTTACAGGAATTAGAAGCATTAATGGAAAACTACCAAAATACAAAATAGAAATTATCAACACACGGTTGGTTTTTAATATATTTTATTAACATAATTTAAAAAGAGCTGCTAATCAACAATGATTTGCAGCTCTTTTAATTTAATCGTCATCTTCGTCTTCCCATTCTTCTATGACGATTTCCCTATTTAAATATTTCTGTCTTCTCTCTCGTCTCTTCTCTCTTATTGACTCTTGTTTTTCATAGATACTGTCGGCCCCCGCCTTATCTGTAGACTTCATAATCTTGATAGCATAAAAACTATCTTCTTCACATTTTTTTATCTTTATTTTGCCCCTAACATATCCATGTTCCTTACATTCTCCAAGACAATAATATGTTTTTCCACAATCGGAAAACCAGTCAAGGTGCTTCTTTAACGGCTTATCACACTTGTTACATAACATTAGTCTTACGTCTTTGTCTGCAAACAATTCGTCCTTAGTCAAAAACTCACGGGTAACAAGTTTAGTATATTCATCAAATCTAACGAATATTTCTTCTTCTTTAATTCTAGGGGAATAAAATGTGTCAATTGATAAACGATCTTTATATTTATCGTAGTCCATAGATTGTAAAATTCTGGCTGTATAATAAGCATCGCTTAAAGCCCTGTGGAACTCATGCTCTTCCTGAATGTTTAAATACTCAACAGCACTGGTCAAATTTCTTTTCATATGTCCGTCATCATATCTTAAGCTGAACATTTTCTGTAAATCAACATAGAATAACGGAAAATCCAATACTCTTTCCAGATTATAATGTTTCATATTCTTCTGCAATTCAGTCAAATCCATTGACCCCCATGTACAGAAAATATAATCATCACCGCACCATTCCAGAAAATCTCTTATTACTTTTCTGAAATCTTTTCCATCATTTAACTCTTCTTCAGTGAAATGGGTAATTTCCTGAATCTTATAGTGAAGTTTCTTGAAAACTCTAGGCTTTATGACCTGTTGAAAAGAATCCACAATGGTCTTTCTATCATCACTTACCCTAACAGCTCCAATTTCTATTATTTCAAAAGTTAAATCCGTATGACAATGACTTTTTCCGTAAGGATTCTGATTCCACTCCAAATCCATTACAATATAATCCATCATTTTTCTCCAATATTAAATTACATGCATAGCATGCTAACGCACCTGACTGGATTTGAACCAGCGACCTACCGCTTAGGAGGCGGTTGCTCTATCCTGCTGAGCCACAGATGCAAATGTTTACAGAAAAGTAAGCCCTACATTGTAAGGCTTTACTCTTCCGTAAATCTTTATGTTCTATAATTATTATTTTGCTTCAATCTTTTCAAGTCCACCCATATATGGTCTTAAAACTTCAGGAATTACGATGCTTCCATCAGCCTGCTGATAGTTTTCAAGAATAGCTGCTGTTGTTCTACCTGCAGCAACACCACTACCATTTAATGTGTGTACAAATTCAGCTTTGTCGCCTGCATTATCTTTGTACTTAATGTTAGCACGTCTTGCCTGGAATGTTTCAAAGTTACTACAACTTGAAATTTCAACATATCTACCATAACTTGGCATCCAAACTTCAATATCGTATTTCATTGCTGCTGTAAATCCAAGATCACCAATACAAATCTTAACAACTCTGTAAGGAAGTCCTAACATCTGAAGAACATCTTCAGCATCTCTTGTAAGCTTTTCTAATTCATCATAAGATGTTTCAGGCTTACAGAACTTAACTAATTCTACCTTATTGAACTGATGCTGTCTGATAAGACCTCTTGTATCTCTACCTGCTGAACCTGCTTCTGCACGGAAACAAGCTGTGTATGCACAATGCATAATAGGAAGTTTTGATCCATCTAAAATCTGGTTTCTGTACATATTAGTTACAGGAACTTCTGCTGTTGGAACTAAGAAATATTCCTTACCATCACCCTGAACCTTATATGCATCTTCTTCAAACTTAGGTAACTGACCTGTTCCTGTCATACTTTCACGGCTAACCATAAATGGTGGGAATACTTCTGTATATCCGTGCTTTGTAGTATGAGTATCAAGGAAAAAGTTAACGATTGCTCTTTCAAGCTTTGCACCTAAATCTCTATATACTGTAAATCTTGAACCACTAATCTTTGCTGCTGTTTCAGGATCAAGGATTCCTAAATCTGCACCAAGGTCCCAATGTGCCTTTGGTTCAAAATCAAACTTAGTAGGTTCTCCAAACTTTCTTATTTCAACATTATCTTCATCCGTCATCCCCTGAGGAACTGTTGGATTAGGAATATTAGGAAGTGTAAGCATATAATTATTTAAATCTTCTTCTGCCTTGCTTAATTCTCCGTTTAAAGCCTTAACTTTTTCTGAAATTTCTTTCATTTCAGCCATAATTGGAGCTACATCTTTTCCTTCTTTCTTATACTGTGGAATAAGCTTAGATGTTGCATTCTGTTCAGCCTTTAATGCTTCAACTTCACCTAAAAGATTTCTTCTCTTTTCATCTAAATCTTTAAATAAGCTTAAATCAAATTCTTCATTTCTTGTAGAAAGTGCTTTTTCAACTTCTTCAAAATTATTTCTTAGTAATTTAATATCTAACATTATTTTTCTACCTATCCCGAATATTATTAGCACAAAATCATACTTTCATATTCAGGCTCAGATACTTCGGGCATTAAGCATCTGAATTTCATCCTTTCATATTTTTTATTAAACCCTTTTTATCTTATCTTCAGTATATAGATTATAACCCTAACACCTTATTTTTGCAAGGATTGTGGCAAACATTATCCACTTATGGTATACTTATGTTAACAATTATAATAATTTAACCTTTTTAGTAATATACTTGGGAGGAATGATACAGATGAATACTAATATTAATGAAAATGTTATTAACACCCGAAGAAATAATCGCATCATAAAGCACAATGATGCTGTTTATAAAGTATTTAACGAAGGATATTCTAAGGAAGATGTTTTCGCCGAGGCTTTTTTTACTTCAAAGATTGAAGGGTTAAAGGTCGGTGCTCCATCAATTGAGCAGGTTACTACCATTAACGGTCAATGGGCTTTTATGTATCCTGACATTTATGGTGAATCACTTTACACTCTTATGATGAATAATCCTGACAAATTAGATGAATATATGGATAAGTTTATTAAAATTCAGACTAATATTCATAGTAAGAAATGCCCTTATCTTCCAATTCAGAAACAGAAATTAACTGATTATATTAATTCTGCACATTTGGATAGATACTTAAAGCTTGATCTTCTTGATATGCTTAACAGTTCACCTAAACATAAGAAATTATGTCACGGCAATCTTACACCACATAACATCATCATAAAAGATGACAATATTTATGTAACTGATTGGAACCATGCATCACAGGGTAATGCCAGTGCTGATGTTGCCCGTACATATTTATGGATGCTTATTAACATGCCTGATTATGCAGAAAACTACCTTGAACGATTCTGTAATGAAACAAATACAAGTTCAAAGTATGTTCATAATTGGATTCCAATTGTTGCCGCAGCAAGATGTGCAAAAAACATTCCTGAAGAAGTAAAAGTTCTCAACGGATTAATTTCAGTAATGGAATACTAAATAAAATAATAAAAGCAAGAGCTACCGAATTATTGGTAGCTCCTTGCTTTTTCTTAATTTATTAGTCTTCGTCTGAACTTATTGCTTTCTGCAATGCCTGCTTTTCTTCTTCACCAAGTGTTGAATAAGCTGTTCCGTTTTCTATTTCTTTTATATAAGTGTAACTGCTTTCTCTACCATGCATTGTGTTTAAAATAAATCCGTTATTATTGTCATCTAACAAGCATAATGCAAAGCTTAAATTTCCACCCATTTCTTTAAATGCATCATATTTTACAATACCAAGTTTATGAAATGTTGATGTGATTCCACTTAATGCCTTGTCCATTTTGACTTCTGCATCCTGGTAACTGCTTTCTAACTTTTCCATCTGCTGGAAGTTTTCTTCAATGGCATCTGCAAGGTTTGTTGCATCTTTTCCTTCCATAAATGCTTCATATCTCTTCATTAACTTTGATATTCTACTGCTCTGTATAATATGTAACATAAAAAATACTAAAAATAGTGCTGCAATTATTCCTATATAAATGTAATCTTTCATTTTCTTACTCCTTTTCACCTGTTTATACTTATTACAATGTTATTTTAAAGTGTTGTTTTCTAATCACTTTCAAAAGTTTAACATAATATTGTTACATTTTTATGTATTCAATAATAATTTACATTAAATTATTGATTTTGTATACTATCAAATAATTCCAAAAGTCGTTCAAGCTCATCCTGAGAGTAATATTCTATCTCAATTTTACCTTTTCCGCCTTTTTTATGATTTATGTTAACCTTTGTTCCCATAATTTCCTTTAATTTATCTGATAATTTTTCATAAACAACATCATTTGTTGATGGAATTGGAAGTTTTGCCTGTTTTGGATTCAAAACAGCTTTCACTAATTTTTCTGTTTCTCTTACGCTTAACTTTCTTTCCACTATTGCCTTTGCTGTCTCAACCTGAACTTCTTCTTTTTCAATTGAAAGCAAAGCTCTAGCATGTCCCATTGACAGTTCTTCGTTTATAAGCATAGTTTGAACCTGTTCAGCTAGTTTTAATAGTCTCATAGAGTTTGTAACCGCTGTTCTTGACTTAGAAACTCTGTCAGCCACTTCTTCCTGTTTTAAATTATATTCATCAATAAGACTCTTGTAAGCCAATGCTTCTTCTATCGGATTAAGGTCACGTCTCTGAATATTTTCAATTAAAGCTATTTCCATAACTTCCTGTGGAGAATATTCCTTTATAATTACAGGAACTTCCTTTAATTTTGCCATTTTTGCTGCACGCCATCTGCGTTCACCTGCAATTATTTCATAATAATCATCCTTTTTTTGTACAACAATAGGTTGAATTAAACCATACTGCTTAATTGAATCAGCCAATTCTTCCAATGCTTCCTTGTCAAAATTTTTTCTTGGCTGTTCTCTGTTAGGTTCTATGTCTGATAATTTAAGAAAAGTTTCTGCCGGAACCTTTACTTCCTTAACTACCTCTTTTACAACTTCTTTAATTATAGGCTTGCTTTCTTTTTCAGTTTTACTCTGTTTTGTATTATTTCCTTCCGGAATAAGTAAATCTAATCCTCTGCCAAGCCCTTTTTTCTTAGCTGCCATACTGCCTCCAATCTTTTTACAATTATATATTACTATCTTATTTTTTAGATTAGTTTACATAAGTAATATTATGTAAACTAATTTGTATATTTTTTTGTTAGATATTTGCTTTTTTTGCATTAATTTCTTTAAAATTTTACTTTTATTAACATAAATAACTGTAAATTTTAAAAAAATTGTTATTTATTAACATTATTTTCAGTATTTTTGTTAATAAAGATAATTTTCTACTTTTAAATTTTAATACTTTTACTTGCATTTTTTTATCTTAATTATTTTTTTCAATGACTTCCTGTGCCAAATTTTTGTATGCAATTGCACCTGCTGACTTTCCATCATACATATGAATTGGTATTCCATAGCTTGGTGCCTCTGCTAATCTAACATTTCTTGGAATTAATGTCTTATAAATATGTAAATGGATATTTTCTTTAACATTTTCAACAACTTCTGTTGATAAATTTGTTCTCGAATCATACATTGTGAATACAATACCATCTATTTCAAGATTTTTATTTAATCTATCCTGAATTAAGTTAATTGTATGAATTAACTGTGATAATCCTTCTAATGCATAATATTCACACTGAATTGGTACAATTACGGAATCTGCAGCTACCATGGCATTAACTGTTAACACATTTAGTGATGGTGGACAGTCTATAATAATGTATTCATACAAATCTTTAATTGTATCTAATATATTTTTCAAAATATATTCTCTATTTTCAACGCCAATCAAGTCAATTTCAGCACCGGAAAGGTTAACATTTGATGGTATTACATTTAAATTATCAACTGCACTGTCTGTTAAACACTCTGAAAATGTACATTCTCCAATAAAAAGCTCATAAACAGTGTTTTCAAGCGTCTGTTTCATAATTCCAACACCACTTGTTGCATTTCCCTGTGGATCTATATCTACTAATAATACTTTTTTACCTGCATCTGCTAAACATGAAGATAAATTAATTGCTGTTGTTGTTTTTCCTACGCCACCTTTTTGGTTGGCTATTGCTATTATTTTTCCCATTTTTTAAACCAAATCTAAAATAAATTAGACTACAAACAAAAAAGTGAAAGTACTGTTTGCTTTAATCCTTCCTTGCTTATTCTTTCACTTTTGAATAGAATTTCCCCGTTTTTATATTTTACCACAATAATAGCTAGATTTCTATATGATATAGTCTAATGTTTCACGTGAAACATTACTTTTTATTTTTTCGTATGTATTTACACATTTTGCAGTTTATTATATTTCATTTTTCTATATATTATTATTTATAATATATTTTCAGTGTATATTTGAATGTTTCACGTGAAACATTTCTTATAATTAACTTTTATCTTATAATACATTAGAAAAACTCGTAATTTTTTATTATATATTGCAAATATTCTAAATAATTTCACAATATATTATGATGTTTCACGTGAAACATCATAATATCAAAACAAATTCGATTAATTGTATGTTTTAACTATTATTTTAAGTTTTTTCATAAATATATAAACAATACTTTTTAATATTAGACTTTTCTCTTATTTATACATCTTATTCACATATTTAGGCATCAAAAAAGGATGTTTCACGTGAAACATCCTTTTTTGATTACTTTTTAAGTTTTTTGTATTCTTCCAAAGCTTTGTTTATCTTGTTAAGTTCTTTTTTTAGTTTTTTTACATTATCTTTCAATAATGTATTTTGTTCTTTTATTGAATTTGACTGTTCTTTTAGACTAGAAGCTTCTTTTTGTTTATAAAATTCTTCTTTTCTAACTTTTACAGAGAAAATATTGGCTGCTTCATCGTCTATATATTCAAGTTCTTTAATTTTTTTGGTGTTTTCTTCCAAAACATTGCTATTATGTTCTATTTTTAAATTTATTTTTTCTATTTGTTTTAAAACAATATCTTTTCTTTCAATTAAATACTTTTCAATCATTTTTTTCTCCATTTGTTGTCTACTTATAATGGTTCTTTAGAAGGTGTTCCTGCCTTTCTTGGATATTTTTTTCCCGTATTATTTGTTTTATTAACTACTACAAAAGTTCTATCCATATCTGAGCAAGGCAAATGTACTGTTTTTTCTTCTACAACTACTCCGCCAAGTATTTTTATTGCACTTTTAGCATTTTGTATTTCTTCTGAGCTTATAGAAGACTTATAACTTATAAATTTTCCATTCTTTGCTATAAAAGGAATACAATATTCACTTAACGTTGAAAGATTTGCAACTGCTCTTGATACACACAGGTCATATTGTTCACGAAATTCTTCTTTTCTTGCTATGTCCTCGGCTCTTCCATGAACAGTTTCAATACTTTCAAGCCCTAATTCATCAATAACATTATTTAAAAACTTTAATCTTTTATTTAATGAGTCTAATAATGTTATTTGTAAGTGTGGAAACATTATTTTTATTGGAATACCTGGAAAACCTGCCCCTGTTCCAACATCTATCATCTTTTTTGACTGATTTATATCAAAGATATTAACAACTAACAAACTATCTATAAAATGTTTGATTATAACTTCATCATATTCTGTTATTGATGTTAAATTCATAACTTTATTTGTTTCAATTAACATTTCATAATATTTATCAAACTTTTCAATCTGTTCTTCAGTTATAGTCAGTCCTAATTCACTTAATCCTTTAACTAATAAATTTTCTTTATCCATAAAGCTCCTATTATTGGTTTACATAATTTTATTTTACATAATTTAAGTAAATACTCAATGACAATTATATACTCAAATTATATACTCAAATTATTGTTATCTTTATTTACTATCTATTACTTATTTATTATTTACTATCTATTACTTATTTATTATCTATTATTTAATATCTGTTATTTTTTGTTACATATTGTTTTAATTATTTTTATGTTGTTCCATATAAATAAGCAATACTGATATATCTGCCGGTGAAACCCCTGATATTCTGGAAGCCTGACCTATATTAATAGGTCTATAAAATTCAAGCTTCTGTACAGCTTCTTTTCTTAAGCTATTTACCTTTGTATAATCAAAACCTTCAGGTATTTTTTTGTTTTCTATCTTTTTAAAGTTTTCAACCTGCTTCTTCTGTCTTGAAATATAACCACTATATTTAATATTTATGTTAACCTGTTCGATAACATCATAATTAAGTGGCTGTCTTTCCTTATCAAGTGGTTCAATCTTGTCATAATCCAGTTCAGGACGCCTAATCAACTCAGCCAGTGTTGTTGCAGTCTTTAATGTAGTACTTCCAAGGCTTTCTAACACTGATTGAACCTCTTTATTTGCTCCAACTTTATAATTTTCAAGACGTTCTATCTCTTTTTCAATCATTTTTTCTTTTTCGCACACATAATTATAGCGCTCCTGAGGCACTAATCCTACCTCGTAACCTATTTTTGTTAGTCTAAGGTCAGCGTTATCTTGTCTGAGAAGCAATCTATATTCGGCTCTTGATGTCATCATTCTATATGGTTCATGACTTTCCTTAGTTACAAGATCATCAATAAGCACTCCAATGTATGCCTGTGAACGGTCTAAAACAATTGATTCCTTATTTTGAACATATCTTGCTGCATTTATTCCAGCAATAATTCCCTGAGCTGCAGCTTCTTCATAACCTGAACTTCCGTTAAACTGTCCTGCACTGAACAATCCTTTAATCTTTTTAAACTCCAAGTTAGGCAAAAGCTGTCCGTATTCAATACAATCATATTCAATTGCATAAGCATTACGTACTATTTTTACATTTTCAAGTCCGGGAACTGTTTTATACATTGCATACTGAACATCTTCAGGTAATGATGATGACATTCCACCAAGATACATTTCATTTGTAAACAAACCTTCCGGCTCTATAAATACCTGATGACGGTTCTTATCTGCAAACTTAACCACCTTATCTTCAATAGAAGGACAATATCTTGGTCCTGTTCCTTCAATCATTCCTGAAAATAATGGTGATCTGTTAATATTTTCTCTGATTATTTCATGTGTTTTCTCATTAGTATAAGTTAACCAACATGAAATCTGGTCTTTCTGCACACTTTCAGGATCAGTTGAAAAAGAAAAAGGTACTACTCTTTCGTCACCAAACTGTTCTTCCATCTTAGAAAAATCAATTGATCTTTTATCTACTCTTGCAGGTGTTCCTGTTTTAAATCTTCTAACCTTTATTCCATTTTCTATTAAAGATGCTGTTAAATTATTAGCAGCCATAAGTCCGTTAGGGCCTGTATACTGGCAAACATCTCCGTAAATACATTTAGCTTTTAGATAAACTCCTGTGGCAAGGACAACAGATTTTGCATAATATGTTGCACCTGAAACAGTTTCCACACCTTTTATAACGCCATCTTCAACCAAAAGTTTTGCAACTTCCGCTTGTCTTATTGTAAGATTTTCAGTGTTTTCTAATGTTTTACGCATTTCACGTGTATAATCCTGCTTGTCAGCCTGAGCACGCAAAGAATGAACTGCCGGACCTTTAGATTTGTTAAGCATTTTTGACTGAATAAATGTTTTGTCAATATTTTTTCCCATTTCTCCGCCTAAAGCATCTAATTCCCTTACTAAATGTCCCTTTGATGTACCACCAATGTTAGGATTACATGGCATTAACGCAATGCTATCCACACTTACAGTAAAAACTATTGTATTTAATCCTAAACGTGCTGAAGCAAGTGCTGCTTCACAACCTGCATGTCCTGCTCCAACTATTACTACATCGTAATTTTCAACTAAATTAGCCATCTCTGCCTCCTAAAAGCCACTAAGTAAATTATTTACCCATACAGAATTTTGAAAAAATCTCATTAACAAGATCATCTTCAACACTTTCACCAATTATTAAACCTAAATCTGTATAAGCATCCATTAAATCTATCGAATAAAAGTCCTCAGGCATTCCTGCATCAACAGAATTTTTAACCTGTTTTAAACTTTCCAATGCATTTTCCAACGCTTCTTTATGTCTTGCGTTTGTTATATAAACCTGATCGTTATATGTTACCTTACCTGAATAGAACATATTTCTTATTTCTTCTTCAAGCTGTTCCATTCCTTCTCCATTTTTTGCAGAAAAAAGAATTACATCTCTGTTAGAATCTTTCTTTAACTCATCAATATTTATAACAGTATCCATGTCAGACTTATTAACAAGAATTATTGCCTGCTTGTCATTTATTAACTTTATTATCTCTCTATCATTATCATCAAGCTCTCTTGAACCGTCAACAACGTATATAATAAGATCTCCTTCTTTAGCTATCTCTTTAGCCTTATTAACACCAATCCGCTCAACCAAATCTTCTGTATCTCTGATTCCTGCAGTATCTATAATCTTAAGACTTAAACCATTAAAGTTAATATTTTCCTCTAATGTATCTCTTGTTGTCCCCTCAATATCCGTAACAATTGCTCTGTCTTCTCCTAGCATTAAGTTAAGAAGTGAAGATTTTCCTGCATTTGGCTTACCTAAAATTACAGTTTTTATGCCCTCTTTCATAATTCTGCCGTTATCAAAAGAGTTTACAAGCTTGCTTATCTTATTAATATTCTCACTAAGCATTTTTGTGATTTCTTCATCATAACCGTCTAAACTTATATGTTCAGGATCATCTAATGCTGACTCAATAAATGCAATATGATAAATTATATCTTTCCTAATATCCTTGATTGCATCCGAAACTCCACCTTTAAGCTGTTCAATTGAGCTGTTAAGTGCAAAATCATTCTTTGAATTAATCAAATCCATTACCGCCTCAGCCTGAGACAAATCTATTCTTCCATTTAAGAAAGCTCTCTTTGTAAATTCTCCCGGCTCTGCAGTTCTTGCACCGTTTTTCAAAACTAAATCCAATACTTTTTTAAGTATTAACATACCTCCATGACAATCAATTTCAACTGTATCTTCTCCTGTATAAGAATGTGGATTTTTCATTACAATAACAAGAACCTGGTCTAATGTTTTATCACCATCCATTATATGTCCATAATGAACAGTATGACTTTCAACATTTGCTAATTTTTTATTTTTGTTAGCTGGTCTGAAAATCTTATCTACCACTTCTATCGCTTCATCGCCACTTACTCTTATTATTCCTATTCCTGAATTACCTGCCGCTGATGAAATAGCAGCTATTGTATCCGTAATTTTCATATAACTCCAATCTGTTTATTCTTCAAATAAACATAAAAATCCACCTTAATATATCTAAACTAGTATAGCACACAACATCTTTTTTATAAAGAAAAAAATCTTATTTACACGGATTGTTACGTGCTTACACAATCCTGCCAAAAAATAAGACTCAGGGCATTTTTTCCCTGAGTCTTTAATAAGATACTTTAATTATCTGGCATCTTTCTTTAACATAACTACAACATGTCTGTATGGTTCATCACCTTCACTCTTTGTTGTACAGAACTTATCGTTCTGAAGAGCTGAATGAATAATTCTTCTTTCATAAGGATTCATTGGCTCAAGAGCTACCGGTTTTTTAATTCTCTTAACCTTTAAAGAGATATTACGTGCAAGATTTTCAAGTGTAGCTTTTCTACGTTCTCTGTAGTTTTCTGTGTCAAGTTTAACTCTATTAAACTTTTCACTTTCTTTGTTGATTACAAGACTTACAAGATACTGTAATGAATCAAGAGTCTGTCCTCTCTTTCCAATAAGTATTCCCATGTCTTCTCCAATAATATTAATGTTGACAATGTTTTCTTTTTCATTTTCAACAATTTTAATATCAATCTTAACTGTAAGTTCCATTGCTGTGAATACTTTGTTTAAAAATTCTCTTGCAATATCTTCTACAGACTGATTTTTCTTAGCCTTAATAATTGCAGGTTTGCTACCGATTCCTAAGAATCCATTTGAACCTTTTTCAATTACTTCATATTCTAATTTTGCAGCCTCAATACCAAGGTCGATACATGCATTAGTTATGGCTTCATCAACATTTTTACCTTTATATTCTTTGAATTCCATAATTTTGCCTCAATCTTTATTTATTTTTCATTACGTTTGTTAAATTCACTAACCATATTAACCTTTGATGCAAGTGAACCTTCTTTCTTGCTCATTGCTTCTTTAGCTTTTCTGATTTTTTCTTCTTTTTCAGCAGCACTCATACCTGAGTTTGAAGATATATTCTTAGCATTAACTTTTGATGCCTCAAGAACTTTTTCTCTATAAATACCTTCTTTTTCTTTTCTCTTAGCTGCCTTTGCTGCAGCCTTATCTTTGTTCTTTTCGATGATTTCATCTATGTCTTCATTCTTAAGAACAAGATTAATAAATATCTGCTGTAATATCATAACCAGCGAACCTGCCATCCAGTACAAACCGATACCTGCTGATAAAATCCAACACATATATACTGACATAAGTGGCATCATAATGTTCATTGCTTTCATTGAACCTGCCATAGGATTGTCAGCCATGTTTGCTGAACCAGCTGCTGAGTTAATTTTTGTTGTTAACTGAACACTCAATAACTGGAATAAACCTGCCAAAATAGGAATAATTAATGCAACTACTATGGTTACCATTCCTGCATTAAACATTGTGCTAGGTGACATACTAAGGTTTAATCCGAAAAAGTTGTTAAACTGTTCTATTTTTGATGCTACTGCCTTATCTGATACATTAAGAATATCCTGTAACTTAATGCCACTCTGTAATTTTATACTGCTATTCCCACGAGTATAACCTGACATTGCATCAATACAACTGTTTAAATCTGCTGTTGAAAGATTCTTTGCAAGCTTGTTTAAACCGAAAAACTCTTTCATCTGACTTAAATCTAATCCATAAAGAACATTTAAATATAATTCTTTAACAGGCTTAACATATGCAGGTACATTCATAATTACTCTGTACAAAGCAAATAAGATAGGCATCTGAATAATAAGCTGTAAACAACTACCTGTAGGAGATGTACCATACTTATCATATACAGACTTAATTTCTTCCTGCATTTCCAACTGTGACTGCTGATTTTTCTTGTCCTTATACTTCTTCTGAATCGCCTGAATTTCAGGGTTCATTGCAGCATTAAGTTTTGTGAACTTCTGCTGTTTAATAGTCATTGGAAGCATTAACATTCTTACTACAATAGTAAAAAGGATAATACAGAAACCAATGTTGTATATTCCAAGTGCAGCAAAACCATCATAAATAAATTCTAAGATTTTACCTAAAATCCATGCAAATGGTCCTAAAATTCCACCTGTCTGTGTTGCTAATATAAAATTTTCCACTTAGTCCTCCTTAAGGGACGGGATCATAACCACCTTTGTGAAAGTGATTACACCTTAAAATCCTTCTTATTGCAAGATAAGAACCTTTTAAGGGCCCATATTTCTGTAAAGCTTCCAACGCATATTGTGAACATGTAGGTATATATCTGCAACAGGGCTGTCCCTTTAAAGGTGAAAGAAAGATTCTGTAAAACTTTACCATTCCAATTAAAATAAAATTCAGTGCCTTTCCAAACCCTTTTACAATATTATTAAAAACCTTCATTCCATTCACCACCTTTTCCCAGTGAAAATACTTCTTTACAATGAAAGCTTATCTTTCCAATTAGTTACAATAATAAATAAGTGAGAATAATTATAATTATAAGTGTAAATATAACTAATTCCCATAAATATTTCAGATATAAAAACTACCACCTAGTTTTCATTCAAAATATTATGAAGCTTTGCCAAATGCAATAATGCACTTTCAACTTCTTTGTAAGTTTTGTCCTTAGCAGTGTTACGTGCTATTACGACTATGTCCAAACTACTATTGAACATATTTGAATTTAGTCTGTAGGCTTCTCTTATTAAGCGGGTTAGGTGATGTCTCACTACACTATTTCCTACTTTTTTACTTACTGAAATTCCTAATCTATTAATGCTTAAATTATTTTGAGCAACATACATAACTAAATATCTGTTTGCTTTTGATTTTCCTTTAACGTAAACGTTTTGAAAATCACTGTTCTTCTTTAATGAATCATAATTTTTCTTAATTTCCATTTTGCCAGTTCTCCTATTAAGTAATCTTTTACCTCATAGAATGTTACAAAAAGAAAAAAAGGTCACATTTGAATGCGACCTAAGCTGATAATTTTTTTCTTCCTTTTGCTCTTCTGCTAGCTAAAACTTTTCTACCACCTGCAGTGCTCATTCTTTTTCTAAATCCATGAACTTTTGATCTCTGTCTTTTCTTTGGCTGAAATGTCATCTTCATAATAAGGCACCTCCTTTTCTGCTTCATAGTAAAACATCGTTATTATTATAAATGTAAGAATATGCGTAGTCAAGCATTAATTAAACCATATTTTAAATATATTTTCAACTTTTTTGAAAAAATATTAATTTTATCCCTCTTTTTTGATTTACATAAAATTTTTGCTGATTTACATAAAGTTATCAACCAAATGTTAATAACATGTTAATAACTTTTATTTTTTAATGTTATTTTTTAGCATTTTTTAACTTTTTCAACTTTTTTTTGTTAATAATATTTGATACTTTTTGTTGATAAATGTCGAATTTATGTAAATCAAATCTCCTAATTTTTTAATTTTATGTAAACAAGTATTTTTTTGTTTTTTTATTATTTTTTAATTTTTTTATTTTTTATTCATAAACTTTTATGTTATGTCTTTCTTCCTATTAAAAAGTATATTACTAAATATATTGAAAATCCGCCTTATTTGATGTATTATATTATTTGAATGGGCTTTTATACCTTTTAGAATATTTAGGAGGGAATTATGTTAGACGATTTAAAAGAAAAATGGCCTGAAATTCTCGATTTTTTCAAACAGGAATATGATATTGCTGATGTTTCGTTCAAAACTTGGATTTTGCCCTTAGAAGTGGAATCCTTTGATAATAACATGATTACTTTGGTTTTCCCGGGTGAAAGTGGAAAGACCGGTCTTCAGTATATTAACAAAAAATATCTTGCATTACTTAAGATTTCTATTGAAGAAACTTTGAATCAGGAACTTGAACTTCAGATTATACTTCCAAACGAGACAGTGTCTAAGATTGAAGATGAGTCATCTAAGATTTCATCTGTTAGTCAGGAAGATATTTCTTTAGAAAATAGAATATTAGATGCAAATCTTAATAAAAAATATACTTTTGATTCCTTTGTAGTAGGATCAAACAATAATATTGCTCAGGTTACGTCTTTAGCTGTAGCTGAGTCTCCCGGCGATGTTTATAACCCATTGTTTATTTACGGTGGTGTTGGGCTTGGAAAGACTCATCTTATTCAGTCCATTGGTAACTTTGTATTAAAAAACAACCCTTCAGCTAAGGTTTTGTATACTACTAGTGAGTCATTCACTAACGAAGTTATTGATTTACTTAGAAAAAAGAAAACTAATCAGGAAGAGATTATTGAATTTCGTAAGAAATACAGAAGTGTTGATGTTTTACTTATAGACGATATTCAGTTTATTTCCGGTAGAGACAGAACACAAGAAGAAATTTTCAATATTTTCAATGATTTATTTATGAAACATAAGCAGATTGTTTTAACTTCCGATAAGAAGCCTAAAGATATGGAAGGTATCGCCGAAAGACTTATTAGCCGTTTTGAGCAGGGACTTACTGTTGATATTCAGAACCCTGATTATGAAACACGTATGGCTATCTTAAAGAAGAAGGCTGAAACTTCAGGCTATAACATAGATGAAGGTGTATTACAGTATATTGCTAACCACTTTGTTTCTAACGTCAGGGAACTTGAAGGTTCTCTTACACGTGTTATTACATTTTCAAAGATTAGTCACTCTCCAATTACAGTTGATTTTGCATCAGGTGTACTTCAGGAGCTTGTGGCACCTAATCAGGAGAATGCCATTACATGTGAATACATTATTAATATAGTAGCAGATCATTTCCAGATATCTCCTACTGATATATGTTCAAAAAAGAAGAGTCGTGAGTTTGCATATCCACGTCAGATTTGTATGTACTTATGTAGAGTATTTACAGATGAAAAATTAGAAACTATTGGTGCTGCCTTAAAGAAAACTAATCACGCAACTGTTAGCTATGGATATGACAAAATCAAATCAGAAATCGAAACAGACTCTAAGACAAGAGATCTTATAGATGTTCTTAAAAAGAAGATTAATCCTAACTAGTTATTAACATTTTTAATGGAGTTATTAACATTTAGTTGATAATTCAGTTAATAACTTACAGTTTTTGTGTTAATAACTTGTTGATAGCCTTTGTTTTTGTTAACAATTTGTCATAATTTGATGTTAATTGTTGAAAACTCAAAAGTTAGTAACTGACATTCTTAGGTTAATTATTTGCAAGTTATTAACAAGTTATTATTTTTCGAACTTCCTTTATTCACAAGGGACTCGACTACTTATTAACATATTAACGTTGCTTATTATTATTATTATTATCTAATATATATATTTATTTATGCGTACTTACGTACCGTTATTTTTACGATAAAGGAGATTTATAATGAAACTAGTTTGTAAAAAATCAGATTTGATTACAGGTATTAATATTGTAATGAAAGCTGTATCATCAAAAACTACAATGTCAATTCTTGAATGCATTCTTATTGATGCAACTGAAGGAGTAATTAAATTTACTGCTAACGATATGGAATTGGGAATAGAAACTAAAGTTGAAGGTGAAATTATTGAAGCCGGTAGTATTGCCATTGATGCTAAGATTTTTTCAGAAATTGTTCGTAAACTTCCTGATAATGATGTTGTTATTGAAGTTAACGATGAAACAAAGGCTAATATTACCTGTGAAAATTCAAAATTTAATATTCTTGTAAAATCAGCAGATGATTTTTCTTATTTACCTGAAATTGAAAAGAAAGATAAGATTACTCTTTCACAGTTTGCTTTAAAGGAATTAATAAGACAGACTATTTTCACTGTTAATGATGCAGATAAGAATAAGATATTAACAGGTGAATTGTTTGAAGTTATGGGTAACAGGCTTAAAGTTGTTGCTCTTGATAAGTTTAGAATTGCCATTAGAAACATGGAATTAAAAGAGGACTATGGTAACTTTAAAGTTTTAGTTCCCGGTAAGTCATTAAATGAAATTAGCAAAATCTTAAATGGTGATGTTGATGATGAGGTAAATATTTATTTCACATCTAACCATATCTTATTTGAATTTGATGAAACAAAAGTTGTTTCAAGATTAATTGAATGCAGTAATTATTTTGATACTGATAAGATGATTAGTAATGATTACAAGACTAAGATTACTATTAACAAAAAAGAAATGGCTAACTGTATTGACAGAGCAACTCTTTTAATAAAAGAAGGAGACAAGAAACCTGTATTCTTAACTATTAAGGATACAGAAATGGAATTGTCAATTAATACATTTATTGGTTCAATGGATGAAAGTATCCCTATTGTAAGAGAAGGTTCTGACATGATGATTAGCTTTAATCCAAAATTCCTTATTGATATTTTAAGAGTTTTAGATAGTGAAGAAGTAAACATTTATTTCACTAATCCTAAGGCACCTTGTTTTATCAGAGATGATGAAAACAGTTACATTTATGTAGTGCTTCCTGTTGTACAGTAAAATAGTTTAGAGAGGAGATAGTACAAATAATATTTTTTGTTTGTATTAATTTGGATAAAAATGGAAATAACTATAAAAGATGATTTTATAAAATTAGGTCAGGCATTAAAACTTGCCGGTCTTGTTGACTCAGGTGTGGATGCTAAGTTTGTTATCCAGGATGGTCAGGTTAAAGTCAACGGAGAAGTTGACACAAGACGTGGAAAAAAACTTTATGCCGGAGATACATTTGAGTTTGAAGGAACAGTGGTAACTGTAAAATAATGATTGTAACAAAGATAGAACTTAGCAATTTTAGAAATTACGATTCTCTTAGTTTGGAATTAGATGATAAAACTAATATTTTATATGGCAAAAACGCTCAGGGAAAGACAAATGTGTTAGAGGCTATTTATCTTTGCAGCACAACTAAATCACATAGAAGTAGCAAAGATGCAGAACTTATAAAGTTTGAAAATAATGAAGGTCACATAAAACTTTTTATTAACAAAAAAGGCAGAGAGTATAGAATAGACATTCATTTGAGAAAAAATAAGTCAAAAGGAATAGCCATAAATGGAATACCAATTAAGAAAGCCAGTGAGCTTTTTGGAATATTTAATGTAATATTTTTTTCCCCGGAGGATTTGGATATTATAAAAAACGGACCAGCTGAAAGAAGAAGGTTTGTGGATATGGAGTTATGTCAACTAGATAAAATATATGTTTATAATTTAATTAATTACAATAAGGTTTTGGGACAAAGAAATCAGTTATTAAAAGACATATATATGAAACCGGAACTTGAAGATACTCTGGATGTATGGGATATGCAGCTTGCAGAGTATGGAAGTAAGGTTATTAAGAGAAGAGAACAGTTTATAAAAGATATTAACAAGATTATAAAGCCAATTCACAGAAAACTTACAGAGAACAGCGAAGAAATAGAAGTTGTTTACAAAAAGAGTTGCAATGAAGATGAGCTTTATAACAAAATTATAGAAAACAGAAAGAAAGACATTAAGCTGAAAAGTACGTCAGCAGGTCCACATAGAGATGATATTTTATTTTTTAACAAAGATATTAATATTAGAACCTATGGCAGTCAGGGACAGAAAAGAACTGTTGCTCTGTCGCTTAAGCTGGCGGAAATAGAGTTGGTCAAGTCTTTGATCAATGACACACCTGTGTTATTATTAGATGATGTTCTGTCAGAACTTGATTCGGACAGACAGAATCACTTACTAAAAAGTTTAGATGAAATTCAAACTGTAATAACATGTACAGGTTTAGATGAATTTATTGAAAATCGATTTAGTATAAATAAAGTTTTCCAGGTAACAAAAGGCAAAATTGAAGAAAGAACTGTTTAAAAAGCAATAAAAAATATAATCCGTTATTGCAAATACTGAAAGGAGTTACGAATGGGTAACAATACTAACGTTGAAAATGAATATGGAGCAGATCAGATACAGGTATTGGAAGGACTTGAAGCTGTAAGAAAAAGACCGGGTATGTATATAGGTTCAACTTCATCAAGAGGTCTTCATCATTTAGTATATGAAATTGTTGACAATGCGGTAGACGAGGCATTGGCAGGATATTGTGATACTATTGATGTTCAGATTAATGAAGATAATTCTATTACAGTAAGAGATGATGGTCGAGGAATACCTACAGACATTAATACAAAGACAGGAAAACCTGCAGTTGAAGTAGTATTTACAGTACTTCATGCCGGAGGAAAATTCGGTGGTGGAGGATATAAAGTATCAGGTGGACTTCACGGAGTAGGTGCTTCAGTTGTTAATGCATTATCTAAATGGTTAGAAGTTAAGGTTTGTCGTGGTGGAAAAGTTCACTATCAGAAGTATGAGTATGGTAAGGTTGTAGAACCGCTAACTGTTATCGGTGATTGTGATCCTGATTTTACAGGAACAGAAGTAAAATTCTTACCTGACGACACTATATTTGAAGATACAGTTTATGATTATAAAACACTTGAAATCAGATTAAGAGAGACAGCTTTCCTTACAAAAAATCTTAAAATCGTATTGAGAGATGTTAGAGAAGAAAAGCCAATAGAGAAAACATTCCACTATGAAGGTGGTATAAAGGAATTTGTAAATTACTTAAATAAAGGCAAACAGGAATTATATGATGATGTAATTTATTGTGAAGGCACAGTTAATAATGTTTATGTTGAAGTTGCAATGCAGCATAATGATGCATATACAGAAAACACTTTAAGCTTTGTAAATAACATTAACACACCTGAGGGTGGTACACAGGTTGAAGGTTTCAAGAGAGCAATTACAAAAACATTTAATAACTATGCAAAACAGAACAAGATTTTAAAAGAAAACGAAGAAAATCTTTCAGGTGATGACTTTAGAGAAGGTCTTACAGCCATCATTAGTGTAAAGATTGAAGATCCTCAGTTTGAAGGGCAGACAAAACAGAAACTTGGAAACAGTGAAGCAAGAGCTGCAGTTGAAGGTGTAATGAGTGAACAGTTAACTTATTATCTTGAACAGAATCCGGCAATTGCAAAAATTATTTGTGAAAAAGCTGTTTTAGCTAAAAGAGCAAGAGATGCTGCAAGAAAAGCCAGAGAAGCAACAAGAAAGACTGCATTATCAGTGGCAGCCCTTCCGGGAAAACTTGCAGACTGTTCAGATAAGAACCCTGAAAACTGTGAAATATTTATAGTCGAAGGTGATTCAGCCGGTGGCTCAGCTAAGAAGGCAAGAACAAGAGCAACACAGGCAATACTTCCACTTAGAGGTAAGATTCTTAACGTAGAAAAAGCACGTATTGATAAGATTATGGACAATGCGGAAATCAGAACAATGATTACAGCTTTTGGTACAGGGATTCAGGAAGACTTTGACATAACAAAACTTAGATATAACAAGATTATTATTATGACTGATGCCGATGTTGACGGCGCTCATATTGATACACTTATGCTTACATTCTTCTATAGATTTATGCCTGAGTTAATTAAGGATGGCCATGTATACCTTGCAATGCCACCACTTTATCAGGTAACAAGAAATAAGAAGAACTATTATGCATACAGTGATGATGAGTTAAATCAGATACTTACTGAAATCGGACGTGATAATCAGAACAAGATTCAGCGTTACAAAGGTTTAGGTGAAATGGATGCAAGTCAGTTATGGGAAACAACAATGGATCCTAATACAAGAATTTTAAAACAGGTAAAAATTGACGAAGATAAATTATCAGAAATGGATCAGACATTTACAATACTTATGGGGGATGATGTAGAGCCAAGAAGAGAATTTATTGAAGCAAATGCAAAATTTGTTAAAAACTTAGATATATAGGAGGAAAATATAAGTGGACGATAAGATATTTGACAAGATTCATGAAGTAGACTTAAAAGAAACCATGGAAACCTCTTATATAGATTATGCCATGAGCGTAATTGCATCAAGAGCATTACCTGATGTAAGAGATGGTTTAAAGCCGGTTCAGCGTAGAGTACTATACTCAATGGTTGAACTTAATAACGGACCTGACAAGCCACACAGAAAATGTGCCCGTATCGTTGGTGATACAATGGGTAAATTCCATCCACATGGTGATAGCTCTATTTACGGAGCATTGGTTAACATGGCTCAGGAATGGAATACAAGATATCCTTTAGTTGATGGTCATGGTAACTTTGGTTCAGAAGACGGTGATGGTGCTGCCGCAATGCGTTACACTGAAGCACGTCTTAGCAAAATATCAATGGAAATGGTTGCAGATATTAACAAGGACACTGTTGAATTTACACCAAACTTTGATGAAACAGAAAAAGAACCATCAGTACTTCCATCAAGATATCCTAACCTTTTGGTTAATGGAACAAGTGGTATTGCCGTAGGTATGGCAACAAACATACCACCACATAACTTAACAGAAACAATAAATGCAATTGTAAAAATAATTGACAATAAAGTAGAGGAAAACAGAGACACAACCATAGAAGAAATTATGGAAATTATTAAGGGACCTGATTTCCCTACAGGTGCTACAATCTTAGGTAGAAAAGATATTGAGCAGGCTTACAGAACAGGACGTGGAAAAATTAAAACACGTGCAGTTTCTGAAATTGAAACAATGGACAATGGAAAGAGCAGAATTATTGTTACTGAACTTCCATACATGGTTAACAAAGCCAAGTTAGTAGAAAAGATTGCAAGTCTTGTAAAAGAAAAGAAAGTTGATGGAATAACAGACTTAAGAGATGAGTCAGATCAGGAAGGAACACGTGTTGTAATTGAAGTAAGACGTGATGCCAATGCTAATGTTATTTTAAATCAGCTTTATAAGCATACACAGTTACAGGATTCTTTTGGTGTAATTATGTTAGCATTAGTTAACGGAGAACCAAAAGTATTAAACCTTCTTCAGATGTTAGATGAATATTTGAAACATCAGAAGGATGTTGTAACAAGAAGAACAAAGTTCGAATTAAACAAGGCAGAAGAAAGAGCACACATTATTAAAGGTTTATTAATTGCCCTTGATAACATTGATGAAGTAATAAAAATAATCAGAGGTTCAAGAACAACTGCAGACGCAAAGAAGAACTTAATCGAAAGATTTGGTCTTTCAGATGCACAGTCACAGGCAATTGTTGATATGAGACTTCGTCAGTTAACAGGTTTGGCAAGAGAAGACCTTGAAGCAGAATACGCTGACTTAATGGCAAAGATTGATTACTTAAAATCTATTCTTGCAGATGAAAACAAACTTCTTACAGTAATAAAAGAAGAAATTGAAGTTATTAGAGATAAGTTTGGCGATGAGAGAAGAACAAAGATAGGAATAAATGTTGGAGATTTATCTGATGAAGATTTAATTCCTGAAGAAGATACAGTTGTAGCAATGACTAACTTAGGTTACATAAAGAGAATGACTGTAGACAACTTCAAGTCACAGAACCGTGGCGGTAAGGGAATAAAGGGAATGCAGACTATAGACAAAGACTTTATGAAGGATATGTTTATGGTTTCAACTCATGACTATATTCTTTTCTTAACTAATACAGGAAGAATCTACAAACTGAAATGTTATGAAATACCTGAAGCAGGAAGAACAGCAAGAGGTATGGCAATTGTAAACTTATTGCAGTTACAGCCTGGCGAAAAGATTTCTGCAATGGTACAGATGAAAGAATTTGAAGAAGACAAGTACCTTATTATGGCAACAAAGGAAGGTACTATTAAGAAAACACCTATAATGGCATATACAAATATTAGAAAGAGTGGTATTCAGGCTATTACTTTACGTGAAGATGATGAGTTAATAGATGTAACCATCTCAGATAACAATGATAATATTATGCTTATTACAAAGAAAGGTCAGGGAATTAAGTTCCGTGAAACAGATGTCCGTGAAACAGGACGTTCAGCAATGGGTGTTAGAGGTATTGAATTAAATCAGGATGATGAAGTAATTTCAATGCAATTAGAATCACAGGGCGAATGTGTTCTTATTGTATCAGCTAATGGTATGGGTAAACGTACACCATTTACAGACTTTAAGTTACAGAATCGTGGCGGTAAAGGTGTAAAATGCTATAAGATATCCGATAAGACGGGAGAGGTTGTGGGAGCTAAGGCAGTAAATGATGGAAACGAAATTATGATGATTACAAACGAAGGTATTGTAATTAGAATGTTCGTTGACGACATCTCAATTCTTGGAAGAGTAACACTTGGTGTTAAATTAATGAATACAGGTGACAAGGATGATATTGTTGTTGCAAGTATAACAAAAGTTAAGGAAAGTGTTACAGAAGCAGATGCATTAGAAGCAGCAAGATTATCAGAAGAAAATGAAACATTAGCCGAAGGTAGTGAAGAACTATCAGAAGATTCAGATTCTGAAGATAATTAATAATTACTAAAAGGTGACTATATTGTCGCCTTTTACTTTATAAAAATGCCGGAAGGATAAAAGTAAAATGAGAAACATAGATTCAAGTGAAATTACAAAAAACATAAAAGAAATGTGCATAGAAGCAAATCATTTTCTAGCACCGGATATGGAAAGAGTATTTAAAAAAGCAAAGGAAAATGAAGAGTCAAAATTAGGATGCCAGATACTTGAGCAGTTAGATGAAAATTTGAAAATAGCTGCAGAAGATATGATACCAATTTGTCAGGATACAGGAATGGCAGTAGTTTTTATTGAAATAGGTCAGGACATACATATAGAAGGCGAAAACTTAGAAGATGCAATAAACGAAGGTGTTCGTCAGGGATATGTTGACGGCTACCTTAGAAAGTCAGTAGTAAGTGATCCTATAATAAGAGAAAACACAAAAGACAATACTCCGGCAGTAATACATTATAGTATAGTTCCGGGCGAAAATATAAAAATAACAGTAGCTCCAAAAGGATTTGGCAGTGAAAATATGAGTAAGGTATTTATGTTAAAACCTGCAGATGGAATAGAAGGCGTAAAAGATGCAGTATTAACAGCAGTAAAAGAGGCCGGTCCTAACGCATGCCCTCCAATGGTAGTAGGTGTTGGAATAGGTGGAACATTTGAAAAATGTGCAATACTTGCAAAAAAAGCTTTGGCAAGACCTGCAGACAGCAATTCAGAAATTCCATATGTAAAAGAATTAGAGGAAGAACTTTTAACTAAAATAAATAAATTAGGAATAGGACCGGGAGGCTTAGGCGGAACACAGACAGCATTATCCGTTAATGTAGAAACATATCCTACACATATAGCAGGCTTACCTGTAGCAATAAACATCTGTTGTCATGTTAACAGACATATAAGCAGAACACTATAAGGAGAACCATAATGAATAGAAACATAAAAGCACCATTATCAGATGAAGTAGCAAAAGAATTAAAAAGCGGTGATTATGTATATATAACAGGTACAATATATACTGCAAGAGATGCAGCCCATAAAAGAATGTGGGAAGCATTAGAAAAAGGTGAAGAACTTCCTATAGAAATGAAAAACAACATAATCTATTATATGGGACCATCACCTGCAAGAGAAGGAAGACCAATCGGTTCAGCCGGACCTACAACTGCAAGCAGAATGGATAAGTATGCTCCAAAGCTTCTTGACTTAGGCTTAAAAGGCATGATAGGAAAAGGAAAAAGAAGTGAACAGGTAAAAGAAGCCATCGTAAGAAATGGAAGCGTATACTTTGCTGCAGTAGGAGGAGCAGGAGCAATATTATCAAAAGCAATTAAAAAAAGTGAAGTAATTGCATATGATGACCTTGGCACAGAAGCAATAAGAAAGTTATATGTAGAAGACTTTCCTGCAATAGTTGTAATAGACAGCCAGGGAAACAACCTATACGAAACAGCAATAAAAGAATATGCAAAACAGTAAAGTAACAAAAGAAAAACAAATATAGAAATAATTGCAAAAAACAATTAAAAATGTATTTGACAAATAAATGTTACTATATTATAATAAGTAATGCACTGCACAAGTGCAGTAATTAAATAACTGATAAATAATCAGGCAAGGAGAAATACTCAAGTGGCTGAAGAGGCGCCCCTGCTAAGGGTGTAGGTCGTTTGCGCGGCGCGAGGGTTCAAATCCCTCTTTCTCCGTTAAGGACTCAAACAATGTTTGAGTCCTTTTTTAATAACTGGAAATTCCAACGGAATTTCCAGTTATTAAAAATCCTCCGGAGGAACACAGAGGCGCGGAAACGAAGTTTCGTCGCGTATAACAAAAACAAAGTAATAGCAAGCAATTGTATAATCATAGAAACAAAAAAATAAAACTAAAAATCTGTTGACATTATTCTACTAAAATGGTAAAGTATCTCTTACACTGCTCAAGTGCAGGAAAACAACAAAATATAAAGTTAAAAAACTTAAAAAAAAAGTTGTTGACAGACAATAACGGAAATGTTATTATTAATGAGTTGTCGCTGAGACAACAAAAAAGAATTTTAAAAAGTTGTTGACAGACAAAGAAAATTATGATAAATTATTCTGGCTGTCGAAAAACGACAGAAATTCTTGAAAAAGAAAAATAAAAAAGTTGTTGACAAGCGACTGCAAGTGAGATATAATAAATAAGCTGTCGCAAAGAGACAGCAAACAGGAACATTGATAATTGAACAGCAACCATCCCTGAAAATTCAAAAAAATATTTTCAGAGCGAACATTGTTAATTCGAGTAATCGAAGCTAACGATTTCCAAAACAACAGTAATGGATGAATGGCTAACGTCATTCTGACAGAACAAACACTTTTAACGAGAGTTTGATCCTGGCTCAGGATGAACGCTGGCGGCGTGCTTAATACATGCAAGTCGAACGAAGCACCTTGGACAGAATCCTTCGGGAGGAAGACCATTGTGACTGAGTGGCGGACGGGTGAGTAACGCGTGGGTAACCTGCCTTGTACAGGGGGATAACAGTTGGAAACGACTGCTAATACCGCATAAGCGCACAGTACCGCATGGTACGGTGTGAAAAACTCCGGTGGTACAAGATGGACCCGCGTCTGATTAGCTGGTTGGTGAGGTAACGGCCCACCAAGGCGACGATCAGTAGCCGGCCTGAGAGGGTGAACGGCCACATTGGGACTGAGACACGGCCCAAACTCCTACGGGAGGCAGCAGTGGGGAATATTGCACAATGGGGGAAAC